>Ga0180301_10003883_pt1 | contig 11610 bp, 4 predicted proteins | sample GuaBasSediGuay16_FD_121797 | JGI IMG/M metagenome (GOLD analysis project Ga0180301, IMG submission 121797) | Subseafloor sediment microbial communities from Guaymas Basin, Gulf of California, Mexico - Guay16, Core 4569-2, 12-15 cm | ecosystem: Environmental > Aquatic > Marine > Hydrothermal... | reverse complement strand
TGATAGGCGTAAGAAGTTTCCTGCTACTACATTATTAAGGGCACTGGGATTTGCTAAAGACAAAGATATTTTAAGTTTATTTAATCTTGTAGATGAGGTTAAACTTTCATCTCCGAAGATTGAAAAATATTTTGGCAGACAGCTTATTACTGAAATTGTGAAAGAAGAAACTGGAGAAATACTTGCTGAAAAAGATATGGAATTTGACCAGGGAATTCTTGATGTTCTTAAGAAAGAAGGGATTGAAAAAATTGAACTTGTAAAACCTGTTTCGGAGAATACTCCGAATATTATTCTTAATACTTTGAGAAAGGATAGTTCCAAAACAGAAAAGGATGCACTGGAATTGATTTATAAACAACTTCGTTCTGGTGAAGCTCCAGATGTAGAAACGGCTCGAAATCTCATAGAGAGAATGTTTTTTAACCAGAAAAAGTATGATCTTGGTAAAGTTGGAAGACACAGACTAAATAAAAAGCTTGGGCTTAAAATTCCTGAAGATACCACAGTCCTCACACGAGAGGATATAATTTCGATTATTAAGTTTTTAATTAGGATAAAAGGAAATGTTATTAATACTGATGATATTGACCATCTTGGAAATAGAAGAATCAGGACAGTTGGTGAACAACTTCAGACTCAATTTAGTGTTGGACTTGCCAGGATGGCAAGGACTATAAAAGAGCGAATGAACCTGAGAGATAAGGAAAATTTAACACCTCAGGACCTTGTAAATGCTAGGACTATTTCATCGGTAATTAACACATTTTTTGGCACGAGTCAGCTTTCTCAGTTTATGGACCAGACTAATCCATTAGCGGAGCTAACTCATAAACGAAGGTTCAGTGCTCTTGGTCCGGGTGGATTAACAAGAGAAAGGGCTGGTTTTGAAGTTAGAGATGTTCATTATACCCACTATGGGAGGTTATGTCCGATTGAAACACCTGAGGGACCTAATATCGGTCTTATTTCTTCGATGTGTTTATATGCAAGAATAAACGAGTATGGTTTTCTGGAGACACCATATAGAAAGGTAATTGATGGTAAAGTAACTGATGAAATTGAGTATCTTACTGCTGATGATGAAGATTTTAATGTTATAGCTCAAGCCAATGCTCCAATTTCTAAAGATGGTACTTTTAAAAGGGAACGAATAAAAGCGAGAATTAAAGGTGATTTTCCAGTAGTTTCACCTTCAAGGGTAAAATATATGGATGTTTCACCTAAACAGATTGTGAGTGCAGCAGCGGCTCTTATTCCGTTTCTTGAGCATGATGATGCGAATAGGGCATTGATGGGCTCTAATATGCAGAGGCAATCAGTGCCACTGATGAGACCAGAGCCACCCCTTGTTGGGACCGGCCTGGAGAAAAAGGTTGCCCGGGACTCAAGAACTTTGATTATATCAGATGTTGATGGAACAGTTATCGATGTTTCGGCTGATGAAATTGTGATAGAGATGGAGGATAAAAGAGATTTATCAGAAATTGAAAAGTTAGCCAGTTTTGATGAAAACAAAATCAGGAAATACAAGTTAATAAAATTTTTCAGGACAAATCAGGATACCTGTATAAATCAAAAACCACTTGTAAAAGTCGGTGATAAAGTTAAGAAAGGAGATATTCTGGCAGACGGTTGTGCAACCAATAAAGGTGAACTTTCACTGGGTAGAAATCTTCTTGTAGCTTTTATGCCGTGGCGGGGATATAATTTTGAGGATGCAATAGTTATTAGTGAAAAGGTTGTTCAGGAAGATATTTATACTTCAATACATATTGAAGAATTCGAACTCCAGGTCAGGGATACAAAGAGAGGTGAGGAAGAGCTTACAAGAGAAATTCCTAATGTAAGTGAGGAAGCAACAAAGAACCTTGATGAAAATGGTATTATCAGGGTTGGTGCAGAGGTAAAAGCGGGTGATATTATTGTTGGTAAGGTTACCCCTAAAGGTGAAACAGACCCTACTCCTGAAGAGAAACTTTTAAAGGCTATTTTTGGAGATAAGGCAGGAGATGTAAAAGATGCTTCTTTAAAAGCTCCTCCGGGGATGAACGGAATTGTGGTTGATACGAAACTTTTCTCCAGAAAAAACAAAGACCACGGAACAAAAAAGGAAGATAAAAAGAAAATAGATGAACTTGAGAAAAATTTTAAGAAAAATATTAATGAATTAAATAAAAAATTAAAAGAAAAAATGTTGATTGTTCTGGAAGGAAAAGAAGCTAAAGAGATATATGATAAGGAATCAGATGTGTTTGCTGTTAAAGAAGGTACTAAACTTACAAAAGAAGTTTTAAAAAAGCTTCATTTTGAACGGTTCAGCTACAATTGTGAATGGACTACAGATGAAAAAACTAATGAGATTGTAAAATTGATTATGAAGAAATATAATGAAAAAAGAAATGACTATGAGGAAGAGCTTAAAAAAGAAAAGTATAAAATAGTTGTTGGTGATGAACTTCCTCCGGGTATAGTTCAGCTGGCTAAAGTGTATATTGCCAAGAAAAGAAAACTTCAGGTTGGTGATAAGATGGCTGGAAGGCATGGAAACAAAGGTGTTATTGCAAAGATAGTTCCTGTTGAGGATATGCCTTATCTTGAAGATGGTACACCAGTAGATATAGTATTGAACCCTCTTGGTGTTCCTTCAAGGATGAATCTTGGACAGATATTTGAGACTATTCTTGGATGGGCTGCGAAGAAATTGGGAGTATATTTTTCGACACCTGTTTTTGATGGAGCTACCTTGGAGGAGATTCAGGAAATTCTTAAGAAAGCTGATGTTCCATTAAATGGAAAAACAGTTTTGTATGATGGAAAAACTGGTGAGAAATTCGACAAAGAGATTACTGTTGGTTATATATATATGATGAAATTGCTGCATCTTGTAGAGGATAAGATTCATGCTCGTTCAATAGGTCCGTATTCGTTAATTACGCAACAGCCTCTTGGTGGAAAAGCTCAATTTGGTGGACAGAGATTTGGTGAGATGGAGGTATGGGCACTTGAAGCTTATGGGGCGGCTTATACACTTCAGGAGATTTTAACTGTGAAATCAGATGATGTGAACGGGCGTTCCAAGATTTATGAAGCAATTGTCAAGGGGGAAAACCTTCCAGAAGCAGGGATACCTGAATCTTTCAATGTACTGGTCAGGGAATTACAGGGTCTTTGTTTGGATGTTAAAATTGAATAAAATTTATGGGGGATAGTTTTGAGCATATTTGAAAAAAAGAATGAAAATTTCGAAAAGGAATTTTCAAAGATTTCCATAAATCTGGCATCGCCGGATTCCATTTTAGCCAGGTCTTATGGAGAGGTTCTAAAACCTGAAACAATAAATTACAGGTCCTTTAAGCCTGAAAAAGATGGTTTATTCTGTGAAAAGATTTTTGGACCTGTGAGGGATTGGGAATGTCATTGCGGAAAATACAAAAGAATCAGGTATAAAGGTATTATTTGTGATCGATGTGGTGTTGAAATTACATTGAAAAGTGTGAGAAGAGAGAGAATGGGGCATATTTCTTTGGCAACTCCTGTTGTGCATATATGGTATTTTCGTTCACTACCTTCTAAAATAGGATATATACTGGGAATACCTGTTAAAGACCTTGAGAAGATAATATATTATGAATCTTATGTTGTTATAAACCCTGGAAGAACGGGATTACGCCCTAAAGAATTGATTCCTGAGGAGGAATACTTTCGTATTATAAATGAATTTCCTGAAGAAACGGAAGGAGAGGATGAGGAAAATCCAAAAAAATTTGTTGCAAAGATTGGTGGTGAAGCAATAAAACATCTTTTGAAGAATGTTAATCTTGAAGAATTATCAAGAGAATTAAGAGCAAGAGTAAAAGTTGAGGTTTCTGAACAGCGAAAGAATGAAATACTCAAGAGGTTAAGAGTTATTGAGGCATTTAAGAAAAGAGAAGGTGAAACTTATAATAAACCGGAGTGGATGGTGCTTGATGTTATACCTGTAATACCCCCGGAATTGAGGCCTCTTGTTCCTCTGGAGGGTGGAAGGTTTGCCACCAGCGATCTTAATGACCTGTATAGAAGAGTAATCATCAGAAATAATCGTTTGAAGAAACTTATTGAAATAAAAGCGCCAGAGGTGATATTAAGAAATGAGAAGAGGATGCTTCAGGAAGCGGTTGATTCTCTGTTTGATAATGGTAGAAAAGCAACGGCCGTCAGGAGTGATGGTAACAGGCCTCTGAAATCATTGAGTGATATGCTTAAAGGAAAGCAGGGAAGATTCAGACAGAATCTATTGGGGAAAAGAGTTGACTACTCTGGCAGGTCAGTGATAGTTGTGGGTCCTGAGTTAAAACTTCATGAATGTGGTTTACCGAAGGATATGGCAGTAGAACTTTTCAAACCTTTCATTATCAGAAAACTTGTAGAGAGGGGGCATGTAAAAACTGTAAAAAGCGCAAAGAAACTGGTAGATAAAAAAAGTAAGGAAATATGGGATATTCTTGAGATGATTATTGAGGATCACCCTGTTTTATTGAACAGGGCTCCTACACTTCATAGATTAGGAATACAGGCTTTTCAGCCGGTATTGGTGGAAGGGAAAGCTATAAAGATTCATCCTCTGGTATGTGCTGCGTTTAATGCTGATTTTGATGGTGACCAGATGGCTGTTCATATTCCTCTTTCTTTTGAAGCACAGGTGGAAACTAAGTTGTTAATGCTTTCAACACACAATTTACTGTCACCAGCTCATGGTCGTCCTATTGCAGTGCCCAGTCAGGATATAGTGCTTGGTTGTTATTATTTAACAAAGATAAGGCAGGGACTAAAAGGAGAAGGTAAGATATTTTCTTCCCCAAAAGAAGTTATCATTGCTTACAATGATAATAAGATTGACCTTCATGCAATGATTAGGGTAAGAATTAATGGGAAGATAATTGAAACATCGACAGGAAGAGTTATTTTTAATCAGATAGTACCGAAAGAGATAGGATTTATTAATGAATTATTAAATAAGAGAAGAATGGAAGAGATTATTGGAGAAGCTTTTCGGAGAGTAGGGAATTTTAGAACTGCCCAGTTTCTTGATAAATTAAAGGATTTAGGATTTTATTATGCGATGAAGGGTGGAGTATCTGTTGGTCTTGATGATGTACTGGTTCCTGAGAAGAAATCTCAGATTATTGAAGATGCTGCTGTTCAGGTTGAGAGGATTCAGAGCTTATATGAAAGTGGTGATATTACAGATGGTGAACGATATAATAAAATTATTGATATATGGACTCAGGCAACCAGTGAAGTATCCCAGAAGATGTTTGAAGAAATTAGAAGGGATCAGAATGGTTTCAATTCGGTTTTTATGATGGCTGATTCTGGTGCAAGGGGAAGCAAAGACCAGATAAGACAGCTGGCTGGAATGAGAGGATTAATGGCAAAACCTCAAAAAACAATGACAGGACAAACAGGTGAAATTATAGAATCTCCTATTACAGCTAATTTTAAAGAAGGTCTTTCTGTTTTAGAATATTTTATTTCCACCCATGGTGCTCGAAAGGGGCTTGCAGATACTGCTCTGAAAACTGCTGATGCAGGTTACCTAACGAGAAGGCTTGTAGATGTAGCTCAAGATGTAATTATTACAGAAGAGGACTGTGGCACAATTCTGGGTATTGAGATTTCCGCTTTGAAAGCGGGTGAAGAGGTCATTGAACCTTTGTACGATAGGATTCTCGGAAGGGTTGCATCAGATGATATAATTGACCCTTTGACTGAAGAAGTTATTGTAAAAGCTAATGAAGAAATAAATGAAGAGAGTGCTGCGAAGATAGTTGATAATCCTTTAATAGAGAGTGTAAAGATTCGTTCTGTGTTAACCTGTGAGACTCAGAATGGGGTTTGTGCGAAATGTTATGGTAGAAATTTAGCCCGGGGTCGTCCTGTGGAAATAGGTGAAGCTGTTGGAGTTATTGCGGCTCAGAGTATCGGTGAACCTGGAACCCAGTTGACTTTGAGGACTTTTCATATAGGGGGTATTGCAGCGAGAATTGCTGCGACTTCCAAAATTGAGGCAAAAGTTCCAGGCAAAATTAAATATGATGGTTTAAAAGTAGTTAGACGAGAAGATAACGGAAGTGTGTTTTATATTGCTTTAAGAAGAAATGGAAAGATCCTTATCGAAGATGAAGAAAATAGAATAATTGCAAGGTATAATGTGCCCTATGGTTCTGAAATTTTAAAAGGTGATGGTGATAAGGTTAATAAAGGAGATACCCTGTTTACCTGGGATCCTTACTCTTCGTCTATTTTATCAGATATGGATGGTTTTGTAAAATTTATAGATTTAAAAGAGAATATTACGTATAGAGAAGAACTGGATGAAACAACAGGAAGAAGACAGCGAACAATTATCGAGACCAGGGACAGGAGTTTAAATCCTCATATACATATAGTAGATGAGAACGGTAAAAAGCTTGGGAATTTTTTAGTTCCTGTGAAATCAAGACTGGTTGTTGAAGATGGTCAACCAATAAGAGCAGGTGATCCTCTTGTTAAAATACCAAGGGAAACGGCTAAAATGAAGGATATAACAGGTGGATTGCCAAGAGTAGCAGAGCTCTTTGAAGCGAGAAAACCTAAAGACCCGGCTATTGTAAGCGAAATAGATGGGATAGTTAAATTTGGTGTTGTTAAAAAAGGAGTTAGAGAAATTATTATTACTGGAAGACAGGGTGATGTTAAAAAGTATATGATTCCTGCGGGGAAGCATGTTCTTGTTCATGATGGAGATGAAGTTAAAGCGGGTGAGAAACTCTCGGATGGAAATGTAGCACCTCATACTATTCTTAGGATTATGGGTGCGAACAAGGTTCAGGAATATCTTGTAAATGAGATTCAGGAAGTTTACAGGTTGCAGGGTGTAAGAATAAATGATAAACATATAGAAATAATTGTGAGACAGATGCTTCAAAAGGTGAAAGTTGAAGACCCCGGTGATACTGGATTTCTTGAAGGAGACCATGTTGATAAATTTTACTTTATGAAAGAAAATGAAAAAATTGTTAATATGATGATTATTGAAGAACCTGGTGATACAGGTTATGAAAAAGGTCAGTTGGTTAATCGGTATGAACTTGAGCGAATTAATGATAGATTGAAAAAACAGGGTAAAACACCTGCTGATTCAAGACCTGCAAAACCTGCTACATTTCAGCCGTTACTTTTAGGGATTACTCAGGCAGCATTGACAACGGATAGCTTTATATCGGCAGCATCTTTTCAGGAAACTACAAGGGTTTTAACGGATGCTGCAATTGCCGGGAAAGTGGATTATTTAAAAGGATTAAAAGAGAATGTTGTTATGGGACATCTTATACCTGCAGGTACAGGGCTGAAAAAGTATCGAAAAATTGAAGTTATATCCGAAGAGGAAGAAGAAGAAGAGGAGGAGAAAAAAGAAAAAGAAGTAGAAAAAAAGGAAGAGTTAATAGAATCGGAAAAATAATTTTTATGAGGTTAAATGCCAACTGTTAATCAAATAATAAGATATGGGAGAAAGAGAGTTTTAAAGAAGGCTTCTACTCCTGCTTTAAGTAACTGTCCACAAAAAAGAGGAGTTTGTACAAGGGTTTATACCTCAACTCCCAAAAAGCCAAATTCTGCTTTAAGGAAAGTTGCAAGAGTAAGGCTAACAAATGGAATTGAAGTAACAGCATATATACCGGGCGAAGGTCATAACCTTCAGGAACATTCAATAGTACTTATAAGAGGTGGAAGGGTGAAAGATTTACCGGGTGTTCGGTATCATATTATAAGAGGGACCCTTGATACAAGTGGTGTTCAGGACAGGAAAAAGGGCAGGTCTAAGTATGGAGCCAAAAAACCTAAAAAATAAAAAGGTAGAAAATGGCCAGAAGAAAGAGAGCGGTTGAAAGAGAAGTTTTACCTGACCCAAAGTATAAATCCAGGCTTGTTACGAAGTTTATCAACGGTATTATGAGAAAAGGTAAGAAGAGTTTAGCAGAAAGAATTTTTTATACAGCTTTAGAAAAGGTTGAAGAGAGAACCAAAAAAGATGGATTAGAAGTGTTCCAGCAGGCTGTATCTAATGTAAAACCCTTATTGGAAGTTAAATCTCGAAGGGTTGGTGGTGCAACTTATCAGGTGCCGGTAGAAGTAAGCCCGAAGAGAGCCCAAACATTAGCCATCAGGTGGTTGATCAGGTATGCTAATGAAAGAAAAGAAAAGACAATGGCAGATTGTCTGGCATCTGAATTAATAGCAGCGTATAATAAAGAGGGGGCATCTATCAAGAAGCGGGAAGATACTCATAAAATGGCAGAGGCTAACAAGGCTTTTGCACATTTTAGGTGGTAGAGAAAGGATTGGTTTGCGAGTATTTATGGAAAGGAAAGTTCCTTTAACAATGTTAAGAAATATCGGAATAATGGCACATATTGATGCTGGTAAGACTACAACTACTGAGAGGATACTCTATTATACTGGTAAAGTTCATCGGATTGGAGAGGTTGATGAAGGCTCAGCAACAATGGACTGGATGGAACTGGAAAAAGAAAGAGGAATAACTATTACATCAGCAGCTATTACTTGTTTCTGGAAGGATTATCAGATTAATATAATAGATACACCCGGTCACGTTGATTTTACAGTGGAAGTTGAAAGATCATTGAGGGTACTTGATGGTGCGATTGCTCTGTTTTGTGCTAAGGGTGGTGTTGAGCCTCAGTCCGAAACTGTGTGGAGACAGGCTGATAAATACAATATTCCAAGAATAGCTTTTATTAATAAGATGGATAGAGTTGGTGCAGAATTTGATTGGGTCATAGAGATGATGGAGAAAAAATTGAGTGCTAACCCCGTTGTTATTACAATGCCTGTTGGAAAAGAAGATAATTTTTCAGGAATTATTGATATAATCAGTGAGAAATTCATTACTTATAATCAAGAATCTTTTGGAAGGATATTTAAAGAAGAGGAAGTTCCTGAAAAATATCAGGAAGAAATGTTTGAAAGAAGAGAGAAGTTGATAGAAAAGGTATCGGAATTTGATGATGTTTTACTGGAGAAATATCTTGATGGCAAGGAAATTGGAGCTGATGATATAAAGAGAGCTATAAGAAAAGGGACTCTGGATATAAAGATAATACCTGTTTTTTGTGGCGCAGCTTTAAGGAACAAAGGGATTCAACATTTGCTTGATGGTGTTGTGGATTATTTACCTTCACCGCTGGATGTTCCAAATGTAAAAGGAGAACATCCTAAGACCGGGAAAGTTGAGGAAAGAAGGTCAGATAAAAATGAAGCGTTTTCAGCCCTTGCTTTTAAAATAATGAGTGATTCTTATGTTGGTAAATTAACATATCTCAGGGTTTATTCAGGTTCAACTAAAGTTGGAGCCTATGTATATAATCCGAGATTAAGAAAAAAGGAAAGGATAGGAAGACTCTTACAGATGTCTGCAAATAAAAAACAGGATATACAGGAAGTTTCTGCAGGTGATATAGCAGCTGCTGTTGGATTGAAAGAAACAGCAACAGGTGATACTTTATGTGATTTACATCGTCAGATTTTATTTGAACCGATGCATTTTCCGGAGCCTGTAATATCGATTGCTATTGAACCTAAATCAAAAGTAGACGAGGAAAAATTAAATTTTTCTCTTAATAAGATTTCTGATGAAGACCCGACTTTTAAGATTTCTAAGGATGAGGAGACAGGTCAGATTATAATTTCTGGTATGGGTGAGTTGCATCTTGAAATAATAATTGACAGACTTCTAAGAGAGTTTCACATAAAAGCGAATGTTGGAAAGCCCGAGGTTGCTTATAAAGAAACAATAACTCAGCCCGCTATTGGAGAAGCAAAATTTTGTAGAGATATTAGTGGAAGAACTCAATTCGGGTATGTGAAGATTTTAATTGAGCCAAATGAAAAAGGTAAAGGGTTTATTTTTGAAAACAGGTTGAAACAAGGGATGTTACCCAGAGAGTTTATTTCCTCGATAGGTCAGGGATTAGAACTTTCTACAAAGAATGGAGTTATTGCGGGTTATCCAATTATAGATATTAAGGTATCGTTAATTGATAGTATATATCATGAGGCTGATTCGACGGAATTGGCATACAGGGTTTCCGCATCGATGGCTTTTGAGGATGCAGTTAAGAAAGCAAATCCTGTATTGATGGAACCAATTATGGAAGTTGAAGTAATAACCCCTGAAGAATATGTTGGTGAAGTTATGGGTGATTTGATATCCCGGCGGGGTAAGATAGAAAGCAGTATGCAACATAAAGGTTCTCAGATAATTGAGTCAAAGGTTCCATTAAGTGAGATGTTTGGTTATGCAACTTCCCTGAGGTCATTAACTCAGGGAAGGGCATCATATACAATGCAGATATATTCTTATGAGGAAGTTCCAAAGAACATTTCTGACCAGATAGTTGAGAGAGTGGTTGGTATTAGCAGGTTTGTAAATTAATGATTATAAAAATTATTTTCATAATAAAGGAGGGAATATATGTCTAAGGCGAAGTTTGAGAGGACTAAGCCCCATGTTAATATAGGGACGATAGGGCATGTAGATCATGGTAAGACGACGTTGACGGCAGCGATAACGTTGATATTGAGCAAGCGGGGTTTAGCGTCGTACAGGGATTTTGATAGTATAGACAATGCTCCTGAGGAGAGGGAGAGGGGTATAACGATAGCGACTGCGCATGTTGAGTATGAGACAGATAGGCGTCATTATGCCCATGTTGATTGTCCTGGTCATGCTGATTATATAAAGAATATGATAACGGGTGCTGCTCAGATGGATGGTTCTATTTTGGTGGTATCGGCTGCGGATGGGCCTATGCCACAGACGCGGGAGCATATATTATTAGCGAGGCAGGTGGGTGTTCCTTATATAGTTGTATATTTGAACAAGGTTGATCAGGTGGATGATCCTGAGTTATTGGAGTTAGTGGAGTTAGAGTTAAGGGAGTTATTGAGTGAGTATGAGTTTCCTGGTGATGAGGTACCGATAATAAAGGGTTCTGCGTTGGAGGCTTTGAATTGTGGTTGTGGTAGGCCTGGTTGTGAGAAGTGTGGTTCTGTATTGGAGTTAATGGAGGCTGTTGACAGTTACATACCGACGCCTGTTCGTGATATAGACAAGCCTTTTTTGATGCCTGTTGAGGATGTATTTAGTATAACGGGCAGGGGTACAGTGGGGACTGGCAGGGTAGAGAGAGGGACGGTTAAGGTAGGTGATGAGGTAGAGATAGTTGGATTAGGAGCTAACAGGCGTACTGTAGTTACGGGTGTGGAGATGTTTCGTAAGATTTTGGATAAGGGTGAGGCAGGAGACAATATAGGAGTTTTATTGAGGGGTGTAGAGAAGACGGCATTGGAGAGGGGTATGGTGATAGCGGCACCTGGTAGTATAACGCCTCATACTAAGTTTAAGGGTCAGGTATATGTATTGACAAAGGAGGAGGGAGGCAGGCATACGCCGTTTTTCAATGGATATAGGCCTCAGTTTTATTTCAGGACTACTGATGTTACTGGAGTGATGAAGTTGAAGGAGGGTGTAGAGATGGTAATGCCTGGAGATGATGTTGAGTT
>Ga0180301_10003879_pt1 | contig 11615 bp, 11 predicted proteins | sample GuaBasSediGuay16_FD_121797 | JGI IMG/M metagenome (GOLD analysis project Ga0180301, IMG submission 121797) | Subseafloor sediment microbial communities from Guaymas Basin, Gulf of California, Mexico - Guay16, Core 4569-2, 12-15 cm | ecosystem: Environmental > Aquatic > Marine > Hydrothermal... | reverse complement strand
TCAGGAGAGAGTTATAGGTGCTAACATTGGCGGCCCCATAGATTTAGGTAATGGTTACTACGTAATATTAACTAATGCTCTACATTCAAGTAGTAGGGGTCATGCAACGGGTGCTGTATTTGGCAGGGAGGGTGAATTAGTTTATCATGCAGGAGATACGGGTCTTACGTACGATATGAAGCTGATAGGTGATCTCTACAAGCCGTTAGTAGCTATCCTACCAATAGGTGGTCACTTCACTATGGGGCCTAGAGAGGCAGCTAAAGCTGTTGAGTTAATAAGGCCTAAGTACGCTATACCAATGCATTATGAGACATTTCCAGTAATTAAGGGTAGACCTGAGGAATTTAAGGAGTATGTTAGTAAGATAGCTCCTGAAGTTAAAGTTGTTATTTTAAGACCTGGTGAGGAAGTCGAGTTAAAGTAAGTCAGTCCTGCGTGGGTTAATCACCAATCATACCTTTCGAGCTTCATCACCCTACCAATTCCTAACTTACTCAACAAATATTATAAGTACTAGCACCGACTATCTAGGATGTACGTATGAGAATAGTTATCGGTTTAACAGGCGCTAGTGGGGTAATTTACGGATTAAGAACTATTCAAGTATTGAGTAGGTCCAGGGAAGTTAGTGAGCTAAGCGTTATACTGTCCAGGAACTTCATCAAGGTCTCGGAGATTGAATGCCTCAATAAGGATGAGTTAGTCAAGTTCATTAAGAGCTACACTAGTAATGTATACTTCGATGATGATTTCCAATCACCACTAGCTTCATCATCATACTTAGTCGATGCCGTAGTCATAGCTCCCTGCTCACTCAAGACCTTATCAGATATTGCTAACTCTAGACCTGAAACACTAATTAGTAGAAGTGCTGTAAATGCGTTAAGGCTTAAGAGAAAAGTTATTTTGGTATTACGTGAGACCCCATTAAGTACTATTGACTTACTTAATGCGTTGAAGGCCTCCTTAGCTGGTGCTGTAATCCTTCCAGCATCACCAGCGTTTTATCATGATCCTAAGAACATTAAGGACTTGATAGACTTCATAGTTGGTAAGATACTTGATGTTCTGGGTATAAGCCACGAACTATACAGGAGATGGACCGGTATTAAAGGTGAGGGAACTACTCGAGGAGGTTCTCTTTGTGCCCAACTCTTCTCTTTATGAGGCTCATGACATCTTCTTCTAAAGACTCCTTCTCAACCTCCTTTAAGAACTCATCACCACTACCCTTAAACTTAACAGCGAAGGCACATCTACCGTCCGGTAGTAATGCCTTTCTCTCACAGTAAGCGAATTGACATGAATGTCCCAAGCATTGATCACCTATCAATCTACACATAGCTGCCTTCTGGACGTGACCCCTAACAACCTTATTTACGGTTACGAAGGCGTTCTTTGAGCACCTAAAGAACGGACATAAAGGATTGCACCTATCACCTATTGGCATAGGCTTTAACTGCTGCGCGGGCTGTACACGCGGTCTCTGATAGGGTCCTCTAAAATACCTACGCTCTCTTGGATTATCCCTCGAGTACCCCTTACCCGATGATTGACCTCTCAAAATGAAATCACCACTTAGTACGTATTATTAGTATTCACCAAGTTATTTTATGGTTTAACCCATTTAAGCATTATGTACCTCCTACTTCCGTCTAATTGAGTTATTGCCAGTAGTAAGTTCTTCCTAACACTATGTGATATCCTACCCCACCCTATTAGATCCCCAGGATCTATAACCTCATTAAAAGTTAGTACCTTAACTAAGTATGGTGCATGTTCGAGTCCAGGCCTAACTCTATATAATGCGAAGTCAGCACCATACTTAAGTGCTGACCTAACTATGAAGCCACACTCTCTTAACTCCTTATATGTTGGGTATATATTCTCAATATTAGGTATCATCTTCCTGGCTAACTCCATTAACTCATTAAATGAGACCTCCTTACCGTCCCTATAAATCCTTAAAATACCTAGCTCCTTTAGATATAGTGCCTCAATCAAAGACATCTCTATAGGTAATTCAATGTCTGTTGTCTTAGGCTTCTTAACACCTACGGGCTTACCAAAGAACCCGATTGAGAATAGGCACTTAGCGAATTTAGTATCAAATACGACTACCTTAGAGCCTAGGAGGTAAGCAGTACCTTCACCGCACTTCCTTAACTCACTTACTAATTGAGATGTACCTAATGTAGGTCCCCACTCTATTCAGAATGTCTGCAGTCTCTTCAATCTTATCGAATAACTCCTTAACGAGTAGTAGAGCTCCTACATCCCTTGATGAGTAGTACTTAATCACCTCAATACCTGCCTCCCTATAGTACTCATCAACTGATGCTTCAGTCTTCAATAACTCTATGTAGGCCTCCCTAAGCAGTCTCTCTTCACCACCAAGCTTTGTGAGCATACTATTGACTAGCGAGACCATGTTTATGACCTTCTTAACTGTCTCATCAAGTATTGCGAATATGTTATCAGGCATCCTAGTAAACTCACCACTACTTAGTAGTAAGTTCCTATATGCTGCAGCCTCAATATGCTCAGCGGCTCTGAGTAGGTTTTGAGTTATGGTCATGTAAACGTCCTTAGCCGTGAAGGTGGGGGATATCCTAATTATGTATTCAAGTAGGTTAACGCTCATTGTTTCAATACTATCCTTAATATTCTTAATCCTGGTATATCTCCTCTCAACAGCTACGTTCTTACCCTCATCTAAGTCCCTAATCATTAAGGTAAGTTCTCTTAACTCATCCTCAATACTCCTTATTAGAGTTAAGAGTTGCTCCCTAATGTGCGTCTCAGCTAGGCTCTCCTGCTCACTACTGGAGCCCATCCTAATCATTTCCTCAGCCATTACCTAGCCCGATAACGTATTTACGCATACATTTAAATACTTAAGGTCTCACCTACTTAAGCCCATTAAGAAACTCAGCTGTGAGTCTACCTAACTCCTTAACCTCCTCAAGATCGCTATTAACTTCATCTATTATCTCTTTATCACTAACTCCCTTCTTTTTCAGCATAATACTTAACTTACTAAGTAGTTCGGTTTCCTCGCTTATGGCTATGAGTAATGTGAATTCTAATAAAGTCTTTATGTGGTCATCATATGGTTTATCGATACTCCTACCCTTGAACTCCCTAAGTAGCCTAGTTAATGCTCTTCTATGCCTTCTAAGCATCTTCAGAGTTTCGCGAACTCCCTCAACGTCTACTCTACCCTTACCATAATCCCTTAGTTGCTTCCTAAACCTCCTTAATATTGTGTCACGCTTAAGTGTGAGTGTTTCAATGTTCTTGAAGAATACTGAAACTTCCAAGTACTAGGCACCTCTAATTGTTGCTAGAGTGTTATCAGCTACTCCCCTCTCCTTCATTACTTCAGTATTAACCCATACCTCACCGTAAGGTACTGAATCATTTATTACTACTTTAAACTCCATTCTCTTCTTACCGGGTACTGATAGGTATGCTCTATCCTTAATGTTTAATTCAGTAGCTAATCTAGGTGATATGTGTAATTCATCCTCCTTAACAACATCCTTTAATCTAACCCTAATCCTCTTCTCCTTAACCCTCTTCTCCCTTCTACCAAGTACTTGAGAGGCTGGCGGTATGATAGCGACTAACGCCTTAATATCCCTCTTCTTACCAGCTTCAACCTCACTTCCTTCCTCACTACTCAAACCTAACACCCTACCATCATAGATACACTAATGTACTTTAAAAATGCTATGAACTAGAACTCGAGTACTCGATTCTCGACTTAATCTCATTAATGACATCACTAACTTTAACTCTAATCTGCTCCCTCGTATCCCTAAACCTTATGGTTACAGTTCCATCGCTTGGTGTATCGTAATCTACTGTTACCGCGAAGGGTACTCCTATCTCGTCAGCCCTAGCATACCTCCTACCAATACTTCCTGAATCATCATATATGGCTGTTATACCATGCTTTAGGAATTTCATGTATATCTCCATAGCTATCTTAGTTAGTGGTTCCCTAGATACTAAGGGGAAGACAGCAACCTTAATCGGAGCTATCCTAGGTGGAAGCCTCAACACTACCCTACCATCCTTCTCAACATCGTAAGCCTTATCTAGAACTACAAGGACTAATCTCTCAGCACCAAAGGATGGTTCAGCAACGTGAGGGACTACATGCTCACCCATGACCTTCACCTCCTCCCTAACAATCTTTAAGGCATCCTTAGGTATGCTGTAACCAGCAATAACTAAGTCACTCCCTGAACTACTCAATAACTCCTTAATTTTATCAATACCTAAGTCCTCAATAGCTTTTAGGATCTTAGGTAACTCGCTCTTGTACATCCTACCAAGTATTGCCTTATTAATCACTAACCTCTCCTTATACTTAATTACGGGTTTATCGTAGCGCTTAAACACCCTTAAATCCTGTCCTGAATACTTGATGTGTCTTGATAGGTCGTAATCAGATCTGTAAGCATGGCCTGATACCTCAATCCATCCCCACCTACTAACCTTAACTAACTGATCGAAGGTTTGTGTCGCGTAATGTGCTCTCTCATGAGGTAACTTCTCCTCAAAGAGTATCTCATTACTGAGTACTCCTAATGCCTTAACGAATTCATTAGCAACACCCATCCAGTAGGCTAGCCATGGAGACTTAACCAAGCCTTCCTCATAGGCTTCATCAGCTCTAACCTCAACAACTTCCTCTAAACCCTTAGCTCTAGCTTCAGCAGTAAGTATCCTTAACTTACCGTTAAATCTATCAAATGGTGGTTCACTGGGATCCTCAGGGTCGTAGAAGAACTCAACCTCCATTATAGTGAACTCCCTAAGCCTGAACATCCCTTGCCTAGGTGATATCTCATTCCTCGCAACCTTACCTATCTGAGCTATACCTAAGGGTAGTTTCTCCCTCATGACTGTATATACGTTCTTGAAATTAACGAACATCCCTTGAGCAGCTTCAGGTCTTAAGTAAGCAATGTTCTGAGTATATGGACCTACATATGTCTGGAAGAGGAGGTTAAACTCCTTAACATCGCTTAGTGGGCCGCCACAAGCTGGACATGTTAAGTTATTCTCTCTTACTATCCTTGTTAATTCATTAACACCTAGACCCTCAACCTTCATTTTAAGTGTGTCCTCTATCAGCTGATCAGCTCTATACTTCCTACCACACCTTAAGCACTCGACTATGGGGTCAGTAAAGTGCTGTAAGTGACCACTAGCCTCAAAAACTATCTTAGGTGTTATTATTGGTGTCTCTATCTCAACAACCATATCTAAGTGCTTTATGACGAAGTACTCCCTCCATAAATTCACTATATTATTCTTAAGTATAACTCCTAACGGTCCTAGGTCGTAGAAACCAGCCATACCTCCATATATTTCATATGATGGCCAGAAGAACCCTCTCTTCTTAGCTAACCTAACTATACTTTCATACTTATCCTCACTACTCACTGACTGAGTCAAGTCTTACCACCAAACCCAACCATGTAGAATTAACCTACCTAATAAATTACCTAACCTCGATTAGTTATGGGGTGTGCATTAGTGAGTAATGTTAGTGAATTATATTTACAGAAACCCCCACTCACATTCTTAGGTGTTCAGACATCAAGGGATAAGACACCCTTAAGTTTTGTCGGTGTACCATTAGATGTAACGTCAAGTTTTAGGCCAGGGTCAAGGTTTGCTCCATACTATGTCAGGCTCGCCTCACTTAGCTTAGAGACGTACTCATTAAGGGCAGGTATAGACTTAGATGAGGTAGGTGTTCATGATGAAGGTGATGTAGTTATAGCTCATGGTGATGTGAATTCATCACTAAGGGCTATCGAGGTAGTTGCTGAAGACTTACTTAGATCGGGTAGGTTAACAGTATTCGCTGGCGGTGAACACCTCTTACTATATGCTATTGCCAAGGCATTAATGAAGATTTATGGTGGTAAGATATGCGTCGTGATATTTGACGCTCACGCGGACTATAGGTCTGAATACTTAGGGGTTAAATTAAGTCATGCATGCACGGTTAGAAGAGTATGTGAGGTCATACCTCAAAGTAATGTAATGCTAGTAGGTATTAGAGCTCTAAGCTCAAGTGAGGTTAAAGACCTGAAGAAATCACAGATAAGGTACGTTACGAGCATAGATATTGTGAAGTATGGTTTAAGAGAAGCTTACCGCAGGATTAAGAACTTCATTGAGGATTGCCAATACGTACACGTATCAGTGGATATGGACGTACTAGACCCAGCATATGCGCCAGCCGTATCAACACCAGAGCCTGAAGGTATAACTCCTACACACCTACTCGACCTACTCGATATGATAATGATGAGCAGCAATGTGGTAGGCTTGGATACTTCAGAGTACGTACCATTAATTAACGGACTCGATGTAACGGGATTCATGAATGCTAAAATAATAATTGAGTCACTAACCTATATGTACCGCAGAAAAAAGCAAGGTGATAGTAAACATCTCTAGATAATTATTGAAATAATTTAACAATTGAAATAGTACTTATTGAAAGTAATTACTATTTTAATTGTTAAATTAAAGATATAAGTAGTTTGCCTATACTATCGGTATTAGTGAGTATATGGGGACTAACTCTAACATATTTACTTATGGTATTGAAGGATTAGACAAATTATTGAGAGGTACACTAAGGCCTTCAACGCTTGCTGTAATCTCAGGTCATCCTGGTTCTGGTAAGACTACTCTAGCTTCAACCATATGTTACGCTAATGCGCTAAGAGGGCATAAGTGCTTATACGTATCATTTCAGGAGGATAAAGAAAAATTGTTTGAATTGCTATTAGTACGTGGTATTGACTTAAAGTCCGTAGAGAACAAAGACCTCTTTAGATTCATTAAATTCCCTATACTCATTAGGAGCGATGACATTGAGAGCGTAGTTAACACTATTAACGATGTCATTAATGGGTTTAAGCCTAAGATAGTCATCGTTGATTCAGTAACACCTATGTTAAAGGCCTTAAATAAAGACATAAATGCTAGAGCATTAATTCAGAACTACTTCGCTGAATTACCTAAGATAATTAATGGTGTAGTGATATTGGTCTCAGAAGTAGGTATTAATGAGGAGGAAGCGAAGATAGGTGGTTTAGAGTTCATTGCTGATATAGTTTTATTCCTTAAACTTAAGATTGGGCATAACTTACTCATTAAGGAGTTAGAGATAAGGAAGGTGAAGTACATACCAGTAACTACTGCTAGATTACCGTTTACTATAAGTAGTAATGGCTTTAAGGTCTACGTACCACCAAGGCTTGAAGAGATACCAGCAATAAATAGGGATAAAGTATTCAAGATGCCTTGTAAGGTAGTGCAGGAACTTTTCGATAATCTCTACGGTGGCGATGTAATCTACATAGTATATCCACCAGATGCTAGACCCCACCAATTACTCGTATTCATACTAGCATTAACTAAGTTAAATAATTGTAAGACGTTGATAATAAGCTATAGACTATCCCCAAATCAGTTAATACAGTCATTTGAGGAATTATGTCAGGCTATTACAGGGCTTCAAGTAAATGTTAGGAATTACTTAGGCAGTAATCTACGTATAGTCGCATTCAATACTTCAGCCTATAGTATTGGGGAGCTATATGCTAGAGAGCTAGAATTGATTGATGAGTTTAAACCGGATGTAGTAGTTTTCTTAGGTATTGATGGTGTGGCGCTTCATGACTTTAACGAATACGTAAACATACTTAATAATCAGGTTCTCTACTTGAGGAGTAAAGACGTCTTAGTCTTTAGGGTCGGTGCTTACATTAACGAGTTGATGTATTCAATAAATGCTTCATTAGCCACGGGTATAGCTAAGTACACGTACCGTAAAGATGGTGATAGATTTAGACGTGAGGTCTACGTATGGCGTAATGGTAAAGACCCTATCATGCTGCCTTATGATGCATTAATGAAGTGCTTAAGTGAGGAGATATCGTTAATCTTGGGTGAGCTTTAATAATTTATTCCCTAGTTAGAGTTTTCGGTGATTACTCGTGGTATCCAAGGATGAAGTATTTAATACGTTAAAAACACTGTCCGAAGCTATTGGTGCCTCTGGTTACGAGTTCGAGGTTAGGGGTTTAGTTATTAATATGCTTAAGGATTATGCAGATGAATTACGAACGGACCCTCTAGGTAACGTTATTGCTGTTAAGAAGGGTTCAAGAGGGTCTGGTAGGGTAATGATTGCAGCACACATGGATGAGATAGCTTTAGTTGTGTCTCACATAGATAAGAAGGGCTTCATTAAGGTAAGACCCGTTGGTGGTTGGAATTCTATAGTGCTCCCGGGTCAGAGAGTGCTCGTAGTAAATGATGAGGGTAAGAAGTTCAGAGGTGTTGTAGGTATTAAACCGCCACATATCATGAAGCCTGAGGAGGCTAAGCAAGTACCAGAAATTAAGGATCTATTCATTGATTTAGGTGTTAGGAGTAAGGAGGAAGTCGAGAAACTAGGTATTACTGTGGGCTCCATAGTAGTTCCTGAAAGAACTGTTGAGCGTTTAGCAAATCCTGACATAGCGTCAGGTAAGGCTTTTGATGATAGAGTAGGTGTCACCGCACTTATTCACGCATTTAAGGAAATCTCAGATATTGAACCCTCATTCTATGCCGTAATTACCGTTCAGGAGGAGGTTGGACTTAAGGGAGCTAGAACCGTAGCTTACTCAATATCACCTGACGTAGCGTTAGCTATAGACGTAACTATAGCTGCTGACGTACCAGGTACTGATGAAGCTGAGAAGGTCGTTGAATTAGGTAAGGGACCAGCAATAAAGGTTATGGATGGTAGGAATGCCTCAGGACTAATAGCTCACCCCGAGGTGAGGAAGTTACTAGTAAGGGCTGCTAAGGAGGAAGGTATACCGTACCAGCTAGAAGTACTACCCTCAGGAACTACCGACGCAACAATAATAGCACTAAACAAGGAGGGTGTACCTACAGGTGCTGTATCAATACCGACACGCTACGTACACTCACCAGTAGAGGTAATCTCGCTAAGTGATGTAGTAAATACTGTGAAATTAATTAAAGCATTCCTAAAGAGAACAACAAGTGAATGGATAGTAAAGATAAAGGGGGTTAAGATAAAGTAACCCTACCTTACTCCCCACTATAATTTTTAACATAGCAGTACAAACTCATTCAACGTATTAGTCCTCAACTATAAACACATTAATCATTAGTGTTAACTTATTTTAAATTTATTTTATTAATGATGCGATCTGGGCAGTAAAATCATTAATTAGTATTTAGTCATTCCTTTATTAATGGCAGCTCTTATTATTTAGGGGGACATGTTTTGAGTGCATTAGTTCTTGAGAATGGCTATGTAATTACTCCACACAGGATTATCAAGAACGGAATAGTAGTTGTTGAGGATGGTAAGATTAAGGATGTAGGCAAGAAGGATGAGGTAAGGATACCATCAGATTCCTGGAGGATTGACGTTAAAGGTAATTATGTAGTTCCTGGATTCATAGACATACACATTCATGGAGGAGGAGGAGCGGATACTATGGACGCTACTTATGAGGCAATTAACACCATATCGTTAACCCACGCACAAGGAGGAACGACAGCCCTAATACCTGCTACTGTATCAGCTCCTCTAAAGAACATCATTAATGCTATAAATGCTGTTAGGGAAGCTATGAAGAGAGGTGTTAAGGGAGCTAAAGTTTTAGGTATACATATTGAGGGGCCGTACATATCGGTTGAACAGAAAGGTGCTCACGATGAGAGATTTATTAGGAAGCCATCTAAGGAGGAGGTAGATGAGTTATTAAATCATACTGATGTAATTAGGGTCATTACGGCAGCACCAGAGATAGAGGGAGGTCTAGAGTTAGGCCGTATAATGAGTTCTAGAGGCGTCCTCATGTCTATAGGTCACTCTAATGCCACAATATACGATATTCTCAAAGCTGTTGAAGCAGGCTATAGGCATGTAACACACATTTACTCTGGATGTTCCATGGTGAGGAGGATTAGGGCATATAGGTACCCAGGTGTTGTGGAGGCAGCGTACCTAATTGATGACTTAACTGTTGAGATGATAGCTGACGGAAAACACCTCCCGCCCTACCTCATGAGGCTTGTACTGAAGAATAAAGGTCTAGATAAGGTTTGCGTAGTTACTGATGCAATGATGGCTGCGGGTCTACCTCCTGGTAGGTATAAGTTAGGGACTATTGAGGCCATAGTTGATGAGGGAGTTGCTTGGTTACCCGATAGATCAGCATTCGCGGGTAGTGTAGCAAGGATGAATATGATGATAAGAGTTTTAGTAAATGATGTTGGGTTAACACTGCAGGATGCAGTAAGATTAGCGTCTACAAATCCAGCAAAAATAATTGGCATAAGTGATTCTAAGGGTAGCTTAAGCATAGGTAAGGATGCGGATATAGTCGTTATGGATAGGGAATTCAATGTCTTAATGACCATCGTTGAAGGAAATATAGTGTATCGCAGTAAGGAATCTCCCTTAGAGGAGTAAATCCATGAAATCATCAAACATCAAGTTACGTTACGGTCACGGAGAAATAGAACTAACCTTAAGAAACGTAAATGTAGTAGCCATACTTAAGCCCTTATACAAGAAACCCAAATATTCAGTTAAGGAATTAGTTCATAAGGCATTAGGTAACCCAATAGGGGTCTCAATAGAGGACTTAGTAGCTAAAGTTAAGGACGTTAGAGAGGCAAGGACAGTAATACTATCTGACGATATAAGTAGACCTACGCCTTCATGGGCCATCATCCCACCAATTCTAAATGAATTAAATAAACTGGGTGTCAAGGATGATCAAATAGAAGTCATTATTGCACTAGGTACTCATAGAGGTATGACAAGAGAAGAGCTAAGAGCTAAACTAGGTGATGAAGTCTTAGATAGAGTAAGTGTAGTGAATCATAATGCTTGGGATAAGGAAAATCTCGTGTATGTAGGTAAAACAGGTTCAGGTATACCCATATGGTTAAATAAAGCATACCATAATGCAGATATAAAGATAGGTGTAGGAAACATAGTTCCTCACCCAGCAGCAGGTTGGTCTGGTGGGAGCAAAATCGTTATGCCAGGTGTTTGTGGTGTAGAAACTATAGGTATGGTGCATTTCCATAGTGCGTTATACCCTATAGAGAAGGTGTTTGGTATCCGTGATAACCCCATACGGAGGGAATTTGATGAGATAGCTTTAAAGAGTGGTCTTGGCATGATTGTGAACACTATCCAAAATGAACTTAAAGAGGTCGTAGATATCGTTGCAGGTGATGTGATTGAAGCACATAGGCATGGCGTAAAGATAGCTGAGGAAATATATAGGCCTAAAACACCCTTAGCTGATCTAGCTATCGTATCAGCTTATCCTTACGATATTGATTACTGGCAGGCGAGTAAGGGGTACTTAAGCGCATATCTAGCATTAAGGAGAGGAGGTGCTGCAGTACTAATTGCTAAGCTGCCTGAGGGCATATCACCCATACCTCAACATAGAGATACACTACTTTCATTAAGTAACCTTACACCTAATGAAATAAGGAGGAGTGTTCAGGAAGGC
>Ga0180301_10003878_pt1 | contig 11617 bp, 8 predicted proteins | sample GuaBasSediGuay16_FD_121797 | JGI IMG/M metagenome (GOLD analysis project Ga0180301, IMG submission 121797) | Subseafloor sediment microbial communities from Guaymas Basin, Gulf of California, Mexico - Guay16, Core 4569-2, 12-15 cm | ecosystem: Environmental > Aquatic > Marine > Hydrothermal... | reverse complement strand
TATGCTCTTCCGCTGACAGATAATATTAATATCGGCGCTTCCTGTGCGGTTTTTTTCCGTCGCCACGTCGATGCGACCGCATACGGTGGGGCCTCTACCGTAGGTATCGACTGGAAAATTCTCCCGGTTCTCGATATCGGTTTCGCCTTTGCGAATTTCGGTTATACGACCTGGAATACGGGGAAATCGGAGTTCGGCGCTCCGTCGTTGACGCTAGGTGCGCAATTTGATAGTCAGATTAGCGCCGGGTTTTCGGGCGCTGTATGCGCCGAGGGGCGTTTTTCGCCGCAAGAATCCCTTTTCGAGGGTTTCGCTGGTGCCGAGGTTTCTTATGCCGATATTATCGCGATTCGTGGTGGAGTAAATAACGGTAGGTTCACCGCCGGCGCTGATTTACGGATTATCCGGGGATTGAGGGTCGGCGCCGCTATGGGGTTTCATTACGACCTTCCGTTATCGTATAGAATCGGCGCGACATTAGAAAGGGGCGCTGCGGTTGCGGACTAAATTGCCCGTCGGCTTGGTTTTGCTTTTTACACTAACCGTTTTCGGCGAAACTCCTGCCGATACAACTTTCGCGGATTTTCTTTTTAGGTTGGGCTTTTTCGACGATGCCCGAATAGAATTCGAACGTCAATCTGCTGGCGATTATGACCGCAGTAAATTAATGGTTGGTGTGTGCTATGTTAAGGCTAATAATATCGAGCAGTCTCTTAAGTTATTTAGTATATTTATCGATAGCACAGACGATTATGTGTATGCTCAAGAGGCGCTCTCTTATTGTGTCGATATCGAACTGCGCCACGGAAATATCGATAGCGCAATGATTTATCTTTCAAGGGGAATCGACTCCGGCCTGTTTGAATCGAATGACCTATTAGTGAATAGGTTGGCCGATATCTTTAATGGCGACTGGGGTGAGACCGACATCGAACCGCCGCGCAAAAAATCGCCGGCTTTGGCCAATATTATGTCGATAATCCTCCCGGGTTCCGGTCAAATATACGCCGGAAAGCCGCTAGAGGGGGTTCGTTCCGCTACGGTAAATTCAGTTATGTGGTATATAACGATATCGGGACTGTTGCAGGGATATTATCCCCGTGCTATCACTGTATTCTATCTTTTAGGGCATCGCTACTGGCTGGGTGGCGCCGACAAGGCCGGTGTTATCGCGACCGAGTTCAATGAGAACGAGAGAAAACGCGCATATTCCGAATTAGCGGAGGAATTGGAGGGGCTGTGCGACTAATTATAATAATAACTATAACCTGTTCGAGTATAGTTTTCGCGGTCGATAGCCTCGAAACACCGGATACGCTTGTATCCGCCCGAAAAGCGAATACGCTGAGCGTTTGTGCGTCGATACTGCTGAAGGGCTACAAAAAAGGCATCAGCAATCTCGAAACGCACGAGTGTCCAATGACGCCGTCCTGCTCGGAATTTGCTTTGGAGGCTTTTCGGCGAACGAACCCGTTAAAGGCGCTGTTTTTAGCCGTAGATAGGCTTACGCGCGACAACAGCTTCGCAAAATACTATTATCCGAAAAATGAAAAGGGGAAACTCGTAGACCCGTTAGACCGATATATAAAGTGCGACAAAAAGCCGCGTCGATACTACTAATTTCAGCAATTATGCTGAATGCGGCCGGCCCGGGCGGACTATCGTCCGCTACCCCGGGATTCGCCGAAAAACTCGATTCGCTCGGCGAATACGACCGCGCCGCGGTAGAGTATTTACGATTTGCGTATGAAAATCCCGGTGGCGAAAAAGCCCGTTGGGCTTTTTTCCGGGCCGGCCGCTCGCTCGAACGAGCGAATAAATTCGAGCAGGCCGCCGCGGTTTATAACGAGGTTACGTCGAGCGGTGTCGCCGATTCGCTCGCTGGTGCCGCTTGTTATAGAATCGCGCTTACATATTTTTCTCGCGGCAGACTGAACGATGTAATAGCCTACGCGGACGATGCCCGATTTGACACTACTTGCGCCGACCCGCTGAATTACCTTGCCGCATGGGCTTATTTTTTCGGAAGAGATTATCCAGCCGCGGAATCGACGTTTTTCTTGCTCGAACCGGAAAGTTTCGATTCTTCGGCCGGATTTATGGTTACAGTTAGCGAAAAAGGGCAGTATCTCCCACGAAGGTCGCCGTTTTTGGCGGCTTCGATGAGCGCGTTATTGCCCGGCGCGGGGAAAGCATACTGCGGTCGCTGGGGCGATGCTTTGGTGAATCTGGTCGCAGTCGCCGGTATGCTCGGCGGCGCTTATGCACTCTGGGAGGACGATAGGAGTTTCGCCGTAGGTCTTGCAATTTCCGGCGGGATATTTTACGGTGGTAATATCTACGGCAGTTATGTCGGCGCAAGATGGTTCAACGAGGAAAAACACAGAGAGCTTTATAGATATGCCCGAGAGCGAGTTCCTAAAAGACCTGAAGAACTCTACGACTACTAAAACCAGCCTGCTGGTCGAGTTCCGCCGTAAGGTAGTGCATCTTATCGCATTGCTCGTGCCGATAGGCTATCTTATCGTTCCGAGAAAGCCCGCTCTGCTGATACTCGCCGGGTGCGCATTTGTCAGTATTCTTCTCGACCTCCTGAAATACTACGACAAGGGTTTCCGGAAATCGTTCTTTAAGGTTTTCGGCAAGATGCTTCGAAGCAAAGAAATCAAGCGCTTCACCGGTGCGACCTACATCCTCGGCGCCTCGTTAATCTGCGCTTTCGCTTTCGATAAATGGATAGCGATAATTGTAATCATCTATATTATTACTGGGGATATAGCCGCGGCAATTTTCGGCAAACGGTTCGGGAAACATAAAACCATCGGCAATAAAACACTCGAGGGTAGCATAGCGTTTTTTATAACGTCGTATTTCGCCTCGATAGCTATGAGGTTTATCGCGCTCCCCGTCGCACCGTGGAGTGCGCTGTTTATGGGCGCTCTGACCGCGACCGTGATTGAATCCCTGCCGCTGGCTATCGATGATAATCTAACGGTTCCCGTTCTTACGGGGTTACTTTTGCAGATGATGTATGTAGGGTATTTCTGAATGCGGATTTCGGAATGCAGAATGCAGAATCAGATTGGCGCACGCAACCGCTGTCACGATTTGTGCTATGTCCGGTTTGGTTTTGTGCTACATTAGTTCCGGACGCACAAATCGCGCCAGCGGCATTGTTCTGGAAATAAGAGCATATTCCTTTTTAAGCCTTCACCTTTGCAATAATAACCGATTGGAGGAAGATAACAATGACTATACGCAAAGCGTTGATTTCCGTATGGGATAAGACCGGCGTCGCCGATTTCGCACGCGGCCTCGTCGAAAATGGAATCGAAATTTACTCCACCGGCGGGACAAGCAAAGCGCTATCCGAAGCCGGCATAAAAGTTACACCGCTCGAAGAGTTGACCGGTTTTACCGAGCTTATTGGAGGCCGCGTTAAAACGCTTCACCCGAAGGTATTCGCGGGGATTCTCGCGCGTCGCGACCTCGACGAGCATATAAAATCTATTGCCGAGATAGGCATCCCGGCGTTCGACATTGTCGCAGTCAATCTGTATCCTTTCGAGGATACTCTTAAATGCACAAACGACCAATCTGAACTGCTGGAGATGATAGATATCGGCGGAGTCGCGCTGCTCCGCGCGGCCGCAAAAAACTTTCCCGCGGTTGTTGTAGTCTCTGACCCGGATGACTATCACACGGTCGTTACCGAACTCGACGAAACAGGCGATATCGCCGAACCGACCCGCAAGGAACTGGCGATGAAAGCGTTCCGACGCACAAGCTATTACGACGCCGTTATTTCCGGCGCGCTCTGTGAAAAACAATTCCCCGAACGCTATATGCTCCCCCTTATTCTTAAATCCGAACTGCGCTACGGCGAAAATCCGCATCAGGATGCCGCGCTATACGTCGATTCCCTCTCTGATTGCGGCGTCGCCCGCGCAGAAAAGCTATGGGGGAAAGACCTCAGCTATAACAACATCCTCGACCTCGACGCCGTTCTGAACGCGCTTCAGGAATTCCCGGACGAAATCGCATCGGTAGTTGTAAAACACCTCAGTCCGTGTGGAATAGCGCGCGGCGGTGATTTACTCGAGGCTTACGAGGGCGCTCTCGCCGGCGACCCGCTCAGCGCTTTCGGCGGAATCGTCGGATTCACGCGGCCCGTGGACGTTCCGACTGCGGAGAAAATGTCGGAACATTTTTTCGAGTGCGTCCTCGCCCCGGACTACGAACCGGAGGCCCTCGAAATCCTAAAGAAAAAGAAAAATCTCCGCTTGATGAAAATGCCCACCACCCCGCCGAAACGAACGCAGAAATATATCCGCGGAATCCAAGGCGGCGCGCTCGTGCAGACCTGGGACCCGCCGGGCCACGAATCGGCGAAATGGGAAATCGTTTCCGAACGCAAGCCGACCGAGGCGGAGGAAAACGCCCTAAAATTCGCGTGGCGCGCGATTCGTTCGATTAAATCCAACTCCGTTCTGATTGCGGGAGAAAACGCCGTGTTCGGTATCGGAGGAGGATTACCGAGCCGCGTCGATTCGGCCAAACTCGCAATAACTAAAGCGGGGGACAAAGCGAGTGGCGCGGTCGCCGCGTCGGACGCCTTTTTCCCGTTCCCAGACGGCATCGAGGTTCTCGCGGAGGCCGGCGTTACAGCCGTCGTCCAGCCGGGCGGCTCGATTCGCGACGACAAAGTAACCGCCCGCGCAAACGAACTCGGCATCGCGATGGTCCACACCGGAACGCGCCATTTCAGGCATTAGGTTTGACGGCGTTATCTGCCCGCCGAGACGAATGTTCTTGAAAACGGATAATCGGTTTTCAGGATTTTGGATTTTATTCGGATTAAAAAGGCGGGCTATTTAGTCCGCCTCGAATACTCAGGAGTTCCCTAATAAACTAAATAAGGTCTTTATCGGTTCTCTCCATTATTTGTTGTTCGCGTATATCCGCGATACGTTCGAGCAGTTCTTTATTTTCGCTGCGCATATTCGACAATTCCTGGTTTAATTTTTCGTAGCGGCCAGCCTTTATTTTAGAAATAGTCCTGATAATTATCCCGAATGCTCCAACCGCAGTGGCGACGCATAATATTATCGGCCACGTCATTTCGCAACTGCAACTTAAGATGCTCGCGAACATCAGGATATCTAGAACGAGTATAAAAAGCGCCCAGGGTATCATAATTACTCCCCATTTTATTGAATTTGTTAATTATTTTCGCGATAATATATTACCTAATTGTTTTTTTCGCAAGGATTATTTAATATTCTTAAAACCGTCGGCCGTGATGATTACCGAGGCTTTTACTACAGACCTTTGTCTCGTTCCCATTCATCGGTATATCGTTGGACCATCTCCGGAATCTCGCTTATTTTTACACGCACCTGAACCATAGTATCGCGTTCGCGTATTGTTACCGTCTCGTCTTCGAGTGTCTGGCCATCTACAGTAACGCAGAACGGCGTTCCGGCCTCGTCCTGCCGTCGGTAGCGCCTGCCGATAGAACCGCCATCGTCGTAGAAAACCATAAAATGCGGACGGAGTTGTTTTTCAATCTCGCGCGCGATTTCGGGCATACCCTCGCGATTTACCAGCGGGAATATACCGACCTTTACCGGCGCGATTTTCGGGTGAAGTTTCAACACCGTGCGTATTCTATCTGGGTCGTCGCGTTCTGGTTCGGTCTCGTAAGAATCGAAGAGAAGCGCTAGTATGCATCGGTCGACCCCGCCGGAGGTTTCGATTATATACGGGATATATCTCTCGTTACGCTGCTGGTCGAAATACTCGAACGTTCTGCCGGAATATTCCTGATGCCGGGAAAGGTCGAAATCGCCGCGATTGTGGATACCCTCGAGTTCGCTCCTGCCGAAGGGGAAATCGTATTCTATATCGACAGCCGCGCTTGCGTAGTGCGCGAGTTTCTCGTGTTCGTGAAAATGCAGTTTATCTTTGTGAAAAGCTAACGAATAATACCAGTTTATGCGCTGTTCACGCCAGTATTCATACCATTTTTCGGCTTCCGACGGGTGGACGAAATACTGCATCTCCATCTGCTCGAACTCGCGCGTTCTGAAGGTGAAATTACCGGGCGTAATCTCGTTGCGGAACGCTTTGCCGATTTGCGCGATACCGAACGGTATTTTCTGTCGCGCGGGAGTGCGGACGTTCTCAAAATTAACGTAAATCCCCTGTGCGGTTTCCGGGCGAAGATAGGCGATATTCTCCTCGGATTGGATTGGTCCCATATATGTTTGGAACATCAAATGAAACAGGCGCGGTTCAGTAAAAGAACCCTTCGTGCCACATACCGGACATTTATCGAGGTTTTCGACGTCCTCTCCTTTGAAACGATGGTGGCACTGCTTGCACTCGACGAGCGGGTCGACGAACTCATCGACATGGCCGCTTGCGACCCAGACCTTCGGGTGCATAATTATAGCCGAGTCTATGCCCTCGATATCCGGGCGAAGCTGAACCATCGCGCGCCACCAGTGCTCTTTGAGATTGCGCTTAAGTTCGACCCCGAGTGGCCCATAATCGTAGGTGCTGGCTACACCGCCGTAAATCTCGCTGGATTGGAAAATAAACCCGCGGCGTTTACACAAAGCTACCAGTTCCTTCATCGTTTTCACGGTTTTCTGTGCCATAATAGACGGAATATACGGGCGAACTAAAGGAAAGCAAGTAAAAACGGGATACAATACAATAAATAGGGGCGTTAACTATAACGCCCCCTCGTATTGCAATAGGTGTCTTACGACTATTTAATAACGGTCTCTCCCTCCGCGGCGCTCCCTGCGAGGGCGAGCCTCGTTGACATTCAGATTACGCCCGTTCATCTCTTTATCGTGCAAACCGGCTATTGCTGCCTCTGCTTCCTCTTTCGAGGGCATCTCCACGAAACCGAACCCTTTCGACCTACCGCTATACCTGTCCTTTATAATAGTAACCGATTCGACCTGCCCGAAAGCCTCGAACGCTTCGCGCAATTCGTCTTCGTTTACTTCATACGACAGGTTCCCAACATAGATATTCATTTTTCTCCTTTTTAAATGAATATTCAATTTACACATCTTTATACAACAACTTCTGCTGCTTGCTCTCCCTTATATCGCGTCCTTTCTTTTCGGGTATGCTCTAACTTGTATCCTTCGTTCAACAGTGAGTATACCCCGGTTTTCAACAATAACATAATATATTTGCCGATTTAGCGCAAGTATTAAAATAACGGAGAATCCCGAATATAACATATAAGGATTATATCGTTGAAATAGCACAGCGACGACGTTTTGGCCGAACTGCCCAGGGCGACCAGTCGTGGGTCAAAAATAAGCGGGGCGGTTCAGGATAAGGGCAATAGCGATAAACAGACGATACCCGATAATACCGGTAGCGGGTTCGCAAATCCCTTTCGATAAACCTATTTAACCAGAATTACTTTCCCGCGGTAATCTTTTGTGTCGATTAAAAGCCGATATAGGTATATCCCGCTCGGGAGTTCGTTATTCTCACGTGTATCCCATATAACATTCGACCGGCCGTCGATTTCACATTCTTCCGAACACACCTTATGACCGACGATATCGTATATGATTAATTCTATCCGGCAGCGTTCCGGTGTTCGAATATCGAAACCAACTCGCCCATTGAAAGGGTTCGGCTTAATTCCGAGAAGCGCGAATTGCTCCGGTTTCGGTGTTTCATCGATATCGCCGAAAACGCGGAGAGTAAAAATGTCGCCGGTTCTTATCTCTCCCGGAGATAGAGTAATCCCGGTAACTGTGGAATCCTCGATATGCGGCGCGGAGAAATCGATATCGAAAATTCCCGGTGCGGATTGAATCCTGAACCTGCCATCGATTTGCGTAGTATCGGTATCCCCTCCTCCGGCTACGGCGATTTCCGACGGGTCTCCTAGAGGGACCTCGACCTGTGCCAGAAGGATGCCGTGCTCGAAATCCGGCGGCCTGAGCCACTCGACGACGTTCGCCAGCAGGTCGTTTTTTGCGCCCACTGTTAGAAGCGCATCGTCGAACTTGAAAAAGAAATGCGCGACGCGGCCGAATCCACCGCATAATGAATCCGCATAATAGGTAATACAGGAATGCGGGGACATACCGACTGTGTAAAACGGCTCGGATAGCGCGGGCATAACCATATCGTAATAGAAATAGTCCGTCCACGGGTCGACGTCTCGTGTGATTATCCCTCGCGATGGCGTGCGCGGATTATGGGCGAGTCGATATGCCCCCGGCGGTTCGAGATTCAGGATAAAATCCCCCGGGTCGTCGCCGACCCAGCTTTCGAACATCATAAGGGAATCGAGTATAATCTCCGGCGCGCGGCGGGAATATTCCCACGCCAGTTCCCCACCCTCGAATAGCAGTTTCACACCGTTTTTATGAGCGATATACAAACTCTCGGCGTGCGCAGGAACGAACACGTCCCATCCCTCGTTATCGCCGCAGGAGTATATCACGAACTCATATTTATACAATGAATCGAGCGGGGGGATATAATCTACTCGATGGACCGAAAGACCAAGCTCGAACAACAAGAGCCAGTCGATAGAATCGGTTGCCGAACCACCCTCATGGTCGATAAGAAGCGCGTTAGCGATAGCCGTTTCGAGTGCGATGTTTATAGTATCGGAACCGGTAACGGAAACGGTCGAATGATAGCGGCTACAACCTCGCGCGAAAGCGTATAATTCGTAATCGAAATACGGGACATTCTCGAATACGCATACACCCGGAGTTTCAGCCAGTTTGCGCTCAATCAGGAAACCGTCGGGATGGAAAAGCAGAAGTTCGGCATAGGCGGGCGATGCAGTCGAATCGTATATCTCGACCACGAAATTCGTCGTCGGCGAAGGCTCGATTTCGAACGAATAATCGCCGTCGATACGATGAGTATATTCGATAAGAGTATCTCGCCAGCCAAAACCGTGGAAATAAATGTCGTATTCGGCGCATATAACCGGTGTTTCGGAGTCGAAATAGCCGGTGGTGTCCGTTGTTACTACAGTTCTCGGTGCTTCCGTCGAGGTATCCGCTCCGGACAAATAGAGTGAAAGCTCCACACCGCAAGCCGGAATAAACCCGCTTGTATCGGTTACGACACCATAGAAATTCCCCCGGCAATATGCGGCTCTGATATCTGTTCTACCGACCGCATAGCCGTCGCGGGCGGTTCGTAAAACGACCGTTCCCGAGCATGTCGGTTCGACCGTTACAGTAACACTATCGGACGCCGTCCCAGATGTATCGGCTATACCAGCGCCGGAAATCCGCCAATCGCACGGATAGGAAGGCATAGCGAATTGGATATTGCCGTCCAACCCCACAGGAAGCGAATCGGTAACGTGCGCGGCTGGACTCCAAACATTAACGAATGTTGGTTCGAATGGCGAACCGCCAATAACCGGAACCTTTTCGATGAAAATAGTCCATAAAAGGGCATTATAGCCGGTAACGGTAAGCGTTTCGCCGTAAGCGGGCGTCAGGCTGAACATAACCTCCCCAGAGGCGTCTGTTATAAGGGTTTCGCAGAGTGCGAACCCTTCGAGAACGACCGATACGCCTTCATAAGGCCCACCGGTTGTGTCTCTGACCGAAACCATCACGCTTCCGGGGACGGAGACTACCAGGCTTTCCGGGATAATCGTAACGTCGGCGAGCGTAACGACCGGTAGATTTGCCCATATCGGGCGGTAGAAATTCGGGAGCCAGTATGTTACGCTTGCGCTGTCGGGCACTATCGGGTCCGGTTCGACATCGATATGCGCATTTCCGGCGATGCTGTATGCCGCGCCTTTAGGCCCGGAGGCCATCCGGACCGCGACGATAGTGGATTCCGGCGCCGGGATATCGAACTCCCCGGGACCGAGAGGCAGAAAATCGGGCACTGTCGCGGCGATATTCTCCGGTTCGCCCCAGTAAAAACTCAGCGATGGGTCGCCGAGAACGTGATATATCTGGAAATAGTATTCCGCTTCGGAGCTTCCCCTTAATTCGACCTCGAGGCACCCACGAAACATCAGCGAGGCGGCGGAATAGTAATTATCCAGGAAAACGGCGTCGAACACGGCGCGTTCCCACCAGTCGTCCTCGTCCCAGAGCGTCGAATTCGAGCCTGCAATAAAAGCGACGGCGCCTTTGTCGGCCTCGCGTATCCAGGCCTCGCCGAAACAGGGGGAATCGTGGTCGAATTTATTAGTAAGGCAGGCATTAGAGATAACGAGCGGGTATTTGCCGATATTCGTCAGGGAAGGAATGTCCGAACTGGATACTGCGGGGTTGTTCCAACCGGTTTCCTCCCCGTGGCCGGAATAGTCCACGACAGCCGCACCGAGGTTAATCGACGCTATCAAATCGGCGCCTGTTGCGCCGTAATAGGCGAAAACCGTGTCCGGCTCGAAATCCGGAGGATGACAGTAATTATCGACGACGTAACGCTGGGTCGCCATAGCGAGGTCGTAATCACCATCGGTGCCGCAGGCCGGAAGGATAACGCGGCGGAGCCAATCGGTCGAAGTAAAATCGCAATGTCCGTGGTAAATAGTCTTCTCGACAATCGCATTCAGCTCCGCGATACTCTCCACGCTAAAACGCCCGCAGGCAATATCCGGGAAATAATCCGGGCCATCGACCATAACGTAGTATTGGTCGGAAGGATGCGAGAAAAAGCCGGTGGAATACTCGTGCGCCGGGACTCTGTCGACATCCCCGACGATAAGCAGATAATCCGGCGGGTATTCCCAGGTCAGATAGGCGTCCTCGATAAAATCTCGTATGGCGGTATCTGTCGCGCCTATCGAATCGACGACAGCGAGAGTTATGTCATATCCCTGCTGTTCTTTATACTCTATAAAATCGCCCAACTCGCCAACAAAAAATGAGTGAGTAAGTATTAAATAATGCGAGGGGACATCCGTAAAGGGAGGCACATCGGTCGGAGCAAACAGCGACCTCGAAAGCGTTTCGGATACCCATCGGCTTCGGAGTCTGTCTGGCACCGGCTCTATCGGTTCCGAGTATTTTACGCTAAAAGAAATATTCTCTCGAACAAGAATGGCTTCTCGCGCCGGGTCGTAAGCCACCGGGCGAATAACAAGCTCACCCATTCTGTGTCCCCGGAGTATTCCAAGCTCATCTATCTCGACGGCAGGCTTATGTTCGACGGTTTCGTATAATTTGGGGTCGTAGATAAATGCCGGTGCCGGACGGTTTTTGAATCGCGGCGGCTGACGCGGCTTCGGTGGCGCAGAAAGTCCCTCGGCTTTCTCGCCAGACGATTCGATAGATATTTCGAATTCCCCGGTTCGCGGCAATTCTATAAGATAACGATAAACAGGCAAACAGGGGCCTCCTACAGCACCTTCGATACCGGCGCCTTCGAGGGCGATTTCCATAAATTCGCCATTATTATACGGCATCGACTTTACAGGCGGCGGAACGAACTCCGCCGAAAAACCGTCAGCGGAATTCTCTACAATCCGAATATCGGCGAAAACAGCGAGGGTCAACCCAATAACAAAAGCAATAACCAGTGATTCGATTTTCATTTTTTTCCTTTGCATAGATTATCTTTTTAAAAC
>Ga0180301_10003877_pt1 | contig 11625 bp, 13 predicted proteins | sample GuaBasSediGuay16_FD_121797 | JGI IMG/M metagenome (GOLD analysis project Ga0180301, IMG submission 121797) | Subseafloor sediment microbial communities from Guaymas Basin, Gulf of California, Mexico - Guay16, Core 4569-2, 12-15 cm | ecosystem: Environmental > Aquatic > Marine > Hydrothermal... | reverse complement strand
GACCTCCCAGCGCAGGACTCCGAGAGCGACGGTATAACCCAGTCCGATGAGCAAATTTCCCAGATAGATGGGATTCCTGACGAAGCTATAAGGCCCGGAAGTAACGAGGGTTTTCGCTGTTATTTCTCTACCCCTCGTTGTAAGTCCTGCATAGGCGACGCTCCATAGCCTCAGGACTTCGCCGAAGAAAGAGATGAGGAAGCCGATACAAAACAGGCGGGAGTCCCATTTTGACAGAAACAGAACCAGAAGGAAATAGGGTATGCCAACATACCCCCTCTTCGAGAAAAGGACTTCCCCTATCCTCACAGCAACTTCGCCTTTTCGAGCCTCTGTTTTATTTTTTCGATGACCTCTTCCGCAAGCCTCTGGGCCAGTATTCCTTCCTCTGCCGATACGGGCGGCCTCCTGTCCTCGAGAACCGACTGAACGAAGGCCCTGAGTTCCAGCTTCAGGGGTTCCAGTGACCTGTCCACTTCAAGAGGGAAAGGCACTATCTCGCCGTTTCTCTTTCTATAGAGGTCGATGCTCTTGTTGAGGTAATCGATGGAGATGTAAGTATCCTTCTGGAAGAGCCTGATTTTCCTCATTTTCTCTGCCGAGACCCGGCTCGCCGTTATGTTCGCTATCTCTCCGCCCTCGAACTCCAGCCTCACGTTGGCTATGTCAACCTTGTCGGTGAGGACGGGAACGCCCACGGCATCCACTTTCATGGGATACTTTCCCATAAAGTGGAGCAACAGGTCGAGATCGTGTATCATCAGGTCGAGCACCACATCGACGTCTGTCCCCCGCGGGTTGTAGGGGGCGAGCCTGTGGGCCTCCACAAACTTGGGGTCTTCTATGAATTCCTGAGCTCTCAAAACTGCGGGATTAAACCTCTCAATGTGGCCTATCTGGAATTTGAGATTCCTTTTCTGGGCGAGGCTCAACAGTTCCTCCGCCTCTCCCACGGTTCTGGCCATGGGCTTTTCCAGGAAAAGGTGCCTGCCCGCCTTCAATACCTCCCTGGCGACCTCGTAATGGGACTCAGTAGGCACAGCACAGCTCACTGCCTCCGTTGCGCGGAGCAGCTCCTCGAGGCTCGAGAAAGCGATAGCGCCATATCTCTCTCCCACCGCCTTCGCCCTCTCCCGGTCGATATCGTAAACTCCCACGAGTTCCGATTCCTCGATCTCGGCCAGCACCCGGGCATGCTGGCTCCCCAAGTGCCCGACACCCACAACACCTATTCTGAGCTTAGCTATCATCCTCTCCCTCGCCCGATTTCAGCGTTATGCCCCTCTTTGACGCTTCTATGAAGCCCAGGAGGTTTTTCAGCTCCGCATTGATCGTCAGTTCTTCCCTTATACGATCCAGAGCCTGAGAGAGGTTCAGACCGCTCTTGTATATAAGTTTGTAAGCCTTTCGTAAGAGCATAATGACATCGGAGGAAAATCCCCTTCTCCTGAGGCCCACTACGTTAACCCCGATGACCCGGAGCGGTATCCCGAGGGCCATGAGGTAAGGGGGAACATCCTGAGTCACCCTGGAAAACCCGCCGATAAAGGCGTGCTCACCCACCCTGACATATTGATGGAAGGCCACGAGACCCGAGATATACGCATAATCCATAACCTCGACATAGCCGGCGAGCTGAGCCATATTAACCAGGACCACATCAGAGCCTATCCTGCAATTGTGTGCGATATGAACGTAGTCCATGATGAAGTTCCTGTCACCTATCCTCGTCTCCTCGCCCTCTCCGGTGGCCCTGTGGATGGTAACGAACTCCCTTATCCTGTTATCCTTTCCTATCACAAGCCTGCTTTTCTCGCCCTTGAAGGACAGATCCTGAGGGGGAAGGCCTATGGCCGAACCGTGGCCGATCTCGGTTCCCTCGCCGATCTCGGTGTCGCCCTCGATCCTGACGGAGGAGGAGATAACCGCGCCCCTCTTTATTATCACTCCATCTCCGATGTAAGAGTAGGGGCCGATCTCCACGTCGTCCTCGATAACGGCCTTACTGCTGACATAAGCGGAAGGGTGAATCTTCGTCATTTTCTCTCCACTATGGCTGCCATCATGACCGCGGAGGCAGCGACCTGACCGTCAACTCGCGCCTCTCCTTTCATTTTGGCCATCCGACCCTTAAACCTCAGAAGTTCCACTTCAAATATGATCTGGTCGCCGGGCCTCACGGGCCTCCTGAACCTGACCTCATCTATCCCGCTGAAATAAAGAAGCTTGTTTCCGCGATCCTCAACCCTCGAGAGGAGGAGAACGCCGCCGACCTGGGCCATGGCCTCCACTATAAGCACCCCCGGCATTATGGGGTCTCCGGGGAAGTGTCCCTGGAAAAAGGGCTCGTTTATGGTGACGTTCTTTAGGCCTACTGCCCGGGTCTCATCCACCTCCAGGATTCGATCCACGAGGAGAAAAGGATATCGATGGGGCATGAAAGAGAGAATATCCATAATGTCGAAAGCAGGCGAAGCAACGCTCTTCAGGAGCTTCCTGGCAAAGGCGATGTGATGGGCGTGGCCAGCCCGATCCGCCATAACGTGTCCCTCAACCCTCTTCCCCACAAGGGCCAGGTCTCCGAGGAAATCGAGGACCTTGTGCCGCACAGGCTCGTCGGGAAACCTGATGGGCCCATTGACGATCTCGCCTTCTCTGAAAACTATTGCATTATCTTCGGTCCCTCCCTTCGCCAGGCCCTTTTCCTTTATGGCCTCCAGGTCATCGTAAAAAACGTAGGTCCTCGCGGGAGCGATTTCCCTTGAGTATACTCCAGGAGTTATATCGAGACTGATATACTGCGGGGCAAATCCCTTATCCGGATAGTCAATTCCATAGCTGACCCTGAGCTTGCCTCGGAGCGGGAGAAGCGTCACGGCCACGTCGCCTTCCTGGTAGAGCACCGGCTTTTCCGGGACGAGAATCTCCCTCTCGGCATCCTGTTCCTCGATGCCGGTTTTCTCTATCTCCTTGACAAGCGGCAGCGAGCTACCGTCAAAAGAGGGGGGTTCCGGCGCGTTGAGGGCTATATAGGCATTGTCGATGCCCATGCCATAGAGGGCCGAGAGCACATGTTCGGTCGTGTGTATCGTGGCCTCTCCCGATTTTAACGTAGTACCGCGCTCCGTCGAAGCCACGTTCTCCAGAGATGCTTTAATGTGAGGATTTCCCTCTATGTCCCTCCTCACAAATACAAAGCCGGTCCCGGGAGGGGCCGGCGCTAACTCCATCTCCACGGGCTCACCGGTGTGCAACCCTCTGCCCTTAAGACTGACCTTCCCCTTCAGTGTTCTCTGAGCCGGCAAGTTTCTCCTCCAGTTTTTTCAGCCTCTCCCAGATTTCAGGGAGCTTGTAGAACAACATCTGTGCCTTGAGAAAACTGCCTCTCTCACGGGCGAAATACCCGGAATATACCTTTCCCGAAGGAATGCTCTGTGTTATCCCGCTTTTTGCAGTTATCACCACGTTGTCGCCTATCACCAGATGATCAGCAATGCCGACCTGGCCGCCCATTATCACTCCGCTCCCCACGGCCGTGCTTCCAGCTATCCCGGTCTGGGCGGCTATCACCGTGTGGGGCCCGATAGTAACGTTATGCCCCACCTGGACCAGGTTGTCGATCTTGGTTCCCTTTCCGATCCTCGTCTCCCTGAGGGTGGCCCTGTCTATCGTCGTGTTGGCCCCTATCTCGCAATCGTCCTCTATAACCACCCTCCCGATCTGCGGTATCTTGACGTATTTCCCCTCGATTTTGAAAAAACCAAAACCATCAGCACCAATCCTGGCTCCGGAATGAATGATCACCCTGCTGCCCACCACGCAACCCGTCCCTACGTAAACTCCCGGATACAGGATGCAATCATCGCCTATTGAAGCCCTGTCTCCCACATAGGTAAAGGGATAAATCGTCGTGTTCTTTCCTATGCTGACCTCATTCCCGATGTAGGAAAAGGGCATGACTGCGGCTCCTTCACCCACCGACGTGCCCCTTCCAACCCGCGCGAGCTCCGATATGCCCGGGGGGATCTCCTCTGAGGGGGCATACCGCTCGAGAAGGGCGATCATGGCTCTTCTGGGATCTCTTACCAGTATGAGAGCCGCGGTTTCTATCTTCTCGGGCCTATGGCCCGCTATAAGCACTCCGACTTTCCTGGGATTTATTTTCCTCTCAAAATCCGGAGAAAGCAGTAGTGCAGTGTCGCCTTCCCCTGCCTGCTCGAGAGGAACTGGTTTCCTCACCGGGATATCTGGATTTCCCTCAAGCTCGCCTCCGAGAAGCTCAGAAAGTTCACCTGCTCTCAAGCCCCTTTCTCCCTTCCAGTGGAGTTCAACTCATCGACTATTCTTAACAGTTCGATGATGTCATCTATATCGTAATCAGCTCCCGAGTTAACGGTGCCGAAGGTATCCCCGTAACGGGCGAAAACGGTGATCATTCCTATCTTGGCGGCGCCTGTTATATCCCTTTCCGCCCAATCCCCCACCATGATGCTCTCGCCGGGCTCGACGCCCAACCTCTCAAGGGTTATGAGGAAGGGCTTGGGCGAGGGTTTTCTCTCGTTCGAATCGTCGTAGGTGACGACCACCTCGAAAAAGTGATGAAGGCCAAAATGAGCTAACCTCGTCCAGGCCTGAAGCCTGGGGGCATCCGAAACAACGGCAAGTCTCAGTCCTCTCTTGAGAAGTTCCATGAGGGTATACTGGACGTGAGGATAGAGGACAAGGGAAGCTTCTTTGGCCCTTCTGTAAGCCACGATCCCCGCCGCCAGGATCCTGTAATCGATATCCCCCACATACTCAGCGAGGAACTTGTCGAAAACCTTCTGGTCCTCAATGCCTTCCCTCTTGTAGACTTCAAATATCTTATCAATGGCTTCCTGTTTGCCCAAGGTCAGCCCGGCATCTATCATCGCCTCGACGGCGGAGATAACGGACTGCTCCTTCATGCGCATAAAATCCACAAGGGTATTATCGAGGTCAAAAACTATCGCCTTTATCACCGCCTTTCATTATAGCTTCAGCAATTCGATATTGTCAACAGGTTCAAAGGGTAAGCCCACCGAATATCCCTCCCCCAGATCCACTTCTATCCTTCTCTCACCCTTCCCTATACATCGTACACCGCCAACCTCACCTGAGCTCGCCAAATCAAATTTCATTCCCAAACCCTCACACTCATAACCCCACCCGAAGCCATAATTTCCCTCCACCTGCAGACCTCAGGATCGCTCCCATCGTATATCCATATCCCCCACAAATGTAAACTCTCATAATTATGTGCAGGTTTTATCGGAAAAAACTGGATTGAGAAAACTGGAAAAGCCTCAAGAAGGGATTGAAACTCCTGAGCCCTAAAAGGGTGAATTAACCAGAAACAAGAGAACTATGCCCCCTTCTCTTCCCCCTTTTTTCTGCGCCTCATATAGTCCTCTATGGCGGCCTTGATTCCCTGCTCTGCAAGAAGGGAGCAGTGCATCTTCTGAGGCGGAAGCCCACCCAGAGCCTCAGCAACGGCTTTGTTCGTGATCTTGAGGGCCTCCTCTATGGTCTTGCCCTTGATCATCTCCGTGGTCACCGATGAGCTGGCGATGGCTGCCGCGCAGCCGAAGGTCTCGAACCTGCAGTCCACTATTTTGCCGTCCTTCACTTTTATGTAGATCCACATTTCGTCGCCGCAAACGGGGTTGCCGACCTTCCCAACCCCGTCGGCATCTTCTATCTTCCCCACATTACGGGGATGCATGAAATGCTCGATAACTTTATCGCTGTACATTTTTCCTCCTCCAGAAAGGCGACATTTCCCTGAGGTTCGAAACTACCTCGGGAAGAACCTCGAGAGTTCTATCCACGTCATCGGCTGTGTTAAATTTCCCCAGGCTGAACCTCACGCTGCCGTGCCCGACTTCGGGCGAAAGTCCTATCGCCATCAGGACATGGGATGGCTCCAGCGTATCGGAGCTGCAGGCCGATCCCGTGGAGGCATATATGCCACGAGAGGCGAGCTTCAATATTATCGCCTCCCCCTCGATGTAGCAGAAGCTTATGTTCGTTGTGTTGGGCAGTCTCTTTTCCGGATGGCCGTTCACTATAACATCCTCAATGCATTCCAGGATGCCCATCTCGAGCCTGTCCCTCAGCTCGGCGATCCTCACGACTTCTTCTTCCATCTCCTGAAGGGCGATCTCAGCAGCTTTTCCAAACCCTACAATTCCCGCCACGTTCTCTGTGCCCGCCCTTCGCCCTCTCTCCTGATGACCTCCGTGGATCAGGGGGTGTATTTTCGTCCCCTTCCGGATGTAAAGGGCTCCCACTCCCTTCGGTCCGTATATCTTGTGGGCCGAGAGGGAGAGCAGGTCGACACCCAGTTCCTCCACGTCTATCCTCAATTTGCCCGCAGCCTGAACGGCGTCGGTGTGAAAGAGAACGCCCTTTTCGTGAGAAACCGAACAAAGCTCTTTGACGGGCTGTATCGTTCCGATCTCATTGTTGGCCAACATAATTGAGACGAGGACCGTGTCGGACCTTATGGCTCGCCTGAGATCATCGGGGTCAACCAAACCGTGACGGTCGACGGGCAAATAGGTAACCTCAAAACCGATTTTTTCGAGATATGCTGCGGTGTTCAAAACCGCATGATGCTCTATCGAGGAAACGATAATGTGCTTTCCCCTCTCCATGTGGGCAAAAGCAACGCCCTTCAGGGCCATGTTGTCCGACTCGGAGCCACAGCCCGTGAAAACAATCTCGTCGGGGCGAGCCCCGACGAGATCCGCGACCCTTTTCCTGGCTTCCTCCACGGCAGCTCTCGCCTCTGCCCCGATAGAATAGAGAGTCGAGGGGTTGCCGAATTTCTCGAAAAGGTAGGGAGACATCGCCTCGTAAACACGCCTGTCAACGGGCGTTGTGGCGTTGTTATCGAGATAAACCATCCTTCACCTCCAGTATTTTCTGCCTCTCAGCGAGATCCTTCAAAGTCTTTCCTTCAAAAATTCTCCTCAGACTCTCCTCCGCTTCTTTCCATAATTCCCTCGCAGCACAGATCTCACTCCTATCGCAGGCCCCCTCTTCGAAACAGGGCACCAGCGTTGACTCTCCCTGTAAAGCTTTTACCACTTCCATCACCTTGATCTCCCTCGGGTCTCTCGCCAGGAAATAGCCGCCGCGGGGGCCCCTTTTGCTCTTGATCAGGCCGCTCTTCTCTATGAGGAGGATAATCTGCCGCAGGTAGTTTTCGGGTATTCCCTCACTCCGTGCAACCTGTCTGGCATTCAGCCCGCCTTCAGGTTCCATGGAGAGCCTGACGAGAAACCTCAATCCGTATCTCAATGTTGTTGAAATTTTCATATTTGACTATTTGCATAGAAATTATAACATTAACTCGCCAATCCGTCAAGGGACAGAATCGTCCGGTTAAAACCCCGGAAGTTGCTCGATGTCCTGAAATCAATCGGAGGTCCTCCGCTCTTTTCAGCAGGAATTAATTTGAATCCCCGGAGAAATGAGGGTTTCAATTATTTGAGCGGGCAAAATAATCCTCACTGAAGCGGCAAAATCACCCTCCGTTCTCCAGGACCTGCCGCAGGAAATCTGGCACTTCTCCTCCCTTACCCGGCCCCAGCTTTCTCCTGAGTCTTTTCTTGAGACGCAGGAGGCTCCTCTTCAGCGATTTTTTGGAATCCGACGAGGGAACGAGCCTCAAAAGCCCGTAGGCGACATCGGCGTAAACCGAAGCCTCGCGATACTTCCTGAGATAATACTTCGTCCTGGCACACCAGTAAAGGGATACGGCGATACAGTAAGGGCAATCGATCTGGTCCCTCAGGACGAGATAGAGGATCTCGTCGTAGACCTTCTCGGCCTCCTTCCACCTTCCTCCCCTTCTGTGTGCGAAAGCCAGGGTCCACCTGAAGCTCCTGCTCTCCGGGTACATCTCGACCAGCCTCTCGGCTATAATGGCGGCATCCCTGGTTCTGCCCTGATAGGCGAGGACCCAGGCGAGCACGTCGAGGGCCGGGACCTTCATATATAGCCCTTTCTCCGCTGCGAGCTTTATCTCCTCGAGCCCCTTTTGCCTCCTGTCCCCCTTCTTCCTCAAAAAGAATAACCACTTGAAATACTTGGGGATCTCCGAGATGGCATAGTCGTAGATCCCCAGGGCCAGATAGGCATCGTATAGGTCGGGCTTGTACTCGAGAGCCTTCTTGAGGTCCCTCAGCGCCCTTAACCCGTCGCGGAGAGCTATTATTATCTTTTTCTTCCTGCCCCTCCTTATGGCGGCGTAAGCCCTCGAAGCTCCCCGATAGAAGTAGGCCCAGGCGAGGGTATCGGGGTTGCCCTTCGCCCTCAGCAACATTTTTTGAGAAAGCCTCTCGGTCTTATTCAGGTCGAGAAAAAATTGCCTCTCGAGGCGATCGGTCGAAAAATCCAGCATGTAATAGTCGAACAGCGCGGCGCGCAATAGATATCCGGCGGGATCTCCCGGAAAGTTAGCTATGTACTCGTCAACCAGCGTCCTGGCCTCTGCATACCTCTCGTTGAAAGTGAAATCGAGCACATCGGATATGAGGGAATCCCTCGATATCCAGTAGCTGCTGTCAGGCGTGGCAAGGGACAGAAAAGCCGCGAGAAATATCATCGAAGTCCTTTTTCAAATAATAAACTGCAGAGTTCGGGGCTGTCAAAGGCTATTTCGAACTTTACACAGGATAGGCAAATAGAAAGCTGTGCCGGCCTTTAACAAATGCCGCCCGTTTTCTATTCAAACTTTTTGTAAAACAATCTCGTCGCCGGCAGAATGAAAAGGAGGAAAAATGCGACGAGAACGAGTGCGTCCAGGTAAACTACGGCATTCGAACTCGAGGAGAAACAGCGCCTCAGTCCGTCGACGCTGTAGGTAAGTGGCATCAGGCGGGCGAAAAACTGCAACGCTTTTGGCATGGCTTCGATCGGATAGACGACCCCGCAGAGAAATATCATTATGAACCGGGGCATGTTCAGCAATGTCTGAGCCTCAAATACTTCCTTCACCATAACGCACAAAAGGGCTCCGAGAGACGAGAAGACCAGAAGTGAAGGAATGACTATTATAGCGAGCTGGAATACAGAGGGATGAAGCCCAAAGGCGAGGACCGAGATCAGCGTCACGGGAATAGACATCAAGAGGCCGAAAAAAGCGCCTCCGAGGATTTTCCCGAGGAGCACCGAAGGCAGGCTGATCGGCGCCAGAAGCAATCTCTCCAGGGTTCCGAGCCTCAGCTCAAAATTGATAACAACGGCCTCTGCGGCTGTGGTACTGAACAGAATCGTCATGGCGATGAGTCCGGGAACAAGCTCCTCGAAACTTCGCGGATTTCTCAGGTAAAAGGCGAAAATCCAGGAAATAGGGAAAATTATGCCCCAGCTGATCGAAGGGGGCTTCAGGTAGTATATCCTCATGTCCTTCAAAGCAATGTAGTAAATTCCCCTGAGGTTGTCGCGAAGCATCATTTCCCGCCTTTCTCCATCGCCATAATGACCGGACTCAGGCCCGTTATCTTGATAAAGGCGTCTTCGAGGCTCGGCTTGATGCTGTTTACGGAGAGTACCTCAACGCCTTCCCGCCTGGCAAACCTGAAGACAGCCTCTACGATGTCTCCGGGAGTGCCACCGTAAACCCTGACTTTCCCGAAATCCACCGGTACGACCCTCACATCGCCTGCCGTTCTGGTAAGTTCCCCTTTCAGCTCCGAAATCTCCTTGTCGAAAGAAAACTCAATTATAGACTCCTCTTCGGCGGCTGCTTTCAAGACCTCCGGCGTATCGATTCTGAGTACCCTCCCCTTGACCAGAATGGCCACACGGTCACAGAGAAGATCGGCCTCCTCGAGGTAATGGGTCGTGAGAAAGATTGTTATGCCCTGCTGACGCAGCCGGCCTATCAGATTGCGCAGAGAGCGGGCCGCAACCACATCCAGCCCCACCGTGGGCTCGTCCAGAAAGAGAATCTCTGGCTCATGGATCAGGGCAGCAGCTATCGTCAGCGCCCTTTTCATGCCGCGGGATAATGTCCTGAAAGGACTATCCTTACGATCGTAAAGCCCGAAGGTACCAAGCAATTCCTCCGCTTTTTCCCTGCGGCGGGCGCGCGGCACCCCGTAAAGCTGAGCCATGAACAGCAGGTTGTCAAGGGCGGAAAGCTCGTCGTAGAGGTTCGAAATCTCCGGCACGACTCCAACGCGCCTCTTGGCCTGAACTATCTCTGAGCCGACGTCAAAGCCCAGAACAGTTGCGCCCCCTTCTGTGGGCCTGGTAAAACCCGTGAGCATCCTTATTGTCGTCGTCTTCCCCGCACCGTTGGGTCCCAAAAAACCGAAAATCTCGCTGCGCTTAACCTCAAAGCTTATGTGATCCACAGCGAGAACCTTCCCGTAGTATTTCGTCAGGTCCGAAGCTCTTATTACCACGTCTTCCGAGATCATCCTGTTAGCCTCATTTTTCGGAAAAGTATATAGCACAGCGGGAGGGAAGAGAAAGCGGCGAACGACAGCAAAGTTGACCTCCGGGATTTTTCGTAATATCATAAAAACCGTGTATAGGGGAATTTTCTTCGATTTCGGAGGTACACTCGTTTCCGAGGAAAGCGATCTTATCGCCCATGAGAACATCTACAGGTCTATTATAGAGAGGTTCGGACTCGACTTTTCTCCCGAAAACATCGACTCCGCGGTGAGGAATAGGATGGAGTCTGTCCTCCAAAACTCCGAGTTTCAGTGGGAAAGACTTATAGATCACGCGATATCTGCCATCGAAGATCTTCTTTCCGAAAATCGAATATCCTTGACGGCTGAAGATAAAAACTGGCTCGAAAAGATATACGTGGAGATGCACGCGCGCCATCTCGACCTTTTCCCGGGAGTCCATGAGACCCTCCGATTCTTGAAATCGAAAGACCTACACCTGGGAATAATTTCGGACATCGACGATGACCTCCTGCACGCCACCTTGTCCCAGAAGAAGATCAAGGATTTCTTCGATTCCATTACCACCTCGGAAGAGGTCGGGGTCGGAAAGCCCAATCCCCTCATATTCCGAAGAGCTCTGAAGAAAGCCAGGCTGAGGCCCGAATGGTGCATATATGTGGGCAATTCCGTGAGGCACGATGTGATCGGCGCCAAGAGGATAGGAATGACCTCGATCTACCTCGGCAGAGAGCCCGAAGTAGACCCCGATTACGTGGCCGAAAATTTCATTGAGCTCAAAGAAATTCTTCAAAATTTAATCCCCTGAGGAGAGAACCATGGCAGTCGAAATATATCCGGTGAGAAGTAAAAAGGAGCTCATGGAATTCATAATGCTTCCCTGGAAGCTATACAGGGACGACCCTTACTGGGTGCCTCCTCTGATTGCGGATGAAAAAAAACGCTTCAGCCCCGAACACAATCCGTTTTACATGCATTCCGACGTGCAGCTCTTCATAGCGAGAAAGGGCGGCGAAACCGTCGGCCGGCTGACGGCCCACATTGACCACAACTACAACGAATTTCACGACGAGTTAACCGGACAGTTCGGCTTCTTCGAGAGCATAGACGACGTGGAAGTCTCACGTGCCCTCTTTGACGCTGCGAGCGAATGGCTCAAGGAAAGGGG
>Ga0180301_10003874_pt1 | contig 11631 bp, 15 predicted proteins | sample GuaBasSediGuay16_FD_121797 | JGI IMG/M metagenome (GOLD analysis project Ga0180301, IMG submission 121797) | Subseafloor sediment microbial communities from Guaymas Basin, Gulf of California, Mexico - Guay16, Core 4569-2, 12-15 cm | ecosystem: Environmental > Aquatic > Marine > Hydrothermal... | reverse complement strand
CCGATATTTATTCTGCTATAATTGTTACAGCTTTGCTTACTACCCTAATCTTTCCTTTTGTTTTGACCGGCATGATAAAAAAAGACCCTTTAATTATGGAATAGTGCCATTATGATGAAATTTTTAAAAGCATTATCTGTATTTGCGGGCACCATTATCGGGGTGGGAATATTCGGTCTTCCCTACGTCGCTTTAAAAGCCGGTTTTTGGGTGGTAGTTTTGTATTTTTTATTTTTGGTTGGAGTAGCCATTGCCATTCATTTGATGTACGGGGAGGTTTCTCTGGGATGCAAGGCTTTGCATAGACTGCCTGGGGCGGTGGAGGAATACATGGGCAAACGGTGGAAAAATTTTACTTTTTTAATTACAAGCCTGGGACTAACCGGAGCCATCCTCGCTTATTTGATTGTCGGAGGCAGGTTTTTGACTTCTTTTTTTTCTCCTTACTTTGGCGGTAGCGCTTTGGCGTACACTCTTTTTTTCTGGGCCTTGGGAACATTTTTTATCTTCCGGGGAATCAAGAGCATATCTTTGATTGAGTTTTTGCTTTTACTTCTTTTTTTGGGAATTTTAGTCATTTTTTCCGTAAAAGCATTTCCCTTCATTAATGTTGAGAATTTTAAGAATGTTGATTTGAAGTTCCTTACCATTCCTTACGGAGTAGTGCTTTTTTCCCTCTGGGGCATTAACATGGTTCCGGAAACAAAGGAAATACTAGGGGGGGACCGCCGGGCATTAAAGCGAACCATAATTTCTGGAATTTTACTTGCTGCCCTTACCTATCTTGTTTTCATCTATGTAATTTTGGGGGCTTCCGGCCTCAATACTTCAAAGGAAGCGATCTCCGGCTTGGCTTATGTGCTGGGTGATGGCATTATTCGATTGGGATTTCTTTTCGGAATCATTACCTGCTTTACTTCATTTTTAACCCTGGGATTAACCTTAAAAAAGGTTTTTTGGTACGATTTTCATTTATCTTCCCATCTTTCTTGGTTTGTCGCTTGTTTTCTGCCGCTTTTCCTGTTTCTGGCGGGCTTCCGAGCTTTCATTGACGTTATTAGCTTGACCGGGGCCGTGGCCGTCGGTTTCATGGGTATAATAATTGTTTTTCTTTACCGGGAATTCCTGAAAAAAAGATTGAACCGGAAAATGAACCGTCTGTTTTACATCCTGCCCGTTTTTTTCATTTTGGGCATTTTTTTTGAAATATTTTATTATTTTATTGTAAAATAAGGTGGTATGCGCTTTATTGCTGATTTTCATATTCACAGCAAATATTCCCGGGCGACCTCAAAGGATATGGATTTGGAAAACTTGGATAAGTGGGCCAAGATCAAAGGCGTTAAGGTTTTGGGTACCGGCGATTTTACCCATCCAGAGTGGTTTGAAAATTTAAAAGAAAAACTGGAGCCGGCAGAACCCGGTTTATTTAAAATAAAGAGCGGAGATGATAAAACAAGATTTATTTTAACCACCGAAATCAGCTGCGTTTACTCAAAAAATAACAAAATTAGGAAAATTCATATTATTGTTTTTGCACCTTCTTTTGAGGTGGCAGAGAAAATCAATGCCCATTTGGGCTGGATTGGTAATTTGAAGGCCGACGGCCGGCCCATTCTGGGCTTGGATGCTAAAGAATTGGTTAAGATCGTGCTGGGAATTTCTGAAGACTGTTTGATTGTTCCCGCCCATTTGATGACCCCTTGGTTTTCCCTTTTCGGATCGCGTTCGGGTTTCAATTCGCTGGAAAAATGTTTTGAAGACTATGCCAAATATATTTTTGCCGGAGAGACGGGCCTTTCCGCAGACCCTTCTATGCTTTGGCGAATACCCGACGGCAGGAGATTGTCTTTGATTTCCAACAGCGACAGCCATTCTCCTTCCAAGATAGGCAGAGAAGCTAACGTTTTTGACTTGCCGTTTTTAAGCTATTCTTCCATAGCCACCGCTATCAAGACAAAAGACCCCCAAAACTTTCTTTATACGGTGGAATTTTTCCCCCAAGAAGGAAAATATCATTATGACGGTCATCGTAATTGCCAAATTAGTTTGTCTCCTCAAGAATCAAAAAAATATGGGAATATTTGCCCAAGCTGTGGCCGGCCATTAACAATCGGTGTTTTAAATAGAGTTGAAGAATTGGCCGACCGCCCCGAGGGTTTTAAACCTCAAGACGCCATTCCTTTTAAGAGCTTGGTTCCTTTGGAAGAAATAATCGCTGAGAGCTTGGGAGTGACTGCGGGAACCAAGCAAGTTGAGAAAGAATACAAGAATTTAATTGAAAAATTCGGCTCAGAGTTCAAGATTTTGCTGGATATTTCCAGGTCAGAGTTGGAAGCTGCAACTTTGCCGGAAATTACAGAAGGAGTGATAAGGGTGAGGGAAGGAAAAATTTTTGCCGAACCCGGTTATGACGGTGTTTACGGCAAAATCAGGATTTTTTCCAAAGGAGAACAAAAAAGGGCTTCGAGGCAAAAAACACTGCTTTAGCCACTAGCCGTTAGTGGTTAAAAATTATGATCGAAGAATACAAGTTCGGTTCTATTACCATTGATGGTAAAACCTACGCTCATGATGTGGAAGTCCGCTGGACCGGGGAAGTTTTAGATTGGTGGCGCGGAGAATCCCATATAATTGGCGTCGAAGATGTGAAAAGGGCGGTTGAACAAAATCCGGAAGTAATAATCATTGGTACAGGAGAATCGGGTATGGTTAAAGTAACGGAAAAAGCCCGGGATTTCATAAAAGAAAAAGGCATAAAACTAATTACAGACCTGACCGACTCCGCCGCCAAAACCTTCAATATCAGAAAGGAAGATTCAGAAGAAGAGGAAGGCAAACCGGAAAAGGTAATCGGCCTTTTTCATCTAACTTGTTAAATACTTGAAATCGCAACCACGGTCGTTATTTCAAGTACTCTTGGGAGACCAGGTAATTAAATTTTCTTTTATTTCGAACTTTCCCTCCAGGAATTTTTCAACTACCCAAATATTGGTTTTGCAGTGAGGAGTTATTTCAGAAACTGTTACGCGGGATTTTCCGGGAGCCAGAGCTAGATAGGGGATAATTTGATCAGTTAAGTGTTTGTCGAGGCAAGCCTCGGTTTTTTGTTCTTTTAACAGTTCCAGGGCGGCTTCCTTGCCTATATCTTCTGCCCTTTTCCCTAATTTCCCCAGGTTATCTGTGCCGATGACAGTATTTTCAAATTCGGCCGCCAGGCAGATTTGACTGCCCGGAGATTGGGTCTGGTAATATTCTGCCTTTTCTTCGATGGGCAGTTTTAGTTTTCCCAAGACTTCCCTTACTCCCTGCAGCTGCCTTTCGGCCACCTTTTTATCTTTCAATGATTCTGAAGCTCCAGAAATTGCCAGAATATTTCTTAAATTCCCTCTTTTAGTCAGATCGATTGATTTTAATTTACTCACACTAACATTGCCATGGCTTTGGTAGCGTGATATGGTTGTTTCTACTTTTGCCCCGCCTTCGGGGTAATAGCCTCGTTTTTGAATGTTTATTGCCACCTTGCCGCCCATTTTTTCTAAAATTTTTAGAAAGACATAGCGAAAATGATCAATAGTAGGAGAGAAAAAAGTGTCAGTAGCTCCTCCATCGAAGATTATTTTAATCGGTGAATGTTGCACCACCTGGTGGTGCAACATAAAAATCGGGGGAATGAGGGTTTGCAGAACCAGGGTAATACTTCCTGCCGTTGGAATTTTTACAGAGACTCGGTCGAGTTGCCTGAAGGCTCCAAGGGAGATCGAGGCTTTGCCTCGATATTTTTGCCCTGGATAGAATCTTATTTCCTCGGAGCCCAATTCGGCTCCTTCCAGTCGGGCAGAACAAAGCTCCGACAAAGCTTGAATCCCCTGAAGATGCTGGGGCATTAAGCCGGGCTTAGTCCTCGATTTACGAATATTAAAAACTCGGCAGGGTTTTTGGGTTACCGCCGACAAAGCGCAGGCGGTGCGGAGCACTTGGCCGCCGCCTTCCAAATAAGATCCGTCTATTTCAATCATACTTAAATTATGATAGCATGAATAAGAAATGGAAGAAAAATTAAGATTGCCTGCAGTTAGCGGACAGTTTTATCCGGGAGACAAAAAAGAGTTAGAGGAAATGATTGAGGGATTTTTAGCTAAAGCTGAGTCTCCAAAGATTGAAGGAGAAATTTTTGGCTTGCTTTTGCCTCATGCCGGATATTTTTTTTCGGGACCTGTAGCAGCTTACGGCATAAAAACAATTTTAGGAAAAGAGTTCGATACGGTAATCATTATGGGCGATTCTCATTATGAAAGATTCGATGGGGTTGCCGTTTGGCCCGAGGGATTTTGGCAAACTCCTTTAGGGAAATTGAAGGTGGATAAAGACTTGGCTCGAAAAATTATGGCAGTCTCTGACAGGTTTTTAGTAAGGGATTCTGCTCATTTGTTCGAGCATTCCATTGAAGTTCAGCTGCCCTTTTTGCAAAAAACCTTAAAAGATTTTAAAATTTTACCTATAATTTTTGGTTCAGAAGACAAGGACTGGAAACTGCTTGCTCAAGCTATTTTAGATAATATAAAGAATAAAAGAGTTTTGATTATAGCTTCCGCCGATTTGTCTCACTATCTTTCTTACGAAGAAGCTAAAAAAGTTGATGAAAGTACTTTAAAAAATATTTTGAGGCTTCAAACTGAAAATTTAAATGTTTGTGCAATAGATTCAACCAAAACTTTAATAAAAATTGCCAAGAATTTGAAGGGCAAGGCAAAGACATTAAAATACTTAAATTCCGGCGATCGGGTACCCGCAGGGCAGATGGGAGATAAATCGCAAGTTGTGGGCTATGGAGCAGTTGCTTTCTATCGCTAAAAATTCAATTAAGGGTTTTCTTGAGAAAGGACAAGTCCCTGATTTTAAGCCAAACTCTCCGAGATTAAAGGAAAAACGGGGAGTCTTTGTCACATTGAAAAAGAAGGGAAAGCTCAGGGGTTGCATGGGGTGCGTGTCTGCCGACGTGCCTTTATACCAATCAGTTTCCCGAATGGCTTTGGCAGCAGCCTTTGAAGACCCCCGTTTCCCACCCGTAACCAAGGAAGAGTTGCCAGAATTAGAATACGAAGTTTCCGTCCTAGGTCTCTTAAAGAAAATTAATTCCTTGGAGGAAATTCAGTTAGGGGTGCACGGCGTTCAGGCAGTAGCAGGATTGAATTCTGGCCTTTTCTTGCCTCAGGTAGCTGTAGAAAACAATTGGGATTTAGAAACCTTTTTGGAAAATCTGATGCTTAAAGCCGGCTTCCAACCAGACTACTGGAGGAAGAATCCAGTTGATTTTTATGTCTTTGAAACGGAAGTCTTCAAATAAAGTATATATCGGCACTTCGGGTTTTAGCTATTCTCATTGGGAGAAGGGAATTTTTTATCCCAAAGATTTGCCTAAAGAAAAGCAGTTGGAATATTATGCTCGGCATTTCAATACGGTAGAAATGAACTATCCCTTTTATAGGCTGCCTTCTTCCAAGAGCTTTTCTGGTTGGAAAGATTCTGTGCCCAAAGGCTTTGTATTTTCAGTGAAAGTTTCCAGATATCTTACCCATATTAAACACCTTCATCGGGTCAAAACCGCGTGGGAAAAGTTTTTAAAGAGGGCTCAGCATCTTGAAGAAAAACTTGGGCCTTTTTTGTTCCAGCTTCCTCCAAACTGGAAAAAAAATATGGACAGATTGGATGAGTTTATGGAAATGGCAAGAGAGACAGACGGCAAACGCAGGTTCGTTTTGGAATTTCGCAACCCCGATTGGTTTTCGGGAGAGGTTTACCGAAAGCTAAAAACACGAAAGAATATTGCCTTGTGTTTAACTAATTCCCCCGATTGGCCCTTCAAAGAAATAGTTACGGGCGATTTCGTTTATGTCCGGATGCACGGAGGAAAAACTTTGTATTCCTCCAATTATTCAAAAAAGGAATTAAAGAAGTGGGCAGAGAAAATTAAAAAATGGCAGGCAAAAGGCTTGGATATCTATATTTATTTCAATAACGATGCCCTGGGGTATGCCGTAAAAAACGCCCGAACTCTGAAGTTAATGATTTGGAATTGACAGCAGTTTTTCCTTTGTTAATCCGCCGGGGGGTGAATGACGGCGGCTATCACGTGGCTTCCGGCACTTCCATGGCTACCCCTCGCGTATCTGGATTGACTGCCAAGTTTTGGCGGGGGAATGGAGCTGACACCAGGAGCTATCTGCAAAGCATAGCTGAAGATATCTGGACTTCAGGCGACGATCCGGCTACCGGTTTGGGCTTACTCCATATGTAAATCGTAAGAATAAAATTCTTGTGGCAAAAACCCCTTACGGGGTTTTTGTTTTTTTGATATAATATTATTATGGAGAAAAGTTCCAAGATAACCAAAGAAATGGCCGTTAATGAAATAATTAAAAAATACCCCAAGACGGTATTTGTTTTTATGGATTACGGGCTGCATTGCGCCGGCTGTCCCATGGCTCAAAACGAAACCATTGAAGAAGCCGCCAAGCTTCATCAAATGGACTTGGAAAAGTTATTGAAAGATTTAAATAAAGCCGCAGAGGAATGATTTTTTCATATGCTTAAGAAAATCATCTTATTCTTTGTTTCTTTATTCGTCGGGATCGCCCTTTTGGTTTGGATTTTCAATTTTATCGGCTGGCAGCAGATTAAAAACGCCTTTTTGGTGTTTACCGGCTGGCAGGGAATAATCATTTTGCTGTTGACCGCCTTAATGCTTTTTTTTGGCATGTGGAAATGGCAAGTGATTTTGAAAGGCCAGGGCTACTCTTTTTCTTGCCGCCAGCTGATGGGCCCTTATCTTTCCTCCTTTTCCTTAATTTATTTGTTTCCCATAATCATTTTTGGCGGAGAGATTTTCAGAGGATACTCTTTGAAAGAAAAATATTCCGTTCCTTGGTCAAAAGGGATTACTTCGGTAATGATCGATAAGATTTTGGAGATGACCGCTTTTTTGATTACTATTATTGTCGGCATGATTTTCTTTTTTATTAGAATTGGTCTGCCTCCTGGGAATTTTGGCATCATTATAGGCGGGGTTTTATTTTTCTTATGCGCTGCCATCGGCTTTTTTTATTTTAAAAGCTTTAAAAGGAAAAGCATCGCCAGGATTTTTATCAAGTTTTTTAGCCCCCAAAAAAGATTTATTTCAGAAGAGCCGGTAGAGATGGAAAGGGAGATTTTCGATTTTTTTAAACCGAGAAATAAAGTTTTATGGCAAGCTTCTGCTTTTGCCTTTCTTAGGGTGGGGGTAACTTGGTTGAGGTGCTGGCTTTTGATATTGTTTTTAGGGAGTCAAATTGGCATTTCGTCAGCTTTATCAATTTTAGGATTTTACTATTTCTCTTTATTGATTCCCATCCCCATGGCTTTGGGATCCCACGAGGTTGTCCAAATGTTTGCTTTCGGAGCCCTAGGATTAGGCTCTGGATTAGCTCCTGCTTTTACCATGATTCAAAGGGCAGCAGAGCTGTTTTTGGCTTTGATAGGCATGGTAATATTCTTTAGATTCGGCGTGAATCTTCTTAAAACTTTTCTTTTTCGCAGATTGGAGAATTTTATTAAAGATAGGAACAATTATTCATGACGTTTACCGTAAAGACAAAGGGATTTACCGACATAATAGACATTACCGGAGAAGTGCAGGAGCAGCTCAGGAAAGACGGAGTTGAAGATGGTATTTGTCTGGTTTCCTGCCCGGGGTCAACTTGCGGAATTACCACGATTGAGTATGAGGATGGGCTGATCGAAGATTTGAAAAGAGTATTAGATAAATTGGTTCCCGTGAACGAAGATTACGAGCATTGCAAGAAGTGGGGCGATTGCAACGGTTATGCCCATATTAGGTCGGCTTTGATGAAGCCTTTTTTGGCAGTACCCGTAAAAAGCGGAAAGCTGGTTTTAGGCACCTGGCAGCAGATTATTTTTGTCGATTTTGACAATCAGCCCCGCCAGCGAGAAATTATGGTGAAGATAATTGCTTAATATGAAAAACCAAGAGATCGCCAACATTTTTTACGAAATAGCGGATTTTTTGGAAATGGAAGAAGTACAATTTAAACCCCAGGCTTACCGCAAGGCGGCTCTTGTTTTGGAAGATTTAGAAGACGACGTAGCCAAAATTTACCAAGAAGGGGGATTGAAGGCGTTGAAGGATATTCCTGGCGTTGGGGAAAGCACGGCCGAGAAAATCGAAGAGTATATAAAGACGGGGAAAATAAAGTACTACGAAAAACTCAAAAAAAAGACTCCCATCAAAATGGAAGAGCTGACGGCGGTCGAGGGCATGGGTACCAAAAAAGCCAAGAAGCTGTACGAAGAGTTGGAAATTAGGGACTTAGCAGATTTGGAAAAGGCCGCCAAAGCCCATAAAATAGCTTCCCTGAAAGGATTCGGCGAAACCACCGAGAAAAACATTTTGGAGGGAATAGCTTTTTTGAAAAGAAGCAAGGGGAGATTTCTTTTGGGAGATATTTTGCCCAGGGTTAAGGCTGTTCACCAAAAACTGCAAGAGCTGAAAGAAGTGGCAAGGGTGGATACGGCAGGTTCTGTCCGACGCATGAAAGAAACCATTGGAGACGCCGATTTTCTGGTAATTTCCAAAAAACCTAAAAAAGTGATGGATTTTTTTGTTTCCCAACCCGAAGTGGTGAAAGTTTGGGGAAAGGGAGATACAAAATCCTCAATTAGGGTAAGAGAGGGCTTTGATATTGATTTGAGGGTTTTACCTGAAGAAAGCTACGGATCTGCCCTCCAGTATTTTACCGGCTCCAAAGAGCACAACATTGCCGTCAGGAGAATAGCCATAGAAAAGGGATTTAAGCTTTCAGAATATGGTCTGTTTAAAGGAAAAAAGATGATAGCTGGTAAAACAGAAGAGGAAGTGTACAAAAAGTTGGGCATGTTATGGATACCTCCCGAAATGAGAGAAAACCAGGGAGAGGTTGAAGCTTCTTTAAGGGGGAAGCTTCCGCAGGTCATAGAACTCGGCGATATCAAAGGTGATTTGCACTGTCATTCCGATTGGGATGGGGGCGAGAATAGCATTGAGGACTTGGCGAGGGCCGCAAAGAAAAGAGGATATGAATATGTGGGGATTACCGACCACACCAAATTTTTAAAAATAGAGCACGGCTTAAATGAAAGACAGTTGGCCCAACAAAGAAAGGAGATAGATAAACTTAATTCTCAATTTTCAACTTTCAATTTTCAAATATTACACGGTTGCGAAGCGAATATTTTAAACGATGGTTCGATTGATATCAAAGATGAAGCGCTGGCGAAATTGGACTTCGTAATTGCCGGTATTCATTCTAATTTCAAAATGCCCAAAGAAAAAATGACAGAAAGAATAATTAAAGCAATAAAAAATCCTCATGTGGATATAATTTCTCATCCAACCGGAAGACTAATTCAAAAGAGGGATGAATATCAAATTGATTTCGATAAAATTTTAAGAGTGGCTAGAGAAACTGGAACAATTTTGGAAATTAATTCCTTTCCTGAGAGATTAGATTTAAATGACCAAAATATCAGAAGGGCAAAGGAAGCAGGGGTAAAAATGGTTATTAATACTGATTCTCACCATAAAGACCAATTGCGTTTTATGGAGTTTGGCATTGCTCAGGCGAGGCGTGGCTGGGCGGAAAAGGAAGACATCATCAACGTTCACCCTCTACAAAAATTATTGAAATTTTTCAAATAAATTGTGACACATTAATTAGCCATGGCGGGATAATGCGTCACAATTATTCAGGGATGTCTTATGCCAATAGAAAAATCGGCCGGCGCCGTAATTTTTAGAAGAGAGAACAAGAAAATTTATTATTTGTTTCTTCATTACGAGGCGGGGCATTGGGATTTTCCCAAGGGCAATATTGAAAAGGGAGAAAAGCCGGAAGAAGCGGCCCGACGGGAGATTTTTGAGGAGACCGGGATTAAAGATATTGAATTTTTATCCGGTTTTAAAGAGACCATCAAATATTTTTACAAACGGGACAACAAAAACTTTTTAAAATTTGTGACTTTCTTTTTAGTCAAAACTGGACAAAAAGAGGTAAAAATTTCCTGGGAGCATATAGGTTTCAAATGGCTTCCGTACGAAAAGGCCTTAGAACAGTTAACTTTCAAAAATGCCAAAGAAATTCTCAAAAAAGCAAATTTTTATCTCAAAGCAAAGTGTAAATAACTATGCCACGGCATAAAGATCGCACACATGGTTTTCGGGAGAAGGTTTATGAAGTGGTCCGAAAAATTCCTCTGGGAAAAGTTTTGAGCTACAAAGAGGCGGCAAGATTAGTTGGTCGTCCCCGGGCCTTTAGAGCGGTGGGTAATATTTTGAATAAAAATAAAGATCCAAAAATTCCTTGCCATCGGGTTATTAAATCTAACGGTGAGATTGGTGGTTACAGGGCTGGACAAAAAAAGAAGATCGCGTTACTTAAAAAAGAAGGAATTTTAATAAAAAAGAAGAAAGCAGTTCTTTGAAAAGCTAGTGAGGAGGATAGTTATACAAGATAAATGCGGCGTATTTGGCATTTGGTCAGATAAAAAGGAAGTGCCCTCCGATATTTATATTGCCTTTCTACAAGTGCAGCACCGGGGCCAAGAATTTGCCGGTGTTGTTTTTGTTAGTGGGGGAAAGCTTTTTTTCTCGTTTGGGAATAGGCACCGCAGACCAGGTCTTTTGGGCAGAAATTCCTGAAGAGAAACTGGTGAAAACTATCTTAGGGATGCACGAGAAAGGGGAGAACCACAGAAAAATATTGTTTCTTACTTGAAAGAAATAAAACTATATTAAAAGAAAGCGTTTTAGATAAATTAAAAAGGAAAATAGCCATAAGACATGTCAGGCATTCTGCCACTGGCGGGGGAATTATAGCTAATGTCCAGCCCATGACTGGATGGTTTCGGGGAAGACAGGCTCAAAATTTCTGCGCAGGTTGCTTTACCGATCGTTATCCTGTAAATAAAGATTAAAACCACTCATCTTTTATGAATGGTTTTTTATTGACAGTTTTACTCCACTGGTTTATATTAATCCAGTAGACCTTTCACAATAAAGGAGCAAGCAATGAACAGTTTGGAAAAAAAGTTTAATTTTGGTGTGGTCAGCGCGGGAAGAATTTATCGGAGTCGTCAGCCGGACAAAGAGTTCCTAGAATATCTTAAAAAGAAATACAACATTAAGACCATTGTTGTTTTGAGAACTAATCTTGATGAATCTGAAAAAGAATTCTGTCAAAACAACGGAATCCAATTGATTAAATTGCCAGTAAAAAGATGGCGGCGTTGGCCAGAGCCGAAAGGAATACAAGATTTTTTTAGACTTTTGGATAAACGAGATTGTTGTCCCGTACTCGTTCATTGCTGGCATGGAAAAGACAGAACCAGCGCCCTAATCGCTCTTTATCGATTGGGATACGAAAATTGGAAATTTAAAGAAGCAATAAATGAAATGAAACATTGGAAAGCAAATTGGTTGTGTCGTTTGTTTATTCGAACTCATGCTTATAAAATTCTTGCGGGCCTCGAAGGAAAAAATACAAGTTAAAAAATCTCGGTTTTTTTAAACCGAGATTTTCATTTTACATTTTCCACTAT
>Ga0180301_10003873_pt1 | contig 11632 bp, 11 predicted proteins | sample GuaBasSediGuay16_FD_121797 | JGI IMG/M metagenome (GOLD analysis project Ga0180301, IMG submission 121797) | Subseafloor sediment microbial communities from Guaymas Basin, Gulf of California, Mexico - Guay16, Core 4569-2, 12-15 cm | ecosystem: Environmental > Aquatic > Marine > Hydrothermal... | reverse complement strand
TGCGATAAAATAAGGCATAGAAGGCAGACAATTAAGGATTTTAAGTTTATCGTTAAAGAATTTGACGCTATACTTGAACTATATAATAGACTGATTTGGAGGTCGGTTGAGAAGATAAAAAAACTTAGTAAGGGGCGAAGTTTTTCTGATTCTAAAGAAAGTTATAAAGAAAGTCGAGGTTTGTACGTAAGCTACATTAGAGAGTATATAAGTTTTAGTGAGAAAATGAACCAAAAACTTGGAGAGAAGTATTTTAGGGTTTATTTTGAATTACCAAAGGAATTATAGAAATGCAGGACGAATTAAATATTTTAAGAAAGGTAGGGAGCATTACTACTGCTCATGGAAGTATTGCTCTTTTTGAGATCTTAGGAAGAAGGATAAATCTTTCTGTGCCCTCAAAAGATATTATTTCTTGTAATGGAGTTCCAAAATATTGATTTAAACGCGGTAAAATACGATTAGAATATGTGCAAAGAATATAGATAAGCAAGGAGAAAATATGTGGGTAGAGCTTGATGGCCAAGAAGAGCTAGAACATGAAGGCATTAAGTGTTATATAGTATTAGTAAATATAGACACTGGAGTTCAGGTGGTGAAAAGGGTAAGAGAACAAGCGACAGAGATAGAAGAAAGAGTTACCAAAAATATATATCAACTTATTCTTCGAAATCTCAATGGGAAATGGCAAGTTTTAAAAACTGTAGAAAGCAGAAGTGAACTAAGCCGCGAATTAAATAAACTTAAGGAGATTATTAAAGAAGAACAAGATAAGTTTTTTAAGTTATAAACTACTAGTAAGTCAAATTTTATCCTTCAAAAAAAGAATTTGACAAAAAAAGAGACTATAGTATACTGCAATCATAATTTGCTCCTTAACAATTTTATAAGATTAAATACATAAATTAGAGAATAGAAAGAGTAGGGAGTTATTTGACGATGGGGAAAGATAAAATTATTATAGGTTTAACTGGATCTTTTGGAAGCGGGTGCTCTAAAAAAGTTGCTCCTATTTTAAGAGATAAATTCAATTTTAAAATATATTCAGTTGCAGATATTTTAGAAGAAGAGGCAAAAGATAGAAATATTTCTATTGAAACTAAAAGAAAAAAAGAAAAAAGAAAAATACTTCAAGATATAGGAAATGAAATGAGAAAAGAAGATATAGAGAGGGGAAATGGAGGAGGGGTACTGATTAGAAAAATTATGGAGTTAGCTCAAAAAGAGGCAGACGAGAAAGATATTGTTATTAATAGTATTAAAAACCCCTGCGAGGTAGCCGAATTAAAAAGATATCCTAATGCATATTTAATAGCTATTGATGCCTCCTCTAATATTAGATGGGAGAGAGTGAAGGACGAGACTTATGAAGGGGATTTAAATCAATTTAGAGAAGATGATAATAGAGATAAAGATGAAGGACTAAAATGTAAAGATATACGCGGTCAAGAATATTATTATGGTCAGCAGGTACAAAAATGTATTGATTTGGCAGATATTTTAATAGATAACGATGAGAATTTTAAGACACCAAGAGAAAAAGAGGATTTTGAAAGAGAGATAGAAGGCTACATAAAACTTATTCTTAACCCGGGAAGCAGATTGCCTACAGCTATGGAAGTGCTGATGAATAATGCTTACTGTATAAGCCTCCAATCTCAATGCTTAAAAAGGCGCGTTGGGGCTATAATTGTAGAGCAAGAACCAGAAAAGGAAGAATATTATATAAAATCCAGTGGGTATAATAAGGTTCCAGAAGGAAATAATGAATGCCGAGTTGAATATAAAGAATGTTATAGAGATAGAAGAAAACGAGAGGTGCTTAATGAATTTGAATATTGCCCAAGCTGTGGAGAAAAAATAAAGAAAGGAGATTGTAAGTGTTCTAAATGCAAGACAGATCTTAAAAAATTTATCAGTTATGGGAAAGGATTGGATGTATGTAGGGCCTTACATGCGGAAGAAAGAGCCATCCTACAAGTTTCTTATTTAGGAGGGACTTCATTAAGAAATACTACTTTATACACAACTACATTTCCTTGTGCTCTATGCGCAAAACAGATTATCGCGGTTGGTATTTCAAGAATATGTTATGTAGAAGCATATCCTATGGAGGAAGCTAAAGATATGCTAAAAAGTGCAGAAGTAGAATTAGTTAAATTTAAAGGAGTGAAAGCACAAGCTTTCTATAAATTGTTTAAGGATTACGAGTAAGTTTATAATAAAAAAAGGAGGAGCAATGGAAGTATGTCCAAAATGTGGAAGTATTTTTATAGAATGGGATGGTGGCAATCAGCGTTTTAGATGTCTTCAAAAAGATTGCCTCCATACATGGAGAATGGAGCTAAAAGAGCCAGTAAAAAATGTTTATCTCCGAATGACTCTACCCTATAATGGAAAACAGAAAGTTTTAACCAAATGTAAAGAATAAAAAAGGAAGTAAGACAAAACTAAACATTGTTTCTTATAAGAGCTAAGATTGAAATTTTAATCTTAGCTCTTTTTTATTGAAAATAAAAAAAACTAAATATTCCTTGACAACCAATTTTTCTGGTGTATATTATATCTAGTTCACTCTTCATCAGAAAAGTGAACTTTTTTATTCAGCCTGTCTGTCAAATTCTCGTCGGAAACTCTCCTTTTTTCCTTTAAAATCTGATAATCTCTCAAAATAATCCTTTTCAGTCTTCTCACCGGTTTTCTCTGCCTCTCTTTTCTCTATTTCTTCCAAATCCTTCTTAAACTTCCCTCTTTATCTATGTTTTCTACGTTTTTCCCCAAATACAAAAAGTTCATCAAACTGATGAAAGATGAACTTTTCAAAAGAAAACCCAAAACCAATCACTTTTCCTGGTCTGTTGATGAGACCAAGTATCTTGATTTAGAAAAGGTAAAGAAGTTAAGAAAGAAATTAAAAGAAGTAAAAGATAGAGCATTGAAGGAAAACAAGGTTATTCCGATTAGAGACTGGTTTATGGTCGAATTAGGACTTTTTACTGGTCTAAGGGTGGAGGAGATGATTAATCTGAAAGCATCTGACTTGCGATTAAAAGAAGAGCAATCCTCTCTAATCGTTAAAAGAGGCAAAGGTAATAGACAGAGAACAGTTTATTTCCCCGAGACATTCAAAAAGGAATGTCTTTTTTATTTGAATTGGAAAGAAAAAGTCTCTCCTCAAACTGATTATCTCTTCTTTAACAAACAAGGAAATCATTTAACTAAAAGAGCTTTGCAAAAGTCCTTTAAAAGATGTCTAAAGTTAACTGGTCTGGAAACTCATTATTCTATTCACTGCCTCAGACACACATATGGCAGTTTTCTCTATAAATCAAGCAATCATAACCTAAGATTGGTTCAGGAGCAATTAGGTCATTCCAGTATCAGAACCACTCAGGTCTACGCCAGCCTATTAGAGGAGGAAGTAAAAAAAGCCATAAGGAAACTCTATCAGGAATGAAAAGGGTGAGAGAATTAGTTAATAAGTTTATGAGTAGATGAGTTTGTGAATAGATGGTTTATAAGAGGAAGAATTTTAGCCGAATCAGAGGAGGAGGAATGAGAAGAATAATTCTTTTAGGGATATTGTCTTTTTGTTTGCCAATGTTAGCTTATGCCGCAAGTATAGGCGGAATAGAAACACAAGGAAAAGGTAAGTTTGCTGTACAGGTAGAATACGAGAACATTTTTGACAGGGATTTGAAACTTGCTAAAACCAACTATCATCCCCAACCAGCCAATATCGATAAAGTAGAAATTAAAAAACTTTATCGATCAATGGTAAAGGCAAACTATGGCTTGCTAGACCCTGCTGATGTCTATTTAAAACTTGGAGTTTCCAGTTTCAAACAAAGGGTCAAGGATAGCTATGGCAATGGTCATATTAATATCTATGATAGCCAATCAGGTTTGGCTTATGCTATAGGGGTTAAATACATTTTTCCTTGGACAACTTATGGCTGGTTGCTTGGGGTTGATACTCAATACCTAAGACAAAGCAATGATTGGAAAACAAAAGCAGATTTCCAAGGGGAAGGAGACAAAGCTTATCTCTATGAATGGCAGATTGCCTGTCTCTTAGGCAGAAAACTTGGAAATTTTACTCCTTATTTGGGAGTAAAATATTCTGACCTAAGGGTAAAAACCCGCTGGGCCGGAGTAGATGAAGGAAAATGGGAGAAATATAAAGCCAAAGACCACTGGGGAGTAATTCTTGGCACAGATTATAAGTTAAGTAAATCATGGGCTCTGAATTTTGAAACCAGATTTATTGATGAAACTGCCATAAGTTTTGGCGGAACCTATAGATTCTAAATAGATAGTTTACACACGCACTAACCCCGAACCAATTTGAAAAGATAAAAAACTCCTTTTGAATTTTAAAATCAGTGATAAAATCTTTTCTTAAGAGAGTCAAAAGAGAGCTAAAGAAACTTCTTTAATGGAGGTCTATAAATGAAAAGAGGCTTCAGGATTAGTCTGGTTTTTTTATTTCTCTTAGGAATTCTATATCCATCCTTTTCCCAAGGAAGCGAATATCAGTCTCTCATTTCAGGGATGAAAGAGTATAAAGAAGGGAATTATGAGAAAGCCTTGGAGGACTTTTCTAAAGCTGAAAAACTTTTTCCTGATGATGCTGATATTCCTTTCTATATTGGTTTAATTTATTTGCAGTTAGATAAAAAAGAAAAAGCAATTGAGTATTTTAAGAAAGCCCTGAAAATAAATTCCAATTATTTAGAAGCTCATTTTCAATTAGGGATGATTTTCATTCAGGGGAAAAACTACAAAGATGCCATTTCTCATTTAGAAAGGGTCTTCAGACAACAGCCGGAAAAGGAAAATTTAGATTATTTCTTGGGTTATGCCTATTTTAATTTAGGGAACTATAAAAAAGCTCTTTATTGTTTTGAGAAAAACAAAACTTCTGACAAGTCAATTGAGCAACTTAATCTTTATTATTCGGGAGCATCTAAAACCTATTTAGGAAAAACAAAAGAAGCCCAGGAGTTTTATAAAAGAGTAATTAAGATTGACCCTTCCTCTCCTTTAGCCCAGCCCTCAAAGCAATTATTGGCAATAAGACCTATTATATCAAAGGAAAAACGGCTTAATTTTGAACTAACCGCCAGATTCCAATATGACGATAATCTTATCCTTGTTCCTACAACCAATGTCTATAACTTAAGAGACAAGAAAAGAAAAACAATCATTGAACTTCTCTATTTCAAAGGAGAATATACTATTTTAAAAACTCCCCAATCTCAATTTTCAGCATCTTACGGTCTTTATCAGACCATCTGCAATTCTTTAAGAGATAACGATGTTCAAGACCATATCTTTTCTTTGGATTATCTTTTTAAAAATTTTCGGCTCACTTATTCCTATGACCATCTTTTATCTGACTACAAGTCTTTTCTCTACCGCCATACCTTAAGACCTATCTTAATCATTCAGGAAACTTCAAAAAACCTTACCCTTTTCCAATATACTTTTCAGAACAAAACCTTTAAAGACACTCCTTTATTTGATGAAGACAAAAGAAACGCCAAAAATCACGAAATTGGCTTTGTCCACTTCTTAAGATTCAATCAGGGGAAACACTTTTTCAAGGTCGGCTATTTCTATGACAGAGAATTCGCCAAAGGAGACAACTGGGATTATCAGGGAAACAAAGGACTGGTGGGATTTCAATATACCCTGCCCAAAGAAATAAGATTTAATCTGGATTATGAATACAAAAACTACCATTATGAAGATATAAACATTTTCTTTGATAAGCACAGAAAAGACATTGAAAGAAACCTGACCGTAGGTCTTTCTAAGGACATAGGAAAAGATAAAGACAAAACCATTTTTCTGGAATATTCAAGAACAATAAATTCCTCAAATATCGCACTTTATGATTACAAGAAGAATTTAGTATCAGTGGGAATGAGTTGGGGGTGGTGAGAAGTTTTTGTTCTTTGACAATATGGGTGGTTACTTTGTATTTGCTGGTCGGACGCAACGCACGTATGCCGAATAGGCTCTCAGGCTGGTGTCGGTGATGCCAGAAGACAAATTGACGGACCAAGCATCGCTAGTCCTCCATGAACTCGTCGTGTCAGAGTAGTAATCGCGACTAACGCCCGGGGCTTCTAGGTTGCCGTAGGCACCGTTAATATAGGCTTGCATTAATTGTTTTTGGTGAGGAAGAAACCAACCAGTTTGACCATGACTGCCAGAAGAACAAAGTTGGGAAGGAGTTAGGGATGAAGGAGCTCGAGAAATATTTGCTTCTAATTCTTTAATATTATACCAGGCATAAGTTGATGGGTTTGAATCAGAGAAAGAAGAACAGTCGACCCCACTGCAAGGCAAGCTCCAAATCAAGCCGGTAGAATTGTCCTTAGCGTCTGCTGAAGCAAGCCCTGTTCCACAGTAATTGTTACCACTGGTACAGGCTGTCCATCCCTTTGAATATCTATCTATTGGTGGACTGTCGGCATTATTATAATCGTCTACTCCGCCAAAGGCTTGCGAACCGCCCTTGAATCCTTGCCCAGTGCCGTTGAAAAGATTTTTCTCAATATTTTCTAAGTTTTTACACTCCTTATAGAAGATTCGAGCTTGTTTAAATTCTTTTTGAAGAGCGGAATATTTAAAACCAAGAAGGGCAATGCTTATCACGAGAATGAAAATAGCGACAAAGGTTAATTTTTGCTTATTCATATATTCAATTGTACTTGTTTGTTTTAACGACCTTTAAATTATTATTATAGCAAATAATTTTCAATTACTAAATCTTGAAAGGAGTGAAAAGGGATGGAGGAAAAAAGAAGATTAATGATATTTTATCTTTTGTTTTTACTTAGTTTTAACATTGGAGGTCAATTAGTTTATGCCGAAAATTTATCTAACGTGATAGGAAGCATTAAGGAGTATATACCACGAGGAAGTTATGACGAAGGAAAAGGTAGGTATGGAGAATTTAATAAAGGCGATATATTTTATGCTAAGTTTTACACGCCAGAATCAGGATACAAAGAATCTAAAATAGAAGCGAGAGAATGTGCTGATTATGTAAAACTCGTTGCTCGTCCAGATTTAGAAATGCCTGGAAATGCAAAAAAGTTACTCGAACAAGCTAAAGAAGACCGTGGTTTTGAAGTAAACCTGATCCCGAGAGAAGGAGCTGTTTTAATTTTGCCTGACCTTACTAAAGATGGTCATGCAGCAGTCGTCCATAAGATAGAGAAATTTGATCCTAAGAGAGGTATATACATTTTGACTATCCGCGATGCCAATGTTCATAAAGATAACAGACTAGATGAAAGAACAATTGAATATGATATTAATACTCATGAAGTCAAAGATCCAGCGTTGAGGTCGTATTATAAGGCAGAGTTTATTCATGAGAAAAAAGAAATTTTTAAAGCAAGGGTAGCATCTGTAATTAAAAATATTTCAGGAGTAGAACCTAAAGAATCAGAGATAAAAAGGTACACTGATAAGATTGGAAAAGGTGAAATATTGACTACAGAAAAATTAGCAGTTTCTTTTTCTGGAGAAAAAATTGCCAAATCCGTGGTAAATTCTTCCCAACAAGCAGTTATAAACACTTCAACCAACCAAGCCTTTCAAATCCCCAAAATTTTATCTCAAGAGCAATTGCAAAAGATTCCTCGTGGCCAAATCTCTCCGGAATTAGAAAAACGACTTATAGGAGGTGTAATTTATTCAGATTCTGCCAAACAAAAACTTACTTCTCCTGATCAATTACTGACTCCGGTAAAGGTTAGTTTTACCCAGACATTTAAAGGTTTTTTTACTCAAATACCAGATTATCCATTAGCCCCTACCGCTGATGTTTCTGTAAATATTACTGATGGCACAAGAACAGGAGTTAATTCAAGGCCAGGAGACTTTACCGGCTCTTACACTGCTCGAGGCATAGCCGAGCCTGGCTGGGGTTGGATTGAACACCACAATACTCCTTTTGAAGGAGCTACCGCTACAGGAACTGTAGAGGCCAAAGGATACAAAGAAGGGCCTTTAAAAGGAAGTATGACTGTTAATTGGGAATCATCTGCAGAAAGAATCACCCTTACAAGCAATGAGGTAACTATTGGAACTGACGGTTCTTTAACTGCTGATAATCTCAATGGCCCAGTCATCAATAAATCTTCAGGGGCTACAGAAGGAACCTGGAAAGAAGGCCGTTTAAGCCAGACGCCAAAGTAAAAATTGTTAATTAAAGAAAATAAAAGGAGACCAAGAGAATGCGTAAAATAAAAGCAGGAATAACTGTTCTCGCTGTTCTTTTTCTTTCCGGCTGCGCAACATTAACAGTATCAAAAGGTACTTTTACCCAAGTTGAATTATTGCCAAAAGTCCTTTTAGTAGATGAAATTGTTTTAGATAAAGGAGTCAATCTTCCCCAAGAAGAGATTATTAAAGGAAAAGAAATCCTCTATAATGCTTTTAAAAAGGAACTACCCGATTATGAGATATTATTAGAAAAACCGGCTGAAGGAAAAAACTATCTCCTTGCTAAAGCAAAGATAACATTGATTAGAAAAAAGCGTCCTCAACTTTTAGTTTTAATTGGCAATCCCTTTTTATCGGGGTCGCTATGCAGCGGTGAATTAACTCTTTATTTTTGCCAAGATAATTTAAAACGAACTGAGGTTTTCAAGGTCTATCTTCCCAAGAAAGCCATTTTCTATAGTGGCGCTCTTCGAAGTGACTACTATGCTTATCACCAGTTTTTAGAAAAATTGGTTCAAAGAACCGCTAAGGAATTAACTAATTATGGCAAGTAGCATTAGATACCTTGAGTGAGAACAACTGTAAGAGTAGATTTTTAATCTCACCCTTCTCAGAGTTAACCATTTTTCCTTCAGCAGGGATACTTTTCTATTATGCTTTTCTCTATTTTGAAAAAAAGATAAAAAAAGAGAAGGAATAATCCTTCTCTTTTTAACTTCTAATAATTTCCAATTGTTCACCATATTATTTCTTCTAAGAGGCAAAACCCCACCATTAAAAGTGTTGCTACAATAATTTCCTTTTGGAAAGAAAAAATTGCGCAGAAACAGAACAGTACGCCTATTGTTGGGAAGGATAATATTTCCTTCCCCCCGCTCTTTAGCCTATTGGAAATTTGATTTTTATTTTTAAAGAACATTCTTTACCTCCTTTCTTTTTATTATTTATTTGATTTTATATGAAAATACGAAGAATAGAAAAGGCGAAATAAATAGAATTGATTTAAATAAAGCAAATTTTGGAGATTTTGTCAATTTCGGCGTTTAGATAATAAGGTCAACCTTGCGGGTCTAGGGAAGAAATACCCTTTCTTCTTAACAATTCCTTCATTTGACACCTAAACTCAATCCAGTTATTATCTTTTAAAACATCTTTTTTCCAATAGTTTCTAACATTTTCTACTATTTGGCTCAAGACAGGAATGAGGGGGTAAAAAGTTCTATTTTGATTAGGATTAAAGAGATTTTTGAGAGGTTCTAACCTTTCTATTTGAAGTAAACCCCCTTTAAGGATTTGGAAAGGTCTTTTCAAGGAAATAGATAGTTTTTTCCTTGCTATTTGGAGGTTCGAACCTAAAATTCTTAGAATCAGCCTTTTCTCTTCTAAACTTCCATTCTCAAACCAGAATTTAGCATAACAAGAGAAAATAAAAGTTTCCTTAGAAAGAGTTAAACATTGAGTGTCTTCGTCAGTTCTTTTTAGCTTTTCTTCTAAGGTTATTTTCTCTTTTAAAAGCTCTTCTTTTTGTTTTAGGTATTCCTTGTCGGAAATTAAATCTTTTATTCTTAGTTTAGTCAAATTGTCCAGTTGCCTTCTATTTGAGGCGAGGGTGTTTTCAATTGATTTTTTAACCCTTGCATCAATTTCAGAATCATTTTTATTTTTTTCTTGTAAATACTTTATAGCCCAGTCCTTTAGTTTTTCTGGAAGGTGAATCTTTAGAAGGTAATCTTTTATCTGTTTTTCTAGTTCTTTTTTCTCAATAGATGGTTCAAGGCATTTAATTTCTCCTTTCTTTTTAGTGCAGTGATAATAAACGTAGTGATGGACATTCCCATTCTTTTGAATTTTTGTTTTTTCTTCTGCAGTAATTGAACAGCCACAATTTCCGCATTTCATTAAACCGGTATAGGCAAACCGATGCTCTTTTGACCTTGGAGCATCTTTTCTTCTTAAAAGTAATTGAACCTTGTCGAATTCTTCCTTAGTAATTATTGGTTCATGGTTGCCTTTATACAACTGTTTTTTGTATTCAAACCAGCCATAATAAAAGGGATTAGAGAATATCTTGTAAATACTACTTAGAGATAATGGCTTGTCTCCGGTTTTTTTGGTTTTTCTGGTTCTTAGCCCCCAGTTATTGGTAGCGATTTTTAGTATTTGTGAAGGATTATATCCAGAGAGAGCCAAATCCCACATCTTTCTTAGCAAAAGAAATCTTTCTGGATCTTTCACAATATCTTTCTCTCCTTTTTCTTTAAATTTATTGTTGAGGTAGCCCAAGGGAGCCAAGCCGGGGCGCAAGCCCTTTTCTATCTTTCTTCTCAACCCTCTTTTTACATTCATGCTTAAATCTCTAATATACTGATTAGCCATTGAGAACTCTATATCCAAGGGCAAAACATTGTCTTCGGAAAAATAATCCCTCTCAAAGGTTCTGATATGTTTAATAACTCCCTTTTGTAGCAGCCAGTTGATTCTACCGCTATCAATGGGGTTTCTGGTCAATCGGTCTAATTTCCAAGAGATGATTCCTTGAGCTTGACCTTTTTCGATTCTTTCAAGCATCTGGTTAAAGATTGGTCGGCCCGGCTCTTTGGCCGATCTAGACTCTGTAAAGATTTCTACTATTCTTAGATTTAATCTTTCAGCCAGTCTTTTTAATTCTGCTGTTTGAGATTCAATAGATAATATTTGCCTATCCTCGTCTTCAGAAGATTTCCGGCAATAAAGAAAGTATTTATTTTGGGAGTTATCCATATTTTAAAATTATAGAGAATGTCTTAAATAAAAATCAATCTAACCTCTTTAGATTTTCTTCATATTCCTCAATTATTCTTTTCATTTGTTCTTTTTTGCTCTTTGGTATAGGTCTATAAATGATTTTAAAAAGGGAGAGCAACTCGAAAGCTTGGCCTTGAGCTTCTTTATTAGAGATTTCTCTTCCAAATTCTTCTTTGTAGGCCTTCTTGTAATCCTCAATAGCTTTTCTTGGTAATTCCATATCTTAACCATAAAAAAGAGAAATCTCTCTTAAAAAGAAGAGAAAATTTATCTTAAAAGGCAATTGTCTTGAAGGTTAAATTCCCTCCTCTTTTAAAAGAAGAAGAGGGTAATAGATTAAAAGATATGGACGAGAATAGAATTACTTTCTTTGCGGAAACAAATTATAGAGGAACAAGGAGGAGGTTTGGCATTAAAAGAAAAGACAGAAGGTACCATACTTATATTGTGGGCAAGACCGGAATGGGTAAATCCACCCTGCTTTTGAATATGATTAAGCAGGACATTGAGAATAAGGAAGGATTGGCTCTTTTAGACCCTCATGGAGATTTGATTGAGAAGATTCTTAAGATTGTTCCTGATTCAAGATTAAAGGACC
>Ga0180301_10003872_pt1 | contig 11636 bp, 10 predicted proteins | sample GuaBasSediGuay16_FD_121797 | JGI IMG/M metagenome (GOLD analysis project Ga0180301, IMG submission 121797) | Subseafloor sediment microbial communities from Guaymas Basin, Gulf of California, Mexico - Guay16, Core 4569-2, 12-15 cm | ecosystem: Environmental > Aquatic > Marine > Hydrothermal... | reverse complement strand
CCTATAGTCACCTCCGCAATTTTTCCTGGATATTTTCTTGTGGGAGGTTTAAACTCAACTTTAGGCAGTTCTTTGGGTTTTGGTGGTGGAGGGGGGGTTGTGGGGGTTGGAGGAGGGGGGGCTGGAACCGTTACCGAGGGTGCTACACCTGCAAGTAGTCTACCTAATTCTGCAAAAGCCATTCCAATTTCTCTTCTTACTGAGGCTGCTGAGGCGGGTGCGCCTGTTTTAACTGTTATTTCAAAGTCTTCAGCATTAAGAGTTACATCTTGAAGCTCGATTTCCCCATAGCTGGTTATAAGGTCTAATAGGCTTTTTAAAAAATCTTCTTTTTTCTCCTTTTCCTCTCCCAACTTACTTCCCTTCCTTACTCCTACGGATTATTAGTTTTTCAGCGTAGATTTTCACATTTTTAAAGATGAAGCTAATACCTCCAGCTGGAACAACCATTTCAGGTAGGGTTGCAACTGGTGTAACAGCCATTTGGGGTGCTGTAGGTGTAACAGCCTGTGGCATGGTTGCGGCTGGGGCTGGTGCTACAGCTTCAGCTGGTGCTGTTGGAGCAGCAACCTCTTCTTTCTTCCATCTAGAAACTACTGGATGGTTACGTGCTTCTAGGAAAGCCTTCAGTTCATCAACCGTTTTTGCATCTTCTTCTGTTGCAATTTTGTCGTAGAGTTCTGCTGGTATATAGTCTTTCATTCTTTCTTTTACTTCTTTAGGCATCCAGATTATTCTTTCCCATCCACCATCTGCCCTTAAAAACTTTTTAGACCTCATATACTCGTAGGATAAACCGTGGAATCCTGGAACCTGTCTTCCACCAGCTGTTGAGTCTGCGATAGCTCCAAACGTTAACCCTGTTGGAGTAACCCCTTTAAAGTCTCTATGAACAATACCTAAACCATCACATTCTGGGACATAGAAGGTTGTACATTCAAAACAACCACAAGATGTGTGTGGATAGTCAAAGGCGGAATATAGTTTAACACGTGTAACTTCTCCAAGAGACTTTTCTGCTACAACCTTGTTTGCACCGGACCATTCACCAGCCCATTCATCAAGACATTCACCTTTCGGGATTGCAAAAATAGGACCTTTAGGATCTACTTTTGCTGCTGCTCTACCATCAAGCCAGCTTATAGCACCACAGTTAGCATATCTTTGTGGAGTTATAACACAAACATGGGAGGGTGCAAAAGACTGGCAGAGGGTACAACCGTAGAAAACATCAACCTCATCATCAGTCATTCCCCTAACTCTAGCATCCCTTTTCTCGTAAACCTGACGTGCCTCCTCATACCTTTTCTTTACCTCTTCAGGGTCTGTGATAAAGGTTACCTGGATTTTTTCTATGATTGGTAGCTCGCTCTTGTATAGTCTGCAAAGAACTTTTCCAACAACCTTTAGATTTAAACCTTTTTTAACAGCTTTTTTATCCATACGTAGCCATATTGTGTCACGCTGGTTTAGATGCATAAACCCTTGAATCCAGTTTGAAAAATCGTGGATACGTCTCTCCATAACTCCTTCCATATCTTCCTCAAGCTCTTTACCAGCAACCTCAATATAGATACCGAAAGGAATCTTACTTCCTTCAGGTATTTGGTCTACGTCAGGACCTATTACCGTGATTTTTTCATCTTCAACTTCTTCAGGTTTTCTTACCCTTAAAAGCTCAAATTTTTCTTTTATGTCTGGACCTCCAAGCTCAACATGCATAGCTGGTTTTCTTATTCTTTCCCCCTCATAGGTTATTCCCACATCTACCGGTATATCTGCGAACATTCCAGATTTACTCATATTTTTCTCCCCCTTTACAATTTCTCATTTAGGTTTTTATTTTTTTCTCCCCTTCTCTAAATTTTCTGCGATTGCAGTTAGGTTTTTCTCCCAATCTTTTAGGGAGAGGTTTGGGAAAGACCAGTTACAGTGAGGATAATAATATTGGTCGATAGAAACGGTTTTAAGATGCTTATAGGCGAAAGATTTAAGCCCAGACATAATCAGCCAACTCATATAGTAGTGGCTAATTCCAATTATTAACGCCAAATCGTGTGGAGGATTTTTACCTGTAACACTCCATGTTGGGTCTGTAAGCCTATTTCCAATATCCATTGCAGACATCCATGCTGTGGGCTTAAAATCTCTCTTTAAAAACTCTGAAACCGTGTGGGCTGTTGCAACCACAGGTATGTTAGCAGCTTTTGCGATTCTGATTACATAGTCGATAGGCTTTTTACCGTTACCAAAATCTATTTCAGCGGTTTTAAATCCTGCAACAAGAATTGGGTTTTTAGCTCTTGTTACTAGGGCTGAAACAACCTCAGGCTTTGTGATTACAACAGCCTTTGTTGGTCCTGGAATCTCATATTTTTGCCACGGTTCTGCTGCCATATTTTATCCCTCCTTCTTCACCCTAATAAGTCTAGGTAGTAGGGTTGGGTCTGGTGACGGATTTTTACTTTCCTTCCAACCTTTCTCTTTAAGGAACTCTAAGATTTCATCTTTCATTGTGACAGGTATATCTGCAACTGTACGTACAAAGAGGTGGATGTCATCTGGTAGTGTTCCATAAAACTTTTTGTGTAGGTCTATGTAATGGTTAAGCTTTATAGCTCTACCTTTTGTTGTATCACTAGGTCTCATACAAAGCTTAGGTATCATAACCATAGCCTCCTCAACAGTTTCAACTGGGAAGAATAGGTGTTCTGGTGTTGGACCCACATAAACCCTTTCTCCTGTTCTAGCATCTATCACATACCAGTCTTCATCCCTATCCTTTCTTCCAAGTAAAGCTCTCCTATACTTTGAGCCGTGAGGACCAACAATAACTGGTATACCAAGCCTCCAGAATCCGCTTGCTATTGAGGATGCTTTCTGAGACATTGCTCCCCAAGAAATACCTACAGCTCCAACCCTATTATGTACGTAGTCCGCAATCTCTTCATAGTTTGAGTTTAGTTTACGTTTTGCGAATATGCTTGCAATTTTAATCGCAGCACCTGAAATGTGTGGGTTACTGACACACGAACCCACGTTTAAAACTCCACCAGCATCAAAAGCTCCCGGGAAGGCCTCATATACGGTAAGACCTTCCTCATTTCTATACATAGCCATAGCCATTGCAGCACATCCTGTCGCAACAACTATAAAGTTTCTTTTTGCAAACTCTTCAGCAATAAGAGCATTAGCTTTCCAATCAGGCCAGTTTGCACAACCAACAAGAGCAACAATACCAGGAATCTCCCCTAAAACGATAGGTCCACCAACCCTTCTAATCTCAACATCCTGGATGGGTCCCCTTCCAGCCCTAATCTTAAACTTTTCTTCCCTTATCTTTATTCTTGAGGCTCCAACCATTAGGGTATGTGGATGAAGATTGTTTGGACATACACCTTCAGATTCACACCTTACACAACCAATGCATCTTTCATATAGGTCAGCTAAGGGTTTAAGGTCTCCTTTGGCTGCTGCCTTCATGGCTTCTGGAATAGGTAGGTTGTTAGGACATACTCTTTGGCAACTATGACATTGGGTACATTTTTTAGCGGCTTCAATAATCTGAGAGTCTTCTGGGATTATACCCATTTTTCTACGTTTTGGAGCTATAGCCACAGCAACCCTTACAGCAACCTCACCAGCCTTTTCAGAGTTTAGGATACATGCTCCAGGAGCTTTTCCACTTACAAGGTCGTTTACTATTTCATCTGTCGGGTCGTTTGTTCTGTCTGGGAGGCCTTGGAAGTTTTTGTAGTGGGTTGAGATTAGGACAGCGTTAACCTTCATCGCCTCATTTAGGATGTCTGTTCTGATACACTGTTCATCAACAACTATAACATCAGCCACACCAGACCTAACAAACCTTAGCTGATGAGATAAAGGTCCAACAATTTTTGCTTTTTGGGTATGTCTAGTAATATCTATGGCTGTACAACATATTCCACATAGCTCAACATCGTTTTCAAGCCCGTTTCTTTTCATATACTCGTAGATTTCAACTGCTGGTGGAACGTTATGACCTATAACCAAAATTACAGGTTTATGTGTGTCTATTGTTCCAATACCAATTTCAACTAGGGGTGCTTCAGGATCTGCTTTTGGGAAGTTGTAGGTTGAGATCTGAGCAATATCACAAGCTTCCATAGCCACATGGTCAATCATTCCAGCATGAAAAACTTTAGATTCGAAGTCTATGTTGTTACCTTCTTGTCCTGTGTGGCAACATGAAAGCAGGTGAACAATTTCTTTTTCACAGTATTCTACGATATCTTCAAGGTCGCCTAAAGTTTTAGGTTTAATACCTGTAACCAGACGTGCATGTGGAGCTTCAAGATAAACTGAGCCGTCTCCGACGTTAATCGGATGGTCTCTTCCAAACTTTTCTATAAGTTCTTCGATAAGGTGTCTGGCATGTCCTGTGTGGGTTGCAGCACCAATAGCACATGAAAGAAGCACTATTCTAGACTGTTGGGCAGCCATATCTAATCCACATGCACCCCTCTTTCCCTTGCTTAGGTCACATTTACCCATTGTACATAAACAGCAGAGGTCACAGAAGGGGAGATAGAAGGGCTTATACTTTTTTAGAAGTTTATGATCCCATTCTCTCAGAGTTGAAATATCGGGCATTGGGTTTGGACCTGGTGTTTCCTCCCACTCCTCAACAACCCTTCCAACACTCAGCTCAAAACCTTTTGCCTTTAGTATATCTGTTCCAAGTTCATCAATTTTTATACGCATTTTTGTCAATTTTCACACCTTTAAAACTATTTAGTTTAAGGTTGAAAGAAATTAATTGGATTTTTTGTATTTAAAACTTTACTCTGGGGTAGATTCAACAATAAGCTTATTTTTGGCTACGTAAATTTTTAAACCTAACAATTTTGGTGAAAGCCTTTATGGGTGGAGAAAAAACGGGTGAGAAGGTAGATTTAAAGAAGATTTTAGAAGTCCTACTTGACTTTAAAGGTAAAAAGATTAGAGAATTCTGTCAGGAAAGACTAAGCAAAAACATAGACCCCTACGAGATTTTTAACGAGTTGTCGTTGGGTTTGGAGGAGATAGGTAGAGGCTATGAAAACAAGGAGTTTCAAAGATATTTTACATCAGACTTGATTGTTTCAGGGAAAAACATGAAAACAGCTATTGAAATATTAAAACCCCATATTAAAAAGGTTGAGGATGCAAAGAGAAAGGGGAAGGTTGTTGTTGGAACTGTTAAGGGAGATGTACATGACATAGGTAAAAACATTTTTGCTATAACTCTTGAATCAAACGGTTTTGAAGTCATCGACCTAGGTGTAGATGTAGATAAAAAGGTTTTTGTTGAGAAGGTTAAAGAAGCAAACGCCGACATTTTAGGGATGTCTGCACTTTTAACAACAACAGTACCCTACATGGAGGAGGTTGTTAGAGAGTTAAAAAAGGAAGGTTTAAACGGTAAGGTCAAAGTCATAATAGGTGGAAGAGCAACAACAGAGGAGTTCGCAAAAAAAATTGGGGTAACCTATGGCAAGGATAGCATAGATGGACTGAAAAAATGTTTAAGTTTTGTGGAGGGGGAAAAATGAGGATTTGTGTAATTTACAGTGGACCCTTAGGTGAACAGATGATAAACAACATGGCTATGAAGGGGTATGGAGACCAGATAGTTAACGTTTTTGAGCTTAAACCTGAAACCATAGAGGAGGAACATCCATCAGAAACAGACATTTGGTCAAAAATATGGGAAAACCCTGAAGAATATGTGCCAAAAAGTTTGCCAATAGTAGAATGTGACCTTCTACTTGTGTTAGGAATCCATTCTAAGCTTGGAGACCTAATTCCACCTATAGCTGAAAAATTGAGGGTTAAGGCTGTGCTTTATCCTATAGATGATAGAGCAACAGCACCTGAAGCCAGAAAATCTATAGAGGAAGACCTTGAGGAAAAGGGTATCCATGTAGAGTTTCCTGAGCCTTTCTGTATTCTGGAAAAAAGTGAGAATGAGTTTATTAACGAGTTTGCCAAAAAGTTTGGAAGACCAAAGTTTGAGATAAAACTTGATGAGGAAAAGAAGGTTTTAAAAGAGGTTAAGGTGGTAAGGGATACCCCATGCGGTTCAGCATCATGTGTCAGCAAAAAGCTTGTTAACTTCCCCTACAACGATAAAGAAGCCCTAATAAGAAAAATCTATGATGAACACCATAACGAGGGTAACGAAAACTATTGTTTAGCAGAGATGGACCCAAACTATCCTTTAATGCAGGAGGCTGGAGACCTGCTTAAGGATGCAATTTTTGAGGCATGCGGATTTCCAACAACAAAAACTGTGATTTTAGATAGGATAAGGGAGACAGGAGAAATTGAGGTTAAAAAGTTGGAGGAGATAGTTGTAGGTAAACCTGGAGACTGGAAAAATCCTGATAAGGCTTGTGATGCAGATAGAACCTTTTACCTTTACTTGGATGAGTTGGTTAAGGAGGGAAAAATTGTTAGGGTTGATGACAAGTTAAGGTTGGCTTAGCCTATCTTCTACAAACCTCAAAAGCCAGTGATTCAACAAATAGTGAGTGAAAATCCTCCTCCAACTCTAACCTAACATGGCCAATTTTTTTTGAGATTTCTTCAACCTCTCTTCTTTTCTCCTCGGAAACCAAAACTTCTGTAGCACCTTCTATAGCGGCATTTCCAACCTTCTCTATCCTTTCTAACGGTATTTCTGGGAGCATACCTATTTTTAATGCGTTTTCAGGGTTAATGTAGGTGCCAAAAGCCCCTGCAAGATAAAGTCTTTTAATATCGTCAACAGTAACCCCATAATGTCTCATCAATATTTTTGAGCCTGCACAAATAGCTGCTTTTGCAAGTTTTAGGTTGTCTATATCCTCACCATCCAAAAAGATACGTTTACCATCTTCCGCAAGAACAAATTCTCCTCCGCTAGACAGTTTACCTGCATAATCCATAATTCCTTTTTCTAACATTTGAGCAAGAGCATCTATTAAACCTGAACCACATATCCCTATAGGTGGAGCGTTTCCTATGGTTTCATATTTGACTTTTAGGTTTGAGTCTATCTTAACCTTTTGAATTGCACCTATAACAGCTCCAACACCACATTTTACACCAGCACCCTCAAAAGCAGGTCCTGAAGCACATGAAGCCACTATAATTTTGTCTTTGTTTCCTATGGCTATCTCCGTGTTTGTCCCAATATCTATTGCCATGGTTACCTCGGAGCTTTTATGCATCTCGGTTGCAAGTATGACTGCAAGTGTATCAGCACCAACAAAATGACCTATAAGGGGTAAAGCATAAACGTTTGCTTTTGGGTTAATTGTTATCCCAAGCTCTTCTGCCTTCTTATTTACAGAGTCTAAACTGACAGGCTCATAGGGGGCTTCACCCAAACCTTTTACTGGATGTCCAACAAAAATGTCTCTCATTGTTGTGTTTCCAACAACAACCATCTCGTAGATATGGTTTGGGTTGATAGGTCCCTTTTGAACCATCTCGTTAATACTGTTTCTAATAGCTTTTTCTAGGGGTTCTTGACCTACACTTCTAGCATAGTTTATTCTGTCGATAACGTTGTCACCATAGTCTATTTGGGGGTTTAACATTGAAAGAGAGAAAACTTCTTCTCCAGACTCTAGGTTAATCCACCGCATTGCAACTGTTGTTGTTCCAATGTCTAAGGCTAAACCGTAAAGCTCACCTTCATAGGGGGCTATTTCAACATCTCCCCAAAAAACCTTCTCACCTAAAGGTGTAGCTCTCCTTTTTACGATAGGATTTAAGGGAACCTCTTTTCTCTTACCCTTCTCCAAAATTTTTACGTATTTTGGAACCTCAACATAGATGTCTAGGTCGTCTCTTACCACTATAGCTTGACATGCAAGCCTATATCCCGGACTTCTAATAGCCTTTTTTTCAGCCTCTGTCATCGGGCTTAAGCTTTCCGTCCCATCAACTTTGACTAAACATCCTCTACATATCCCTTGACCACCACATGAAGCGTTTATATGGACTCCAAGTTCTTGGATGTGTTTAAGAAGTGATTTACCTTTGGTTAGTTTTACTTTTTTACCGTGAGATGTAACAATCATCCAGCCCATAACAAGTCTAAAAAAGAGAACATTTTCTCCAATAAAAATATTTATTACACGGCTGAAACGATTAATATGCAACTTTTGTTGCTTTTTTGATAGGTGTAAAAGTAATGGTAAAGATAGCTGTAACGGGGAAAGGTGGTGTTGGAAAAACAACAATAACAGCAGGTCTTGCCAGAGCATTTTCAAGAAGAAGCTATAAGGTTGTAGCTTTAGATATAGACCCATCCCCAAACCTTCTTTCCTCACTTGGTTGTGGAGAGAACATAAACCTTGAACATGTTAAGCCTTTAATGGAGAATGTTGACCTAATTAGGGAAAGAACAGGTGCTCCACCTGAAGGTTATGGTTTAGTTTTTAAGTTGAATCCTAAGGTTGACGATATTCTTGACAGGTTTGGTATAGAGTGTAGGGATGGTGTTAAACTTCTTGTTGTAGGGACTATTAAGCAGGGTGGTGGTGGATGTTTTTGTCCTGCAAACGCTTTTGCCAGAAGACTTGTAGATTATCTTAGTGGTGGAGTGGATGTTTTGCTTATGGATATGGAGGCTGGAGTGGAACATTTAGGGAGAGGAACAACAAGAACTGTTGAAATTCTTTTAACTGTTGTGGAGCCAAGCCTAAAATCTGTTGAAACAGCTAAACACATCAAAAGGCTTGCATCAGACCTTGGAATAAAAAAGGTTTTAGCTGTGCTTAACAAGATAAAGTCTGCTGAAGAAGAAAAACTAATCTCGGAAAGTCTCCAAAAAATCGGTATCCCAACCATCTACAAGATTCCCTATGATGAAGCCATGATGAAGGCTGACCTTGAAGGTGTTTCTGTTTTTGACCTTAAAGAAGGAGATTTAATGTTTAAAAGAATGGAAGAGTTAAGCAAAATTCTTGAAAAAGAAGCTGAGTTTTCAAAGGTTTAACTAAGACAAGATAAAATTTTTGTTGAATTTTAGGGGAATGCTTGGTGGGGGGAAAGTTAGAGGAGGCTTTAAAAAGAAGGTTTCCAGACGAGGATGTTAAGCTTCTGGCAAAAATACTTAGAAAGGCTATAGAGAAGAATTGTATTTTTTATGAGGAGGTTGATGTTCCGAAGGAGGTAAAAGAAGACCTACTACTTTTTCTGGTTAACGAAAGACTGCTACTTCCAGACAAAATATGGAAGACTTTAGCTTGGGATGACAGAATTTTCATGTTAAAAAATGGTGAAAAATATGTTGTGCCAAACGTAGTTAAACATTTGATTAGAAAAGCTGAAGAAACAGGTGAATGGAATCCTGAGTATGCTGTGGAAGAATATTTAAGGGAGATTAGGGAGAGGGAAAAAGAAAAGATAATGGCTCTTTTTAGGAGGATAAAAGAGAAGCTTAGGTTTAGGGAAAATAGGTTAACCCCTGAGTTTTTAAAAGAAACCATGGATGAGCTTGGCTTAGATTTGAATGTTGAAAAAGTTATTATTGAGTTTAAGGGTGGAGGGATAATCAGCCCTCATCTTAGAGACTCTATACGTTCAAAACAACTTAAATACGAGGTAAACCCATCATGTTTAGACAAAAGTTAAGGGTTGTGAGTGGAGGGTATTATGGCTATCCTAGTATTCCCTGGGAAAGGTGGAACAGGAAAAACAACTCTTTCAGCCCTAACAATCAAATATTTTGCGGAAAGGGAAAAAATAACTTTAGCTTTAGACCTTGACCCAGACTCTCACCTTTACAAGCTTTTAGGTGTAAAAATAAATAAGACTATAGGGGATGTTGTTGATAGAGTTCATAAAGAGAAAAAAGCTGAGCTTGAACCTAAAAAGCCTGTGGATGTTTCAGACCAAGAATATTTTTTGTCTCTTATAGCTGAAGAAGTCCTTATTGAAAGTGAAAATTTTGACCTTTTAACCTTAGGTAAACCATCAATAGACATAGACTGTTATTGTCCTGTTTTTCTCTGGTCTCAATATGCTATATCCCAAGTTATGAAAAGTTATGGTGTAACCTACGAGAACGTTGTTGTTGACTGTGACCCTGGAACAGAAATTTTTCCGAGAAAAATACTTGATGAGGTTGCAAACGTTAAGCCTATCGACCATCTTCTAATAGTCATAGACGGTTCTAAGATGAGTCTTGACACAGCAAAAGATATTGTTGAGGAGACTAAAAAAAGCAATTTAAAGGTTAAAAATGTGGCTTGTATAGGTAACAGGGTTGATGATAAAACTTTTCAGAAGCAAGTAAAGGAGGTTGCAAAAAAAAGGTATGGGTTAAATGTTGTAGGGTTTATACCCACAGACCATGAGCTTAGCAAGATGAGTTTAACAGACCAAAACGTTTTTGAGATAAAGGATTCCTCCGCCTTCCAAGCCTTAAAAACTGTGATGAGAAACCTAAACCTTTAAGCTTTTATATTTTGGTAGGTTAGGATTAAAACGTAAAAATCATCTTTTTTGGTGATTTTATGGGTTGGAAGGTTACGGTTATTGAGGCTTTTGACCTGCCAGACGCTTGGTATAGATGCCTAAAAAAATGTTTTGAGGAAGGCTACGAATATACGGTTCAACGTGGAAGTTTTGTTGGACATAAACGTAGGGAGCTTGATAACGCCGTTATTGTTGTTAGAAAACCTGATAATCCACCACTTGTTCCTGATGTACCTCAAGGTGTCCCTCCACCAACAAGCATGGACTATATTAACAGGTATCTTGGATACCTTTACACCTCCTATAAACAGGATGAAGAGTATACTTATGGTGAACGTTTAACAGCAGCCCAACTATCTCAAACAGACAAAATTGAGGGTTCAAGGATAAGACAGGTAAACCAAATAGATGAGGTTATAAAAATGCTTAGAGAAACCCCTGAAACAAACCAAGCATGTGTAGAGGTTGGAATGCCAACAGATATTCTGCTTAAAGACCCTCCATGCCTACGTCTTCTAGATTTTCGTGTTAGGTATGGGAAACTACACATGTTTTGCTATTTTAGGTCATGGGATTTATGGGCTGGTTTTCCAGCAAACCTTGCAGCCTTAGAGATGTTAAAACAGTATATGGCTAAGGAGATTGGTGTGGAAAATGGGACTATAAACGCGTATAGTAAGGGTTTACACCTATACGATTACACTTGGGAATGGGTTAAACAAGTTTTATATCCAAAAATGGAGAGAGGAAAATGGTTTAAACCCTAAAAGTTTAAGGTTTGAGGTGAACCCATCACGGGTAAAACCTCTAAACCTAAAACACCACAAATTTTAGTTTTAACCCTAACCATAACAGTTCTTTTAACGTTAAGTTTAGCTCAAGCCAACCAAACCCATAAAAACCAAAAATCGGATGGGAGGTTTGGGTTTGTAGGTTCTGGTGTTTTTGAGTCTGGAGAACCGGAGGCAAGCGTTTTTATACCACACCTAGACCTAGGATTCACTTGGGATAGACCTCACCCAGGACCGTTCATATGGAATAAGATTGAGCCTACCAAAGGTGTATACGACTTTTCAGAAACAGATAGGTATGTTAAAGCAGCCCAAAAATACGGTATCCATATAATAGCAACTATTTGG
>Ga0180301_10003871_pt1 | contig 11637 bp, 14 predicted proteins | sample GuaBasSediGuay16_FD_121797 | JGI IMG/M metagenome (GOLD analysis project Ga0180301, IMG submission 121797) | Subseafloor sediment microbial communities from Guaymas Basin, Gulf of California, Mexico - Guay16, Core 4569-2, 12-15 cm | ecosystem: Environmental > Aquatic > Marine > Hydrothermal... | reverse complement strand
GATGATATTGGTGCAAATTTAATACTGCCCATAAGAACTCACTGATAAATATAATATCCATTAGTTTATTAAAATTATTTTGAGATCCATTTTATTAATAACTATTTGCATAAGTGACAACTGTTGAGTATTTATAACGCAGAAAAACGTCAAAAATTAATGCGGAAATATCTTCGCCAGTTTGATGTAACACTTAAAGATCGTGCCATTATTCTCCAAAAAAAAGGATTTATATTCCGATTTCATATGTTCCAGACGAACATTGAAATATCTTTTTCTGAATGCTTTGAATGTCCTCTAGATTGTAATAAATTCCTTGATTTTTATTTGGAAAAAGCAGAGTTAAGTGAAGCAGAGGATCTTGACCTAGAAAAAGAAGATCTTCTCTTATTAGCACATATCAAAGATATTCTTGAAAATGAATTTTCCTTAGACTACGAAATGCTTCATTCCGAATTAAAAAAGAGGATTCATATTTTGAAGTTTGGGATGATTGGTTTTGATCAAGTTGGAAAATCTACTTTATTTGAGACAATTGACGCGACACCTAAAAAAGTTGCAAATTTAATCAATAGCTATGTTAAAGAAATCACAAGCTTTCCCCCATTATTCGTTAAAATTTATGATTATGGGGCACAAGTTATGGAAAATTTCATCTCTAAGACTCCAGCTCCGCTTCTTTTGGAGAAATTACGACATTTTTATCTATACATCGTGGTAACTGATTCCACTACTCAAAATGTGATGAAAATTAAAACTCAAATTTTACCAAAATTAAAACGCCTTTCTCCTTTTGCTGCCATTATTGTGCTTGCAAACAAACAAGATCTTCCGAATAGATTATCTCCTCAGTTAATTGAAAAAATATTAGGAGTACGTACCTATCCTATTTCTGCAATTAAATCTGACAGTATTGATTTTTTCAAAAAGTTATTAAATGAGATTATTCTTTTACGATTAGAGCAGATGCGAGAGTATAATTGTCCATTTATCGAAAGTCCTTCTCCTTCTATTAAAAAAAGATTATAAACGAGGGGGCATGCGATCTACTCGGCTGTATTCTTTTCTGATAATTTCTTCGAGAAGTTCTGCCCGTTCTTTTCCTGTGAGAACTTCTAATTTGCGTATTCCTAAGGGATCTACCTTCTCTCGTAGTATTCGTACTTCTGTCTCAGTCGGAGGTTTAGTTTCCTTCAAATCCGGTGCCTTCAAAAGCTCGAATCCCGTGTTTTCTTGCACTTCCTCAACTGTTACCCCTGGATGCACTGTCTTTATTCGCATTCTATGCTCCTTTGGATCAAAATCAAGATATGCTAAGTTGGTAATAACGAATTTAGGTCCTCTACCAATTAACCCATAATCAGTTAAAGGGCGTGTCCCATCGACAAAACCCACGCCGGATCGGAAAAATAATTTTTCCGCTGGTACGAATGTCCGTTTATCATGCCGAGGTACATATAAATGTTGCCCTGCTGAATAAAGCCCCGAAAAATCTGGAATACCTGCTGCCCCAGGTAGCCTTACCTTTGGTTTGTGCCAATCTCCTATGACGGTATTATTCGTATTTCCAAATTGATCTATTTGAGCGGGTCTGAAAAATTCAATAGTAGTTAAGATATCATGAGGAAGTAATTCTAACGTGCACTCTCCAGTATTATGAAGTCGATGACACCGAGAAGCAGCCCCTAACTCTAGCCAAAGTAAACTCACTTGCCGAGCTTCCCATACAAAGGTGTTTCCCATCAGATAATGAAAAATTGCATCAGGCGCATGAGTGACTTTCGCTAATGTAAAAGCTGACCAAACTATGGGGGTAGCAACTCCCACAATCATGACATCTTTATTAGTAACCTGCCTTGCCATGAGAATGGTTAACAATTCATCTGTGGTATAATCAACCATAATTCTCACCTATGTCATAATCTTTAAAATTTCTTTTATTCCTCCTATCTTCTCTAAATACTCTTCATGAGATGCCACGGCAATATATTCTTTTTCATATTCCTTAAACCCATCCGCAGTCTGGCAATATTGAATATATTTCATCATGTGGTCCGCATCATACGTATAAAATGGAAAACAACTCGTGGGATGTGCTCCAAAGGGAACCTTTACTACTGCATCTACCTTTTGCATAGGAATCTGCCCTTTTCCTTGAAAATGAATAATATCCTCTGTTTCTACTATTTTTTCACAGGTTACAATCGTTTTTTTTGCAGTTTTTGCTAAATCATCATCGAGCCATACAGGACCTTGAATGTTTCCATTTCCTTTTTCATCTGCGTAAGGGACATGAATGATTGCCACATCCACTTGAATTGGAGGACAGGCAACTAATTTATCACCCGTTAAAGGACAATTAAACTCTTTAATATCATCTCGAACTTTCAAAATATCCGTTTCTAAAAGCCCTCTTAATGGAAGGAAAGGTAATTTTAAATATATGGCCTTTAGCCCTAAGGCTATTGTTGCTTCAGTTTCTTCAAAGACTTTTATTTGTCCTGCCCCTACAGCTCTTCTATGGTTGGGTGCCAGTCCAAATAACTCCATTCCAATAAAACTAGTCCGAATACGATCGAGACATCCTGCTCCTATCAGCATATCTGCACAGATTCCCCCCACAAATGAAACTACGCCTAAATTTTTCTTTTTTTGCCGGATTATTTCCCTTGTAGCGGCTGTCGCTTTTCTCCAAAAGGAAAGTCCACCAATCCCGATTAAATCACCATCTTCAACATATAGTTCTATCGCTTCTTTCAAAGACATGATCTTATCTTTCATTTTAATTTCCTCCGATGGAAGAAATCACATCTAATTTAGTTATTTTAGTAAAATACTCCATTCTCTTATTGGCAGAAAAACAATGAAGAGGTTAATTTTAAATATTACTTCCCAATTTTTTGCCTTAAAACAAGAAATAAAAAAAGAAAAGGACTTAGAATAATATTATTTATTATTTCTGGAGATTTATTTTTATTTCCCGCTCAGGAATATTCATATTCACAACTATCGCACTGTTTTGGCTTTGAGCAATTGTTGAACTAAAGTATTTTATAGAATTTTTCGGCATGGCTTCTAAAGTTCTTTGAATTCGCTCTATAATTTTCCATGTTAAGCGGCCATTGGTTTGATCAACTAATTTGAATTCAGCTAATCGCATCCTCTACACCTGTTTCTTCTTTTCCAGTTCATTCCATCAAAACATAAGTAAATTCAGTCTAAGCTCATGAATTTATGCATTAAAATTAAAATGAGGAGAATATCCGCATATTATTAATTAGATTCAAAATATGGTAATTTTGGTATCTACTGGTAAATCTTTTATAGGATTATCTACTTTATATCCTACCATTCTACAGAAAAAATTATTGGGGTGATTTTATAGGCAAATTTAACTTATATCTCTGGGGATTTAGTAGTTTTTTGCCACTAGGATTAGTTCTACTACTTATTGGTGTGTCCATCAAGGATCCAGGGGCTGTATATTCATCAATGACATTGACAGCTCTCGGAATTATAGTAATTATAATATCTGGTATTCTTTTAATAGCTGGATTAATCAAATTTGGACGAGAATCTCGCTATGAATAAATTAACTTATCTAACTTTCAATTTATTTTCTTTGTTTTTCCTTAAAATCTTTCCTTAACTGTTCTTTTTTCCTTTTCTCTCTCTCTTGAAGGAGTTCTTCCGCCTTTCGGATCCAACTTTTTAATTGTATTATTGGAATAGAGGTTATTGAACAAATTTCCTCTTCATTCCCTTTTTCTTCGACTAATTCTTCCAAAGTAGTTATTCCTAAATCCTTTAATGCAAAATACTCAGTTTTTCCCATTCCCAGATGATGCAATCCATATAATTCTAACTCATATGATTCTTCGAAAGTAATAATCATTCCACACCCTGCTATAATAAATCCAAGGGCTTTCAAGAAGGAGAAAAGAATCGGGGGATTCAGTTCGTATAAAAAAGAAGTATATATCAAACTTCCACAAATAACGAAACCACTGATTACAGGGAATATTCCTAAGGAGATTATGGCTCCAAAAATTCCTAAAATTCCAGATATCAGTATTAAATATAAATAATAATCTCCATATACAAGAATATAAGGATTAAAAGCATCAAAAATTACCCATATTCCAACTAAAATTGTTCCCCATGAAGATACGATAAACCATTTTCTCTTATCCATGTCCAGAACCATACTTTGTATCGATACTAATTAAGATTCAAAATAATTGAGAATACAACGCATATAAAATTAGTAATTTACCTCCAGCCATGCCTACTAATATTTTCCGGATCTCTGATTCATATTCTATTACCTGTAACTGAAATTTTTCCTCCTTTAGAATGAATCCTGGTGCAAAAATTTGTAACTCAAAATCCTTTTCCCTAATGAGCCCTTTCACCCATTTCGGAGATGATAAAACAGGCACGAAAATAGTACATTCGGGTACAAATAAAATACGATATCCCTCGATTAATCGTTCAATATGTTCTCTATTAATTGTAAAAGAATAATTTCCATATTCTATCTTAAAACTATTCATTTTCTCAAAAAAATTGACTGCATATATTCCAAGCCCTTTTTGAAAACTAAAATCATCAAATTTTAATAATTCTTTTATTACGTTATCTATTTGACGTAATGATTTTATTTGATTCTTAGCAAAATTAATCACCTTATCTTTAAATTGAGAATCTATCGTAATCCCATCTGGTATAGGCTGTGCTTGAAAATCAATGAAACATACTATGAACAAATATTCATCACACGAATTATTCTGTTTTAATTATACCTTCCACTCATCTCCTAATAAATTTCTACCTAATTATGGAGAGGAAAATTAAATTGGTCTGAATTGATTTGAATGTTAGATTATATACAAAAGTGAATTAAATGGATAATTCAAATTTTGTAAAGAATCAACGAGAATTGGATAAATTCCAAAGAACTGATCTACTTTTCAATTATAATACATTGGATCACCTTCGTCCCCCAAATTTACCATCCAAAGTGTGCATATGGGATGAAACTTTACGAGATGGTGAACAAACTCCTGGAGTTTCATTAACAATAAACGAAAAGATAGATATTGCCAAATTACTAGATGAAATAAACGTAGATATAATTGCAGTAGGTTATCCCGCTGTAAGTGAAGATGAAAAAATTGCAGCTAAAATGCTAACGCGCGAAAGTTTCACACATGCAAAAATAGCAGCTCCTGCAAGGACTGTAAAATTGGATATAGATGCTTGCATTGATTGTGATATTCCTGAAATCCCTATTTTTTATCCCGTTAGTGAATTGGCTTTAAAATTAGTGCTTCGGAAATCCTATGAGACTGCATATGAGGATATTACGACTGCAATCCAATATTCCAAAGATCATGGTATTATAACTGATTTCGTCTTGATGGATGCCACCAGAACCGAATTTGAATCTTTAAAAAAGTTTTGTAAAGTTGCTCTTGAAGCGGGTGCTGATAAAATTGTAATAGCTGACACAGTCGGTTGCATGGGTCCTATTGCCATGAGGTATTATATACGCAATTTAAAAGAATATTTGGATACTCTAGGCGGAACTGCTATTTCAATTCATTGTCATAATGACCTCGGGTTAGCCCATGCTAACACTTTGGTTGCAATTGAAGAAGGCGCGAATTATCCCCATGTTTGCGTAAATGGCTATGGCGAACGCGCTGGAAATACCCCGCTTGAAGAATTAGTAACGAGTTTATACTTTCTCTATGGTATAAAAACGGTTAAATTAGAGAAATTATATGAATTGGCTAATCTCGTTGAAGCCTATTTTGGTTTGCCTCTTTCAACTCACAAAGCTATTGTTGGCGTAAATTCTTTTTCTCATGAATCTGGTCTCCATATCCATGCTATTCTCTCTGGGGGCCCAATTGCCATTGAACCTTTCTCCCCAAAATTGGTAGGGCGCGAGCGAAAATTCTATATGGGCAAATTCTCAGGGCGTTCAACCATAAAATATATTTTGAAGATCGCTCGAATTCAGGTAACAGATCAAGAGATCTATGAGATATTGCAACGAATTAAACACCGCCCTGGGGTTCCTACGAAAGAAGAATCCCTCAAAGCGATGAAAGCAATCAAAGAACAAATAACAAGAGCCTATTCAGGACTAAACCCTCTTGAATTCTGGAATATCGTTGAGGATGTAACGGGAAAAAGACCTAAAGATGAACGTCTCTATGGTCAAGTTTATTAACTTTTAGCTGAATACTATGTCCAGAATCCAGAAAAAATTAGATCTGCTCTTTCAAACGTTAGAAAAATTTCTAACCGAGAAAAAACTTATTTCCCGCCTTGAATTAAGATTTAAGATTAGGGAGTTAATCTCATCTCTGAATTTTTCGCCAGATGAACTCCTAGAATGCGAAAATCTCTATGAATATCCTCTCCATCAGATGATATTTCTATCCGTTACGTCTGGAGGTATCTTTCCAACTCATTCCCCTCTTTTAACTAAGAAAATAGAATTTAAAGAAATGAACTTTTATTACTCTCCTTCCATTAATCTTACCGAAGATCTCCTTAATCATGCCTATAAGGAAATGTGCAAGCTACAATTCCAATTACTTACCAAAATTCTTATAAATTTTCTCCAAAAAGGCAAATATACAGTCCAAATTGTGGATACAAACTTAATAATTGCAGATCGAGATCAGTATTCCCTGAAATGTCTATTATTTTGCTCTATTTTACATTTAACCGCAGAAATTGAGCCCATACAACTTGACCCTCATATTGTTTTGATCGTTCCTCCGGGAACCTCGATTGAACCTTTTATAAAATTCTATCAAAATTATTCAAATAAAATCTTATTAGCAGAAGCAAGTGTCTGGCTTGTAGATACTGAACTAGAAACGGTTTCCAGATTTATCGGCTTACCATCTGATAAAAACTTACTCGCAAATTTTACTAGGTCCCAATTATCAACCCTTATTGAACGATATTGGCGCCCTACCATTTCTGAGGACTTTTAACTCAATCTCCTATGTTATAATAATTACAATTTTAAATACGAAAGATTTTTCTTTTTTAACATAAATTGTTTAAAAAATTGAAAAAACCAATTCAAGTTCTATAAGGTGAGAACAGAAAAATGCCATATGAAGAAAAAACATGGGATGAAATAAACGTAGGTGATAAAGCCGTATTCACTAAAACTATTACAGAAACCGATGACTACCTATTCGCAGGTATTACCGGTGATTTTAACCCTATGCATATAGATGAAGTTTATGCACGACAAACACAATTCGGTGGGCGAATTTGCCATGGTGCTCTAACCGTAGGTCTCATTTCTACTGTTCTCGGGATGAAATTACCTGGTCCTGGATGCATCTATGGAGGGCAGACAGTACGTTTTACTAACCCTGTACATCATGGAGACACACTATCCGCACATGCAGAGGTAATAGAAAAATACACCAAGAAAGAAGGCAAATTAAAATTTCTCAAAATCAAAACAACGGTTGTCATTGATGACTGTGTAAAAGATCCAAGTCATAATGGGAAAGAAGCCGCAGTCGGAGAAGCCACTATTCTCATGTTAAAATAAACCAAGTCACCTCCTCCTTTTTTTTTAATTATTAGATTCAAAAATTCGAGATATCATATGGACTATTAGATACCATCTGAAAATTCGTTAAATAAATGGTCTGTAATGGATTAAGATTAAATATTACTATTTATTCAAACAGCTTGGAAAAAATGAATTCGGAAGGGGAAAAATTTGATGAATAAAAAGATTGAAAAGGCAAAAATCTTATTAAAACAAAATTGGCTCGCTATTTCAATACTTATTCTATGGTTTATAGTTCATTTAATCGTGTTTTACATATTAACTGGTGGAAACTTTACAGAAGCATTGGAATATACCTTTTATTTTAAGGAAACTGAGACGGGATATGGCCATTTTTACCCAATCATGTCTGGTTTCTTGATTTTCGGCTTGATTCTGACATTACTCACGATTGAATTATATAGGAAATATAATCCAATCCAAACCTGTTTAGCGCTTTCAAGGTCAATGAAGAACCATACGATCATAATAGGATACTCCCATTTAGGACAACGAATTAGAGCTTATTTGAAAAAACGAAAAGAAAAGTACGTTGTGATCGAAGATGATCGAACTTTAATAAATGATCTTATTGAGAAGGAAGAGCCAATTATTCCAAAAAAAGCACATGATGCTTCAGTACTTGAGGCTGCAAATATTCGCGAAGCTAAATTAGTACTAACTACTAAGAACGACCTTGAAACTCTGGTTGTTGCAACAAATTTAGTTCGTGACGTGAATAAACATTGTAAAGTGGTATGTAGATGCTTCAACGACTCCTTAGCAGAGATCTTGGAGAAGAAAATAAATTGCGAAACCATTTCTACGTCAAAATATGTTTGTGAATTTATAATCAAAGAAATAGAACAATGGAATGTAAATAATATTCTCGTAATTGGATGTACCAACACCACTCGGCGATTAATCAAAATTTTCAGGGCTAAAAATCTCGTCTATCATATCATCGAATTGAATGAAGATAAAGTGGCAGATATCATTGATGAAGAACCTATAACTATTGGGGATGCTAAAGATAAAGATATTTTACAAGCAGTTGGAATTTCTCAAAAGGATCTAGTCATTGTTCTTATTGATGCTGTTGAGGAAGTACTCATTATAGCAGATCTAATCAGAGATCTCAACGAAAATTGCCACCTTATTTGTCGGTTTTATCATGAAGAGGTCACCGAAATCCTTGAAAAACCACCCTTTAACGCCATGGTCCTCTCTACATCTAAACATGCTCTGGAAAAACTTATAGAAAAAGGTATTTTCAGTAGCTAGAAATCTCAAAAATTCAAAATACTCTTTTTTCTTATCTTTCTGAAGTATTTGTTTATATTTTTGCGTAGCTTACAGAAGAATGTTAGCAGCTGTTGAAATTAAATGATAAATCTAAGTTTAACTAATAAAATTAAATGATAAATCTAAGTTCAATTATGGTGATGTGATGATAGATATAGAAAATGTTGAAGTTACAAGGAAGTATATTATGGATTTAATCAAAGAATTAGAAAAAATGGGGTGCGATGATAAAAAAATTAGCGAATTGAAAGAAATTTTAGAAGAAATTGGGGGCAATAAAAGGCTATATTCAAAATATGAAGATATATATAGCGAGGCTGCAGATGCCTTAATGTTGGCTGGAATTTCTGCCGAAGATTGTAAATGTGATCCTCTACGAAAACATATTCCTCTCGATAAAAAAACAGAAATCTTATAATTTTTATTTCTCTTTTTTAGTAATCGCTACCACTAAATTAATAAATTCTATTTAGGATTTCATATTTATGGCAAATGAACCAGAAAAAGAATTGACAGATGAGGAACGCGCCGTATTGATGGAGGTCGTCAATGCTGGCGACAAAGGTATCCTCCCTGAAGAGATTGCGGCAAAATTAAACCTGCCTCAAGATAAGGTAGAAAAAATCCTTGATATGTTTGAGGAAGAAGGCTGGTTTTATTCAACAGAAGAAGAATAAATATAAAGTTGCAATTTTTTTAGGAAAATAATTTGCTACACATATTTTAAGACAGCCGCATGAATTTTTAGGATGTTTAATGGTGTAAGTAAGCCAAATCGTGGATCCGAACGGTATTTTTTTCGCAAAGCATACCATCTTTTTACATACTTGGTGGAAATATTCCGATCTAGAAAGAATTGGAGGAGGGTTGGTAGGGGTGGTGAATCGTGATTGACGTAGTAATATGCTGCAAGGAAGCTCCATTTTGCAGTTTCCATTTCATATAAGGTAGCGCGTTTAGTTAAGGGGTAAATGAATAACGTAAAAATGCTCGTAATCAGATTCATCATAATACTTTTGAGGAGCTGCGTAACTGGTACATTCGGTTTTTTAACTTCGTGGATGATGTTTTGGCCATACAATACTTTAGCACGACAAAGGACGCTTCCATACACAATTTCGTTTGGCGCTAGAAGTAAAGCCATAAATTTATTAACTTGAAATGTTTTAGCAAAATTTCCTTTTAAAAAGTCGGATTTTCGCGTGATAAAATGAGATATGAACATCCCAGTAGATTTATCTATGCAATAGAGGATTCTAGAAATTAACCCTTTAGGAGGGATGAGATAATGGTACTTTATTTCATAAGACATTATAAGTTGGTGTAAATAATTAATTTCTTTTTTAGTACAGTCATCCGAAACGATAATTAAGATATCCGCATCACTCACCTCGGTGGCATAGCCTTTCACGAGCGAACCAAAGATGATTACAGAAAGTAGACGGTCTTTAAGATGATTCTCTAGTAAATGAATTACATCTCGGAGGTAGGAATCCGCTTTTTTCGGTAAATTTAATGAATCTAAGTTATTGCGTTTCAAATCATCAACTTCTATTGCCGACTTACAAAAGAATAATCTTGTTTGGATATATTATTACTTTATTATCCCTCGTGATATTTAAGAATAAAAATCATTATGATAGCTTCGATTTAATTTTTTCATCATAATGTTTTTATGATTAAATCGATTATATGAATAGCGAAATAAGATGCAAAGTTCGCGGTATCTATTGGGAATCATATTTTTTTTCATCTTTTTAACCGTTTTACTAATACTTGTAATGCCTCTTACTATGGGGAGAGCTATAGTTACTGGTTACTTCTCTACTCCAGAAGGAAATGTGCATTATTCTCAAATGCCGGAAAACACTAATGCAACTGCCTATATAATAATTGATAATACCCGGTATAACGCTTATGATCTTATAAACTATTCTTTTAAAGTTTCAGTCTTCGCGGATATCGTTCTTGCTGAAGATATTGAGATTGCCTCCAAGCATTGGACCCAAAATTTCACAGTCCTCCGTGGAAATGTAACTACTCTTAAAATAACTTTCAATACATCCATAATTAAAGATCTTTATCCTAGTGTAACGCTAAGGGGATATTATATCTTGGTCGAATGGGGTAGTTCAGCCTATTTAATAGAATCCCATCGGATTGCGGATCTAAAAGTGGGTGAAACTTATGAACAGGAATCATTTTTCACTTTCCAAAGAGTAATTATACTTATTTCATCTATCGCCATAGGAATAATTGTTTTTATCTTAATTATTGCCGCAAAACGTGATATTCAACATTATCGCGCAAGACACCGCCCGCAACGCCCAGCTACTCCACCAAGCCAACCTCCTCCAACGCCCAGTCCTCCTGTCTCCGAAGAAGTTCCTCCGAGTAGCACCGAACCTATAACCCCTCCGTCAACTACACCAACAGAACCTATACCTGCTGAGAAAATGGAACTTATTCCGTGTCCTTATTGTGGCTCTAAGATTGATAAAACTCAATCAATCTGTCCAAATTGTGGGCATGAATTGACAAAATGTGTAATTTGTAATCTCATCATTGAGGAAGATGATCCGATTGAAACTTGTCCAGAATGTGGCGCAATTGGACACCGCGCCCACTTTCATGAATGGGTCCATGTAAAAGGAACGTGCCCAATTTGTAAAAAACCTCTCTCATTTTAAACTTAAGTGTATAATTATGACGTTTCGTGAATATGAAGT
>Ga0180301_10003870_pt1 | contig 11638 bp, 14 predicted proteins | sample GuaBasSediGuay16_FD_121797 | JGI IMG/M metagenome (GOLD analysis project Ga0180301, IMG submission 121797) | Subseafloor sediment microbial communities from Guaymas Basin, Gulf of California, Mexico - Guay16, Core 4569-2, 12-15 cm | ecosystem: Environmental > Aquatic > Marine > Hydrothermal... | reverse complement strand
TCATAAGGAAACTCTAAATCCGTAATTTTTCCCGCAACCGTAAAACTATCTGTTTCAAGCCAAACAGGTTTTTGTGAATGGTAAAGGTTTAAAAGTTTCTGTAGGTTTTCATCCACATCACTATCAACTAATCCTTCAACTACATATAGTGTTTCAGCTGAACCTAGACTTAGAATTAGAGTTTCATGTCCTGGAAGCTTTTTTCTAGTATAAGTCTTTATTGGATGTCTAACAATTCTTTTAACATTTCCTATACTAAGCAGGTCTAAAATGTTTTCGTCAAAACCAATTTTTACTTTAGCCATCTTTCAATCACCCTTGTTTTAAGGATTTCATCTATTAGGCTGGGAGGCTCTTCTCCAAGTTCAACCTTCCAAACTTCAATGTTTTTGTTAAAAGTTATTTGGAGCTTTTTTACTCTGAAAGCCTTGTTTAAGTTTAAAGGATTACATTTAACCGTTATTTTATCTCCAACATCAAAGGTTTTGTTTGGGAGAAGGTTTAGGGTTAAATATTCAACAGGGTTTTTGTGGAGGTTTAGAAGGTTTATAGCATAAGTTCTTGCTGTTTCAGATTCTTCAATATCTTTGTCAACTTTAACAATTTCTCTTAAACCATAGACTGATTGGCTTTCAATATCCTCCTCAAAAACTTCTATACGGTTTGGCGGTTCCCCAGCCCCAATAACCTTTATCTTGTTACTAAGCTTAACACCGTCAACAGTCCATTCAACCGTAAAATAGTCTTGAGCTGAATCTAAGGTTAAGTTACTGCTTAAATCACTTCCACGTTCAAGCTTAAAATAAAATTTTCCATCTTGGTCAACCCAAAACTCTGCGTTTACAAGTTCAGCAAGCCTTTTTACAGCGTCAAAAACAGCTTCATTATCAACTGTAAAATCAACATAGTCTGCATAGAAGCTTATAAGCCAATCATGAAGCTCAGGAGATGTTAACCTATCTGTTGTTGAAAGATTTGCTCTTACCTTTATTGCTGTTTGAGTTAAACCTGAAATATCGTAGGGAAGCTGGTTTGGTGTTATACCGCTAACTAAAACGTTATCTGCTGAATCTAAAAAATGTCAAAAGTTATTGTTTGATTGTTTAAAACTGTTGTTGCTTTTAACAAAAGCCATTTAATCCAGTTTGTAGGTTGAATAAGGGTTGAAACAATTTTCCCTTTTTCATGTTGAATATAAATTTTATAGCTTTGGTTTCCTGTTACCTCAGTCCATGTAGAACCACTATCATCTGAAACCCAGCATGTTCCTGCTGTTCCACCATACCAGTAGGCGATATCGCCAGAAGCAACTCTTACAACAAGATAGTAGGCTTCATTTTTGTTTACATAGATTGGTGATGGAAAAGTAAACTCATACCAGTTAGCTGATGTAATTGTTGTTGATGCTGAACATAAGTCTAAACCTGTAAGGTTTGAACGAATAGAAACAGTGATTGTTGATGAGGATACGGAAAGGAGGTAAAGTTCAACTTTATTTATCCAACCTGAATTTTGAACTGTAAAATTGTCTGCTCTCCAACGTGTTGTTGTAACATCGTTACCATAACTTGTGTCTGTTTGTTGACTGTCAAGTTTGGGTGTTGAGTCAAGTATAACCTTAGCATCCTCACCTGTTCCACTTACAACAACATCAGTTAAACTGTCATTTGAAAAATCTGTGTCTGAGGTTTGAAACCACCTATGCCAAACAGGTAGAGGGTCCTGAATTTCGCCAACCGTTAAACCGGTGTCTGCTAAAATTTCTTGAAGAATTGTTTTTATCTTTGTTTTACTCCAAGAATTTTTGTTTGTAAGTTTATGGAAAAGTTTCTGTGAAAGGTCTCTTCCCCAAATTTTTAGGTTTAATCCATCTTCTTTTAGGGTTAAGGTTTTACGTTCAACAAGTCCACTAAAAACCTTATGTTTTTCCCTATAAACCTCAACTTGGCTTCCTATATTAACATCCTCAACTGTGGGAAGCTCAACCTCAAATTCTTCTGGTGACTTAACCTTTTTTAGTAAACTTACACTAAGAAAAGGATATTTTTTCCCGTTTATTTTAATTAAGTATTCAACCATTTTTAGAGGCCACCTGTTTCTGAAGCTATTTTTGAGGCTATTTTTGTAGCCATCCGGTCTAAGTCAACCTCACCATAAATGTGGTTTTCATTGTAGATGTTTATTGGACGGCTAGCCTTTAACAACTCAATTTCATGTCTATACGCTGTTATAGCTGGGTGGGTTTCACCCCAACCAAAAACCTGTTTAGTTAAGGCTATGCTACGCTCATAACTAGCAATAACTTCTTCAACACTACTATAACCACCATAACCTTTAACAACACCAGTTGAAGTTACAACAGAAACCCCACGAAAACCAGCTATTTCTCTTGCCAAAGCTGTTGCTGCAACCCTTGAAATCCTCATAGAACCTAAAATCTGGCTTGTTAAAGCCTCAATTTGGCTTACTGCTGTTTTCCATGTGGATACAGTTTGGTTTAATCCTTCAAAGGTTACCCTACTAATCTTATCCATTAGTTCCGGGAAAACAGAGCCTCCTACAAGAGTTTTATAAAGCCATTCTGCGGCTTCCACAATTCTACCTATACTGTTTTCCCAAAGCCAACCTACTTTTTCACTAAGCCAAACAAAACCACCGATAATAGCATCTAAAACTGGTTTAATGTAAGCTTCATATATTCCTTTAAACCAGTCTAAGAAAGCTTGAGTTTTCTCTTGGATTCCACCCCAATTGTTTATCCATGCAACCGAAAAAGCTGTTACAGCAGCGGTTATCCCAAGCAAAACCCAACCTATCGGTCCCATAGAAACCATAAGCCCTTTAAACACCATCCCCATACCTTGAACAGCTGGAATAGCCTTAGTTATGCTTGTAAGACTAAGCTTATCTAATGCTGTTGTAAGAATTGGGACAGTTGAAAGAGCCATCTGAATATAGGTTTTATTTATCTCGTCTTGAGCATCCTCAAGCTGAAGTGTGTATTGTTGAAGTGTGTATTGTTGAAGTCTTAGTTGTGCTGCTTCAAGCTGTTTTTGAACACGAACATATTCTTCTGTTCCTTGTTTACCTTCAGCAACTAGCTTATTAAGTCGCTGTTGAAGCCTAATCACCGTTGCTTGAGCAGATTGACGAGAAGCCTCCAAACTCATAAGCCTAGCCTGAACAGCAGCCAAACGGTCATAAGCATTATAAAGATTCATAGCTGAGCTGGCTACATTAGCTACACCTAAAGCTGCTCCTCTAAATGTTTGACGTAGGTTTCTGTTTGTTTGTTCAGCTTGATGTTCAAACTGTTGAACGTTTTTTCTAGCCTGTTCTAAACCCTGCCTAGTTTTATCTATAGCCTCTAAAACAACAGCAACTTTTGTTTCGGCTGCACTCAACTTTTCTCACCTTAAAAATATAGTAACTTTATTGTTTTGGTTAGACCAGCTTTTCAGAATAAGTTTAATATTTTTACGGGGAGAAATCTTACTGGTTTCTGCTTTTGAAGACAGCTCAGAAAAATTTCGGATAAGAAAGAACAATTTAACCGTAAAAATATTTCAATTCGTCTAGATGAAAAATATAAACGATACTACATTCACGTTTTGTAACAAATACAGGTGAAAAACCAGTTACAGATATCTATGTTATAGGGGTTTTGTATGATAAGGATGGAAAAATTGTTGGTTGGAGTTAACATTTTACACTGTTATTGGAGAAGTTTCAGCTAGTGTTAAAGCTGAAGGTTTCAATCACCAAAATAGTCTAGAACAATACTAGATATTTCTTTAAGTTAAACAACTAAGCCTAACATTCTTCTTTTCTGTCTTATCTGGTCTGAGAGATGCTGGTTTTCTAAACTTAAGCTTCCAAAAGTTTCTTTAAACATTTTTAGGCATGTTAGGTCTAGGATTAGGTTTTCCGGTGGTCTATCCAAGATTGTGGAAGGTAGTTGTTTGTATTCTTCAGCTAGAACTCCAGCTGTCAAGAGTAGATTGGCTGTTATTTGGTTTGGTTGGTTGCCGAAAAAATGTTAGTTCTCCAACTATAGCCTGAAAAATTTCGATTTTGTCTGTTTCAAGCAGCTCATCAAACTTTAGGTTAACATCAATTTTAGGCTCTAAAAGATATTCTTTGAAGAGTTCATGGTAAAGGTTTTCTGTTTTTTCCATAAGCTCAACAGCATCAAGGTTTTCAGGTTTTTCTAGTCCAAGTTTTCTAACAATTTTTAGGAATGGTAGGGTGCTTGTTAAAACCTTAACTTTCACCAGTAAACCATTCTTTGTTACAAATGTTTTGGTTAAACGTTTTCTATAGTTTTCTAGTTCAATATTTTCTCTAACCAAAAAATTCACCTACTAGTAGCCTGAAACCTGGTTTTTAAGTTTTAATGCAACCTCATAACCTTTTGTTGAGTCGTAGAGGACTTGAAGTGGTGCTGTTACTCTTAGGGGTTCACGTCGGTCTATGTGTGGTGTAACATCACTTGTATAAACTATTCTTGGTAAGTCAACCTCAAACTCGTAGTCTCCATATGCAAATTTTAGGTTTAATGCAATCTCACTTCCAGCTAAAAATGTGTCATATTCTGTTGTGTCTTCAAAAGCTAATTCAATTTCACATTCAACTGTACGGTTACGGGTAAGAATTCTTTGTGGGTATGGGCTTCCAAAACCGTAAAGGTCGTCGGTTGGAATATTGTTGTTTATTCTAAGCCTAAATGCACGTAGACATCTGCTTTTATCGTTTCCAGCTAGGGTTAAGGTTCCATTCTTAAAAACAAATGGGGAAAGCGTTGAAATTGTTGGTGTATAGTTTCCAGTATCCTTCTCTTCTTTTGATGCTACTATATCAATTGAGCCTGTTACAACATCTAAAGCTGACTCAATTTCAAGCCTATTAACCAAACAACCACAAATTCTTCTTTGAAGCCCCTCACTAGCCACAACCATTGTAAAACTTTTAACCGTGTCTGAAGGTTTAAAAGTATGAGTGTAGGGTCCAGTACCGGTAGTTTCAACAAGGCCAAGAGTCCACTTAAAAATTTCTCCACAATTTTCAGGTTCAACAACAAAGTCTACTGAACCTGTAACTGACGCTTTACTCTCAACATATTTTTGGACAGCCCTACTATACACAGTTTCAACAGGAGTTATCCCCTTATTAAACACAAGCCTTTCTCTTAGAATATCAATGTATCTTGTTGGTTGGACTGAAGACCCGTAAGCCTCTTCTTCTCCAACACCAATAAACCTAACCACCTCTCCTTTTCACCTCCTAAAAAATTTTAAGCTTCAAGAATTTCTCCTTCAGCTTCTTTTGCTAAACTAAAAAACGATTCAACTCTTCTTTTTTCAACCTCAGTTTTTACAGCATTTCGAATATCCTCTTGGATTGTTTCTGTGAGAGGTAATTTTAAAGCAGATTTTTCAACCCGATCTTCAATAGTGTAGCTAAAACTAACAACCACAACTTTTGGATCTTCAGGGTCTTGTTCAACAACCTCGATTTTTATCGTTTCTTTTCACCTCCAAAAAATTTTTTAGGTTTTTATTTTGAAGGCTGTTAACGTTATTCTTACACCAACAATCGTATAGGAACCCTTAACGGTAGATTCGCTTTCAATGTTTGTTAGGTAGGATTCGTCAACTAAGCCGTCTAAGGTTGGGTTTTGACTTAAAACCTCATCAATTTTTTCTGTTAAATTCATAACAGATTTTTCAGCTAAATCTTCAACAGTAGACTGGTCTGCAACAAAAATTTCAAGGTTAATCTCATATCTCCTCTTTTTTGTTGTTTGAACAGTAATAGGTCCGCCAGTCCATCTAACAGAAATAAACGGGTAAACATCAACCCTAACAGGAAAACCAAAATAGTAACGTTTAACCTTAGTTGGCTCAGAAAGCTCAGGGTCTGATTTAAGAAGCTCAATAACCTTTTCAACAATCTCCCTATACAAAAAAATTCACCTTTCATAAACAAGTTTTAAAAGAAGTTCTCTAAGCCTAGGACGAATAATTTCTCCTGTTTTTCTAACAAAAAATGTTCCAGAAAAACCTGGATGACTAACCCTTCTTGCAAAAACTTCTTCTCCACCAACCTCAAACCTTAAAACTTTAGCTTTTTTTGGCTTAATCTCATGTGGTTTAACACCTTTCTCAACAAAAACTGCGTAGGATACCGTGGGTAAAATTTTTACGGAGTTTCCAAACCTAAAAACTCTTATACTTTTTTGAAGTCTCCCAGTTTTTCTTGGTGCTTGTCTACGCATCTCCTCAACAACAATTCTTGAAGCTTTTTGAAGATACTCCTGCTCAAGTTTTTTTCCTTTCTTCCTAAGTTTTTCCACAAGCCCATAGAAAGCTTGAGTTTTAACATCTATAGTTAAAGCCATCAAAACACCACTTAAAACCTAAGCTAATCTGTTTTTGTAAATCCGATGTGGAGGTAGGTTTCCTGAATATATCTTTCTAAAGCTTTCTCAGCTCTTTCACGAAAAACATTAGGTTCACCTGGTGGTGCTTGGTCTTCCCTGAATAAGGCTGCAGCTAAATCTGCACTAATTTCAGCTATTATTTTTGGCGGGTTTTCCAGAGGAACCTTTGTGTAACGTTTAAGTCTATTGTCTATTAGGCTGTCTGCAGCCTCAATCTTATTTTCTAAAACCTGGTCGTATTCTGTGTTTGTTTCAGGTATTCCAAGCCTCTCCTTAACCATTTGAAGAGTTGAATAAGCCAAAAAATTCACCTCCACCTACTCTTCTTTTTCTTCAAGAAAAACTGCAAACATTCTAAGTTTACCATCATAATAACGGAAAGAGATTAAATCACATTTTTCTAGAAGCTCAGCTTTTTCCCTTGGATTTTTATCTTCAACAAGAATAAGCTTCAAACTTGGGCTTCACCTAAAAATATGGTTTAGGGTTTTGGTGAAACCAGAGGAGAATATTCTACCTGTTTAGAGGCTTCTGCTGGTGGTTTTTTAAGCCTACCTAGACTTGTTTTATGGTAATTTGGGCAGGATGGGTTAACACACCAGTAAAGAACATAAAAATTTTCTGGGTTAGTGTATTTTTCAAGTTTCCATCCGCAAAGCTGACAATGTGTAAGACAGTCACAAACAACCTTGTAGGGTGGTTCAACAATAAGCCATCTACGTTTACAAACCTCACATTCAACAATCCGCAATAAAAACACCATAAAAAAATTGTTTAGGTTAAAGTTACAGCAAAAATTTTTAGACTGCTGTTACCTTACAGATTGCCTCAGACCATATTAGTGTATAGTCATACCTCATTGAGACTACAGCCCCAACAAGCCCTTCTAACGGGTCATCATAGTTTTCTATTTCTAGGTCTTGCCATATACCTAAGGCATACGCGTTGTTTGTGTCTAAGACATACATGTAACCTTGGTTTGCTTTTGGTGTTGAATAGACTGGTATACCTAAAATCTGTCCTATTTGACCTGTTCGCCTAATTTCACCTGTTGGGTCTAGTTGGTAGGCTGTAATAAACTGGGTTAACTGGAGAAGTTTAGCTTCTTCCTGCGGATGAATAACTATTGCATTTGGTGTAAATCCTGCTGAGCGAATCTCACCTATAGCTTGAACAAGCCTATCCCAGTTTGTTGTTCCTGTTTCAACCGTTAAACCTGCATTTGCATCTATAGCATCTATTATTTCTTCTGTCATATGCCAACCCATAGCCTCCCCAGCTCTTTTAAGGTTCGCCTCTATAACATCAAACTGGCTGTCTTTAACCATAGCTTTTGAGACAGCGATGTTTACCTTATGGTAGCCACGGTTTCCTGTACAGTCTAAGGTGTAACTGTCAAACTCTATTGCTTCTATTGGAGCTTTGCCTATCTCACTTACATGGTAGACATTAAAAGCGTTTGGAGAAATTTTAGGATATTTTTTAAGCGGAGCATCCATCTGATGGACAAGACATATTCTTCTACCTATCGATGGATCTCCAAACTTTGCACCCTCATTTATAAGGTCATGAACCTTAATCGGCACTATTGTTTGGTCTGAGAGAGCAATTTCCTTTAAAGAAATTTCTTTTATCGGTTTACCAAGCTTCTCCTCAATCCTTCTAACCTCTTGAAGAATTTTCATTACCTTTTCACCTCCACCAGATTTTAGATTAAACCAACAAGAATTTCATCACCGTCTGTTGATGCTGACTGTAAAGCTCTACCAAGAATTTTTTGTTCATCTCCAGCAGCTGGTGTTGTAGGATAAGCTTCAACCTTTCCATCAGCAGCAGAAACTACAAGCGAACCAGCAGAAACAGCTCCAGCAGCCTTAACTTTAACAACAGCTGTAAAAACAGTTGCTACAAGAACATTTTCACCAACAGCAGCAGATTTTAAGGCTACACCAACAACATCTGTTCTACCAGAGCCGTCTGTTTTAGAAACCTCAAGGTCTCCGCTTAAATATACAACATCCCCCTTAACCAAAACGGTTGCAGCCTTAAAAAAGGCTAAAACAGAACCAAAAGCAATCAAACCCTCTTCACTAGGCCATTTATCTGTAGCCATCTAAAATCTCACCTCCAAAAAATTGTTTTAACTTTGTCACCAAACGGTGACCATAAAAGGAGAGATGAAAAAAATTTGTGGGGGGATGGTTAGGTTAGCCTAAAAACCTTAAAAACCCTTTAAGGGTTAAGAAGCAGATTTAGTCTTTCTTCCTCCTCTTTTTTCCGGTAAACAACCTTAAAAGCTAGGTTTGATTTTTGGGTGAAGGCATAAAATGCTAGTGGTGTCATGTAGAAGATATGCCATGGGACATTATTCTCCTCGTCAAACTTCATGTTTTGTCGTTGTCCAAGAGTGGGGTGAGGCTTTAACCTTGTATAGTTTGGAAGAGATTTTTCAAAACTTTTTACCGTTTCTTTTGGGGCTTCATGGATAACTATAAAGTCTATATCGGAGTCTTTACTAAAAAGATCCTTACTATAGGAGCCGAAAATTAGGATTGCTAGAAGCTTATCTTTAAAGTGTTCTTTACAAAGTCTAATAAACCTTTGAACGGAATTTTCAAATTTTTGTTTTAATTCTGCTTGGAAAGCCGGATATGTTAAAGCCATTTCGCTGTTTGTATTCTCAAACAGAAATATATACTTTTTGAAAATAGATAATGTATTATATATATTGTTACAAAAATATTATCAAAAATGTATAAGAACAAACAAAAACATAAGCTAAAACCTAAAAAGTCTTCCTATTTAACATCCCTCTTTTTAGGTCGAAGTCTACAACATCCTTTAACGGTGTCTCCCTAAGCTTTAAGCTTAAAACCAATCTTTTTTCTTCTGGATTAAGCTTTTCCACGGGGTTCCCACAAAAAACTCTTCCCTGAACACCCTGCTTCTCACCTGGCAACTCAAACCTAGCAATTTTTTGTTTTAAAATTTCATTTTCTTTTTTAAGCTTATCAACCTCTTTAGCTAACCTCTCTATTTGCTCATTTAGGTTTAGGCTTCCATTTTTTTCATGGTTTTCCACGATTTTTTCTAGAATTTTTTCCCAAACCTCAACATAAGCTTCAGGTATTCCTGGTTGAACATCACCATATAGAAGGCTTAACTCTTCAAATCTTAAACCTAAAGGTTTTACTCCAGAATCCACCTTTTCAGCTTCACGGTATTTTCCAGCAATACTAACACTTCGAATTTCACCTTTTCTTATTAGCTCCCAAACAGCCGAATCCTCAATATAGCCAACATACTCAACACCTTTCCCAGCAACATATTCAGCATCAACCACTTTTCCAACCTGCGGCTTAATTTGACCTGGAACCACAACACCATCATAAACATGGTTAACATAGATTGGTTTATCTGCCAGAGTTCTTGCAGCTTTAACAAGCTCCTCCTCAACATAACAGTTTTTGTTTAAACTACATTTTGGGGTTAAAGCTAAACCTTTAATTTTCCTATCTAAACCAAACCATTCAATAGGGCTTATCCACTCAAAACTTTCACCAAGCTTATGTTTTTGGCTACTAAAACTTTTTGTGTCATCAAAACCATATTTTTTAAGCCAAGCATAGTAGAGTTTTCTTCCTTCTTCAGCACCATACCTACTAATAAACTCCCAATAAATTTTTTCAAATTCAGGGTGTCTAGGCATAAACTTTTTTCACCTCCCTTTCTCCCCTTCCTCATCTTTAAAAGGAGTTTCTGGTAGGGGTTGAAGACCCATATCTCTTCTAAGTTCGTTTTCTATGTCTCTACGTGTGGTGTTGGTTATCAGAATTTTTGAATCAAGTAAACCAATCCACTTTCTAACTTTATCCTCAAACTTTTCAACTTCAAGCGGACCCCAAATTAGACGTGGAACCTCATCTAACCCTTCCTGTTTAACAAGCGGTTTGAAAAGCTCAGCCTCAATTATTCTTTTAAATTTTCTTTGTTTCATCCTAATTTTTCTATCAAATGCTTGAAGCATTGCTGTAGCTGAAGCATCACTTACACGAACATCTCCACGGAAAAGAAATGTTATTGGACATTCAAGTCCAGCCATAATTCCATTCATTAGATGGTTAAAAAAGTATTCAAATCTGCTTCGAGGATCTATCTGAATTACCTCAGCTGAAATTTTTGTGTTTCCTGTTGTTGCTATAACATAATCTTCGTCAGGTTGAATTGTTGAAAGCTGATTTTTTACAGCTAAAAAAGTGTCTTTGGATGCGTTTTCAAGCATCCACACGATTTTTGGTGCAGAATAACGTTTAATTATTTTTCCCATATCCTCCTCAGCCTCTAAAATTGTTTGAAGATATCTTTCCACAGGTTTAACCATACCAACACCATAGAGACTGTTGTGAGGACGGTTCCAAGTTAAATGAATTATTTTTTCAGGAGGCCATGAGGCAACAATTCTGCTGTTGACAACCTGAACATAACGTTCAATCTTTGGATAGTATAGGTTAAAGCCTTCAGGGGCTTTCCTTAAAACTATGCTTTGCTCCATGGTTAAGGGGTCAAGATAATTTAAGTCAACAAGTCTTCCATCCTCGTAAACCTTCTCAATCCAAGCATTTCCACAGATTGCACAATCTAGAACTGCATCCATAAGTAAGCCGTCTAAATTAACCTGCTCAGCAAAATCATCAACAACTTTTTTAGCTTCATTTGAAGATGCAACTGTATGGTATCCTGGGCCAACAATCATTTCAACCGTTGAGTCTACAGCAGCAGTAACCAAACCAACATTCTCGTATCTTTCAAAACATAAACGAAAACTAAAAGGTGCTTTTTGCCCATGTCCCCAAGCTGAAGGGACACCTGCAACAAGCCCTGAAGAAGACTCGTTTACATCTTTGTAAACCTTAGAAGACTCGTTGGTAAGTAGACTTTTTACTCTACTCCAAAAACCCAAATAAGCCACCTCCAAAAAATTAAACTAAAAGCTAGGAGAAAAAGAAGGTTTAACCTAAGTTTTGTGAGGATTGTAGGAGAAAAGCTTTAGTTTACTGTTAAAGTTTTTAAGGTATAACTTGTTTTTCCAATTTTTGCTTTTTCAACAGCCTTAACATGGGTCCATGGATTAACATTGTTTATTTCTTTAAGTGTTTTTGCTTGGGTTAAATGTTTTTCAACATCCCTAAAAGATGC
>Ga0180301_10003868_pt1 | contig 11644 bp, 9 predicted proteins | sample GuaBasSediGuay16_FD_121797 | JGI IMG/M metagenome (GOLD analysis project Ga0180301, IMG submission 121797) | Subseafloor sediment microbial communities from Guaymas Basin, Gulf of California, Mexico - Guay16, Core 4569-2, 12-15 cm | ecosystem: Environmental > Aquatic > Marine > Hydrothermal... | reverse complement strand
TACGAGCACCAGCTCAGGGCGCTGAGGGAGCTTGAGGCTGGGAGAAACCTCATATTCATAGCTGGGACCGGGAGTGGGAAGACTGAGGCGTGGTTCCTCTACGTCGCGAGAACGGGTAAGCGCGCGTTAGCGCTCTACCCCACGCTAGCCCTGTCAAATGATCAGGTACAGAGGCTGTCCAGGTACTGTTCACTATTAAACGCTGAGCTAGTCCAGGTGGACGCCCCAGCGCTCCAGTCTAGGCGGAGAGGCGAGGGCTTGAGGAGGCTGAGGGAGGAGGTGAATAGGGCATTAGTGGTGGTCAGCAACCCAGCCTTCTTACTACAGGACCTGAAGAGGTATGCTTCCTCCCCCTCGAGGAGCTTCATAATACGTGAGCTGCAGGGGCTTAGCCTGCTAGTGCTAGACGAGCTAGACTTCTACAGCCCGAGAGAGCTAGCCCTAATAGTGGGCATCCTCAGGATCCTGGCCGAGATAGGGTGGAAGCCTCAGGTAGCGGTGCTCACCGCCACGCTGAGCAATCCCGAGGAACTGGCTGAGATCCTGAGAGAGATCAACGGTCGTGAATCCTCCATAGTATCGGGCGAGCCCTTCAGGGTCCCCAACAGAACCTACATCGTACTAGGCAGGGACTTGGAGAAGTTGAGGAGGCTGATACTCGAGAGGGTCGGGGATGTAGAGCGCTTAAAGCTGGGCCCTGATATTAAGCGCGCGCTGCTAGACCCTGAGGAGTTCAGGAGGAACGCGTATAAGGTAGTGCTAGCGCTGAGGGCGCTGGGCATTGAGGTGGAAGTCCCCCACGTGGATCCTGTAGAGGTTCTAGCGCAATACGTCAACGATGCTGGAGTGACCCTAGTCTTCACGAGGAGCATAGGTAAGGCTGAGGAGCTGGTCAGGAAGCTTAGGCAGAGGCTCCCTCCCCACGATGCTGACAAAGTAGCTGCTCATCACCACCTAGTGTCAAAGGGCGAGAGGGAGGAGATAGAGAGGAGGGCGCGGGAGGGCGAAGTCAAGGTGATCTGCACTCCCCGCACCCTAGTGCAGGGCATAGATATAGGGAGCGTAGTTCGAGTGGTTCACGTAGGCCTACCCGACGATGTCAGGGAGTACTGGCAGAGGGAGGGCAGGAAGGGGAGGAGGAGGGGCATCCCCTTCACGGAGACCCTCATATTCCCCTCCTCGAGGTGGGATAGGGAGCTCCTCAGCAGGGGGCTTGAGGCTTTACGCAAGTGGCTCAGCTTGCCACTGGAGAAGGCCGTTGTAAATAGAGACAATAAGTACGCCCTCCTCTTCACCGGGCTGTTCAAGGCTGTGGCCTCTCGAGTACATGGGCTGAAGTTAAGCAAGGAGGAGCTGAGGCTCTTACATAAGCTGGGGCTGGCTAGGGGGAGGGAGCTCACGGCGAGGGGGAGGAGGGTCTGGCGGCGGCTGAATTTCTACGAGTTCGGGCCCCCCTATGGCGTGAAGCGGGTTAAGCTGATGGATGAGGGGATTGAGTACCTGCAGGAGGCTTCACACGTCGATGTTGTAGAGAAGCTTCAGCCAGGCTGCTTCGACTTCACCTCAGACTTCATCGTCACAAACTTGAGGATCTCTAAGGGGCGGTGGGTGACGCTGGTTGAGGAGGAGAGGCCAACGTATTACACGATCTACAAGCACGAGTTCCTGGCTCAGGCATACGAGGAGTACAGGAGGGTTAAGGCCCGCTGGGGCGAGGAGGCTAACCTCTGGAGGGATTACCTGAGGGGGTCGCTCAGATCCGAGGTTATATGCACCATGCATCCCCCCCTTGAGGGCTTCGGCTTATACCTGGAGGTGCCGTATAAGGTCGTCTGGATAGTGGAGGGCGAGGGCGCGCGCTCGATAGTGGTTGGCGGGAGGACCTACGTGTACAGGCCTAGGCGCGTGATAGACGTGCCCTCCACCACCATGGGGAGGTACGAGGACTATAGCTACGGCAGGATGTACGAGCTCGACCCCCGCATTGACCTGAGCTTAGCTAGGCTCGGGCTGGCGCTAATTAAAGTGATTCTCAGGAGGGTTTTCAGGATAGGGCTTAAGAGGATCAGCTATGATCTCTCGACCATTGGGGGGAGGAAGCTCCTCGTATTATTTGAGGACGATGCCGCCGGGCTCATAGAGAAGCTCGACTGGCTTAAAGTTAGGAAAGCTGTCGAGGAGTACGAGCCCGATGAACTCGATGAAGTGCTCATAGAGTCGGTTGATGAGATGGCTCACGTGAAGCTAGTTGAGATAGGGTTCAACTGGGATTTAGCTAGAGCCCACGCGCTGGCAGTGCTGGATACCATAATTTCCTCAGAGAAGCTACGCCTCAAGCTGAGGGACCTGGAGGTGGTCGTACCCCGGCCCTCCAGGGCACTAAAGCTATTATCCCTTGATGTCCTCCGCCTCCCCCTGACAGAGGACGAGGAGGTCGCCCTGTTATTCCTGGCCACTTATAACGGGGAAGAGGCAGAGTGTCATAGGCTGCTCAAGGAATTCTACCTAATTGACAGGAGCGCGGCAGCAGTCCTCCAGGCAATAGCCGACTACGTAAACCAGGGCTTCACACTGATAGTCCACGACTTCGACAGGGTGGTAGCTGACCTGGAGGCCGGGGGTCTAGCGGGGCTGAAGGCTCTGTTAACTGGCTTGAAGGCTGATGGCAGGATCGTTGATACATCAGACTTGTTGCTCACAGTATTCAACGTTAAGGTGGGGGCGGATGAGATCGCCTCATACCTAGGCTTCGAGACGGAGTTCACGATAGATGATGTGAGGAGGGAATATGAGGAGAGCATGCGGAGGATACGCTCCCTCCCCTACTCCAAGTGGCTAGCATTCACGCAGTACTTGTCCAAGAAGACTGAATCCTACCTGAGAGAGCGGTCACGGAATATTTACCTGGCCTTCCTAGCCCTGAGGAGCGTTGCTGAGTGCAGGGGGATGCCTGAGATAGCTACCAGGTGATAGGGGAGAGACGATGAAGCTCGATCCTCAAAGGCTATGCGAGATCCTATCCATAGCCGCTGAGGAAGCCGGGAGGAGGGTTAGGGAGCTGTTGAGTAGGGGGGTTGGACGGGAGGAGGTGGGCGTGGGGGCTGCGGGAGACCGTACGCTGAGACTAGACCTGGAAGCGGAGAAGGAGCTACTGAAAGCGTTAAGGAGAGAGCTGGGTACATTCTCGGTGGCGAGTGAGGAGCTGGGCTTAGTGCGTGGCGGCTATCCATTGATAGTCATCGACCCGGTGGATGGGAGCTACAATGCCGCCAGGGGACTGCCATTCTACGCGGTATCGGTGGCAGCGGCGTATGGGGAGCATCTAGAGGATGTTGTAGCTGGGGTGGTGTATGCTCCGGTGCTGGATGAGGTCTACACGGCTATTAGGGGCGGAGGCGCCTACCTCAATGGCTCGAAGCTACGCGCGAGAGCTATGGGATATGGGGAGCCCGTCATCTCTGTTGCCTCGCCTAGGCTGGCGGGTGAGAAGCCGGGGAGCGTCATCAGGCAATTGTTGAGTGCAGGCTTTAAAGTGAGGGTGCTGGGCTCCGCGAGCCTCGAGGTATGCTTCGTAGCTTCGGGCAGACTCGACGCCTACCTGGCTCCCTGGCCTGTCCTCAGAGCTTTTGATGTAGCGGCAGCGCTGCTCATAGCGCGTGAGGCGGGCGCCACCATCAGGACTCCCAAATCGGCTCTCGGAGACCTGGAGGCCAGGGTGAGCCTGCTAGTAGCGGCGAGCCCGCACCTGCTGAAGAGGATCGAGGCTTTGATGAAGCATGCACATGTTGGACGTGAGCGTTGAGAAGTGGGCTACGAAGAATGGATACATGCTATGTTAGCGACTGCCGCTCTTCTCCCGCCCCTTCCTCTCCAGGTGCTTCTTAACCAGGTCTCTGAGCTCGCTCATGAACTCCTTATCCTGTGATAAGCTCTTGAACTCCTCCTCCAGGCCCTCGCAGCCCTCCGGCATCTCAACGCTTAGGGATATGTGCGGCCTGCCGAGTGACTCCTCTACTAGTCCCCTCTCCTCCTTGTACCTCTCCTCAAACCTCTTAAACTTCTTATCCACTATCCTTTCTGCCCCCACTCCGCCACACCTCCTAAAAGGGGAGCTTGAAGTAGGCTAATAGGTATAACGCCGAGAAGGCCAGTTGTGCTAGAGATGTTAAGAGGCCAACCTTGGATAACTCCCCCATGTCTACCCTCAGCCCCTCATGCCTCAAAGCACCGACAGCCATCGCAAAGACTACGCTGGTCACTGGGATGCTAGCTCCCCCAAGGTTAGTCCCCAGCACTAATGCTGACCAGAGGGGCCTCTTATCAGGCAGGTTGAGAGCTTTTAGAGGTGGTACGAACGTGAGCGCCACGGCCACGTTAGCCAGGAACATGCTAGTGACCCCGCTCACTAGGAGCGTCAGCAGCGTTGCATATGCGAGACTCCCTCTCGAAGCCTCGTATATTAGCTGTGATAGCGCCTGGAGTATGCCTGTCCTCTCAAGCCCGTGGACGAGCACCAGGAATGATGCGACGAAGAACACGGTATCCCAGTCTATCCTCTCGAATATCTCTACGGGATCGTAGCGCGTCGATGTAAGGGCTAATACAGCCGTGAATAGGGCGACCGCCTCAGCCGGTATCCCCAGCCTCTCCGAGGAGACGTATAGCGCTATCATCACGGTTAGTATTAGGGCAGCCTTCGCTACCTCACCCTTGTTCTCCACCCTCACGCGGTATTCCCCAAGAAGCCTAGGCGAGGCCCTCAGCCTCTCCCTATAGTACAAGTAGAGCAGGGCAATAGTAACCCACCACAGCATCAGCTCACAGGGGAGTAGGTAGGCCGCGAACTCGACGAAGTCGAAGCCAGCGTTAAGCCCTATTATCATGTTGCTCACCGAGCCTATCAAGGTGCCGGTACCACCCAGGTTTATCATGAGCGCTGAAGCCACAACGAAGGGCGTTGGATCGTATCCCAGCTCCCTTGAGATCGCTAGGGCCGTGGCGGACAGGATCAGCACTGCCGCCGCATCGCTCAGGAAGAGTGAGGTTGCCGCCGAGATCACCGAGAGAGCCACGAAGAGCCACGCTGGGCTTCCTCCCGCCAGCTTCACGGCATACAGCCCCAGTACTCTGAAGAGCCCGCTCCTCCCAACAGTCTCCACGGTTATCATTACCCCTATCAGCAGCGCTATTAGCCTCAGGTCTATAAAGGAGAATATCTCCTCGTACGTAAATAAGCCGTCGTTCAGGCCGAACCACGCCATGAGGAGTGCCCCCAGCATTGCGGATACTGAGAGAGGGAACACTTCCGACACTGCTAGCAGCAGCGTAAGCACGTACACTAATAGGTACTTGACAGGCTCTACCGCCATAGCGTTAGACAACTTTCTCGAGCCTCTTTATCAATAATTCCACCTTACTCTCTATATAGCGGTAGGTGACCTTGCCGACATCGTAGACGAGTATCAGGAGTAGGATGAGCGTGGTGACGCCTATCACCACCTTGAGCGGCTGGCCTGGGCCGCCTAGGCTCTCGGCTATGGGCGTCAACGCCTCCGCTACTAGCACTACTAGCAGCATGTAGGCCACGTCTCTAGCTACGCGCTTAGCTGGCCTGACATTCCCCCCCATCCTCCGCGCCATCGCCTCCAGCAGGGGGTCTAGCGCCCTCACCAAGTTATAGACTGCATTACCGCCGAACGCTAGCGCTATTAGGAGGAGGAATGCCCATAACAGCCAGTCTAGCCGGCCGAAGGGCTCAAGCACCCCCGGGAGCTTAACCCCAGCCACCAGGCCTGGCACGATCGCGCTCAGGATGTAGAATGCAACAGCCACTAGGAGATACAGCGCAGCTCTGGGGAGCCTTATCCTAAGCTCTCCCCTCCAGTCAGCGAGTACACGCTCCTCCGGCGCCTCCCCGCCTCCTGCTCTACGATTCTCAGCGCTCATCACGCTCCCTCTCTCTGAAGCGCTTATTCACGTACATAAATCTAATATGTAGGCCACACTAGATTCAAATTCCGCTGGGAGACACGAGCAGGCAGGAGGTAAAAAAGAGGAGAGGTTTCATGCGCTAACTTCCTCAACTAGCTCCCTCCTCTCGGTAGCCTTTCTTATGAACTCCAGTAGCTTATGGTAGGCGACTATTCTCGGGAGGTTCTTAGAGCCTAGTGGCGCTGGCTTCTTCATGTAGAATGCGTTGACCTCGTATATCGTGCCGTAGAGCTCCAGCTCTATGGCTAACTTGCCCAGCCTAGCTAGGTCTACCATGTAGCCAGCTAGCGCTGGGCTATCGCTTATCCTCATGTTCACTATTATTTCGTCAACCGCGCCATTGAAGCTCTCAAACATTATGTGCATTGCGACGAACTTCTTGTCTCCTAGAGGCTCTAGGAAGCCAGTAGGCTTAATGTAGTGTGGGACATCGTAGCCGAGGACATCCTTTACCACACTGCTCTTAGTCCCCTCCTTAGCCCTGTTCCTCCTCTCATCAGTGAGCGCCAGGAAGTCCGTGTTGCCCCCTATGTTGAACTGAGCAATGGAGTATACCTTCCTGTTCCTCTCTTTAAGGTGCTCCAAGAGGTCCGCGGTCAAGGGCGTAGCGCCCGTCGCCCCATCATCGCCGAATATCACTGCGCCGAAGTCCCTTGCCGCATCCACTATTGCAGGGCTATTGGCAACGGGCGTCGGTATGAGGTTGACGTAGGCTACTGGGGCCTCCTCCCTAGCGTACTTAAGTGCTAAGAACGCGTAGGCTTGTGAGGGCGCTGCAGTGCCCCTCGCTACATCCTCCTCATACTCAGCCCAGTCGACGTAGGTCTTACCCTCCTGCGTAGTGGTGACGTCTATGATCACGTCAGGCCTGAGCTTCTTGAACGTCTCGTAGACTCTCTCGAGCTCCTCCTCCCAGCTCTCCCCCTCATCGTGCGTTGGGAAGAGGTCCTTCACGTACTTCGCCCCTAGACCTGGGTAAACCCGTATCTCCTCTAAGGACTGTGGCACGTGCTCCATCCCGTAGAGCTTAGTGGCAACTTCGTAGGCTGTAGAGCCCACCTTCCTGACGTCAACGTCGATAGCACCTACTATCTCGATGTCGCTTATCTCCACGCCCAGGTCTACGTCAGCTAATGGGACGCCATAGGGCGGGATCTCCCCCCTCTTTATACGCTCTAGCCCTACTGTGAACGTCGTTCCAGCCATACCCAGGCCTAATATCAGTACCTTCACCATACCCATCACCCGTGATTAAGGAATTCTAATTTCAGAGGCCATGAGGGCAAATGCGCCTTTAATACGTCGCAGCTGGGAGACTATGATCCAGTACTTCTATATAAACTTTTCCCACACTCATTAACATAGATTTGAAAATAAGGCGTGATTCACCTCTGTACTCTAGGGAAAACGTTTAAAGTCCCGCCCTAGCTGATTAACAAGTCCCTTTGATGTACAAGGTGGTTACATGGTAGCTGAGGCTCTGGTGCTCGCAGCTGGCTTGAGCACTAGGCTGGGGGCGCTAGCCAGGGGAGCAAAATTCAGCGTTAAAGTGAGGTCTAGGCCACTGATAAGTTACCCCCTCACTAGCCTCCTCCTAGCGGGCGTCGAGAAGATATACATAGTGGTGAACCCGTCTGGAATGGAGAGATTGGAGGAGGTCTTAGCTAGCTTAGGCTACGTGGATGTAGTGAACGTAGTAGTGAACGAGGAGCCCTGGAGGGAGAACGGATATAGCCTACTTGTGGGGGCCTCTCAGCTAGCTGCTGACTCCTTCTTCGTCTCCATGAGCGACCACATATACCCTATTGAGCTACCCATGAGGCTACGCGAGGTAGCTGAGATGTGGAAGGACGCGGTGATAGTAGTGGCGGGGGATAGGGCCCCTCCCTACGTCGACGTTGAGGAGGCTACACTGATAGACGCTGGTGGGGGGCTCGAGGTCAGGAGGATAGGCAAGAGCTTGAGAAAGTGGGACTTCGTTGATGCTGGAGTCTTCATAATGAGGAGAGAGGTGATTAACGTGGCTAGGGAGGTTGCCAGCGAGAAGGATGTTGTGAAGCTCAGTGATGTAGTGAACGCTGCTGTTGAGAGGGGTCTGAAGGCTGTCGTAGCTGATATAACAGGCATTCCCTGGACGGAGGTTGATACTCCCGAGGATTACTTCCTGGTGAATAAGGGTCCTAGAAGCATAGTAGTTGAGGAGGTGGTCAAGGGATGGAGTGGGCGATAGAGGGGAAGAGTACTGATGGCCCCATCTCCAGACACTTAAATAGGAGGCTTTCCAGGAGGATAACAGAGCTGATACTCAGGAGCAATGCTCCGATAACTCCAAACCAGGTATCCCTGCTCAGCTTTCTAACAGCTCTCATAGGCTCTCTGCTCTACATTCCCGGCCTAGACCCTCTAGCAGGCGTACTGGTACAGCTGTCGTCAGTGATAGATGGAGTGGATGGCGAGCTAGCGAGAGCTAGGGGTGAGACCAGCCCCCTCGGAGCCTTCATAGACTCGGTGCTCGATAGGCTAGCCGATGCTGCAATAGTGCTAGGCCTCACAATCAGCGCCTACAGGGCTTGGGGGGCATTAGCGATCGCGCCAGGCATGGCTGCCCTCCTCGGGAGCTTAATGGTCAGTTACGTGCATTCACAGGGTACAGCTACGCTAGGCTTTCACGTCTCGAGAGTAGGGAGAGTGCCAATGTACGCTTCTAGGGATGTGAGGCTCTTCACAATCTTCATAGGCAGCCTGCTCTACTCGCCTTTAGCGACCCTGGTGATACTAGCTGTGCTAACGCTTAGCTACGTGATCGCTAAAACCATCGACGTGTATCAGAACCTCCGACGTAGCGGGCTACTGATGATTGATAGGAGGGGCAATGGCGTGTAGAGCGCTAGGACTACCGCGCAGAAGTAAGCTACGCCTGTGGCGGCGGGGGCTGTGCTCACGACAGCTGACAACTTCAGGGCAACTGCCGCTGCGGTGAGTGAGGCCGCTAGGGCGAGTATCCTAGCCGCTAGCCCCGCCCTCGCTATGATGTGCTTATGCTTCCTCAAGTATGGGTAGGTTAAGAGTGGCAGCGCAGCCCCCACCACCTTATATGAGTTGACATTGCCGTACAACGAGCTGCCAGCGAGCCCCAGGGCTATCGAGGCTAGAGATAGGAGAGTTACCTGCATACGCGGCCCCAACCGTGATTGAAGTAGGTGACTGATAGCTGCAAGAGATGCGCCAGTTAAAACGCCCGCGATTACATCTCTAGGGTAGTGGACGCCCAACGCGAGCCTGGAGTAGGACACCGAGGCTATCGCGAGGGCTGAAAAGAGCGTGAGAATACGCCTCCTCCGAGCTATGAGGAGTGAGCTCCAGAAGGCGGCGGATACCGTGGCATGCCCGCTGGGGAAAGCATAACCGCTAACTACCACCCTCCAGCTCTCAGGGGGTGGGCGGGGCAGTGCTAGAGCCTCCTTTAAGAGGGAGCACAGCGCTCCCGAGGCTACGGTTACGGCAGCCAGGACTATTCCCGTCTCCACGTCGGCTAGCACGTAGATTGTGACTGCAAGCGCCATACATAGCTGCTCCTCTCCTAGCAGCGTCACAGCATACCATGTACGCGCATCGTCCGTGAGTACAGAGTACACAACCACCACGGAGAGGAGAGTCAGAGCTATAGCCGTGATTAAGTCGGCTGCCCGGCTCGAGGCCCTCACACCACTTACCTCAGCCCGAGGAACCTGGCTGCATTGAGACCCAGGTATTTCCGCACCACATCCTCAGGCATCCCCAGCTCATCTCTAAGTATCCGCATGTCGGCCTCCAAGACCCTCGCGGAATACTCCAAGTTATTAGTGGTGCTATCGCTGCCAAACATCACGTAGTCCTGTGCGCCGTACGCCATCAGTTTCATGAAAGTCTCTCTCCTGTACACGGGCGGTGTGCCGGGCGTAGCGTCGATGAACATCTGCAGCTCCCTCCCAGCCCTCTGTGCCGCGTGCCTAAAGCGCCCCCATAGGGCTATACACTCGTCAACCCAGGGCCAGCTAACGTGGGCTAACGCGAACTTAAGCTTTGGGAACCTGATGAGCACCTCGTAGTTGACTGGCCTGCAGTAGCGTGACGAATCCTCGAAGCCGAATAGTATCCCCGAGTGAAACATCAGCGGCGCTCCCAGCTCCTCGAGTTTCTCGTAGATCTTGAGCAGCTGCTCATCGTGGGGGTACCAGTGGTACGGTATCATCTTCACCCCCCTTAACTCTAGGTCAGATAGCGCCCACTCCAGGATCTCTACCGCGTCCTCAAGCCTAGGCTCAAGCCAGAGGAACCCTATTATCCGGTCAGGGTACTCCCTCTGCAGCTCAGCTACGTGCCGGGCCACCTCCCTCTGCCTCCTGGAGCTATAGGAACAGGCTCCGCTGTACGCGTCCCTCACTGCTCCGGGATATGGTGAGAATAGCACTATGACATCAATGCCGTACCTATCCATCTTCTCAATTACTTCACGCGCCTTCTCGCCCCCTACAGCGTGGACGTGACAGTCTATTACACGGCTCACGGGACTGCGGTAGGAGACTCTAGGAGAAGTGTTTAACGCTCTTAAAGAGCATTTATTGAGGGCTTATAGCATGTGGAGAGCACTCCCGGTGAGTATCGTGAGAATAGCTCTAACGATCGCTTTAACGCTACTTGCAATCGAGGCTAGTGCGGCTCCTCGGCTAGAGCTAATGGGAGTCGTGTGGAGTAAGCCCATTCTCAAGGTGCTCGTGAGGAGAGAAGCACCGCTCAATTACGTGGCTGCTGCAGCTCGAGCCTTCAAGCTCTGGAGGGCGGCAATCAATTACTTCACGAGGCTCTACGGCTACGAGTACCTGAGGAAGCTGAGGTTCGAGGTCTATGTTGAGGGTTTTAACGCTAGTCCCGATGGATACGATGTTGTCGTGAGCTTCTTGGACGTGCCCTCAGCCAGCATGGAGCTTGGGGAGACGACACTTACTGTAGTGGGGAATCGCGTGGTGAAAGCTGAGGTAAAGCTCTTCCTGAGGGACTATACTGGCGCTGAGCTGAAACCCATCGATATCCTGAACGTAGCGCTTCACGAGGTCGGCCACGTCCTCTGCCTAGGTCACGCATCGCGCGCACATACGGCTAACGGCCCAGAGCTAATGTACTACAAGTACACTCCAGTCAACATAGTGGTGATGCCCTCGACTTTGGATGTCTATGGGGTGGCGCTAGTCTTCCAGCGGCTTCTGGGAGGGCGGGCAGTCCGCCCCCTCCAGCGAGCTATTGAGCTGCCCGCGAGAATCCCTTACCGCTTGACGGCATACTACTACGTCCACGTGGTCAGCACGGTAAATGGTGTGGAGGGCGGCGGCTGGTACCTCGAGAATGAGACAGCCTTAGTGAGGGCAGAGAAGGCTATCGTGAGAGGCGATATTAGATACGTTTTTGAGGGCTGGAGCGGCGACGTGGAGATGGAGGCGCCCCAGCTCTCCCTGAGGGTTACCCGTAACTACACCCTCATAGCTAGGTGGATCAAGCAATATAGAGTAATCATCGAGAACTTGTACCCAGGGCCCAGCTCCTCCGAAATGTGGGTGAATGAGGGAGATGAGGTGGTGATAGCCCTGAGGGATACGAGGGTAGAGCATGGGAATGGGAC
>Ga0180301_10003867_pt1 | contig 11645 bp, 11 predicted proteins | sample GuaBasSediGuay16_FD_121797 | JGI IMG/M metagenome (GOLD analysis project Ga0180301, IMG submission 121797) | Subseafloor sediment microbial communities from Guaymas Basin, Gulf of California, Mexico - Guay16, Core 4569-2, 12-15 cm | ecosystem: Environmental > Aquatic > Marine > Hydrothermal... | reverse complement strand
TGTCTCATTAGGTATGCTACATAGTCAGCTATTTGTATTGCTTGTTCTTCTCTTGAATCCTTAAATGCTACATAAAGCCTATATGTTTGAGGAGAGAGACTAGACTTAATACCCTCCTCAACATCTAGGCGTATATTAGCATCCATACCAAACGCTATAGAATCAAAAATCATTATAGCTACCTTATACTTAGAGCGAGTTAAGTAAAGACGCTCTATTAGTAGCTTTATTACATGTCTTCTTATGCTAGGAGGACTCGATATCTTAACACCTGGTCTTCCCTTTAAAGCTGCAACAATGTTTAAAGTTATGTTAAGGCTAGATATGATATCTGCAAATTGCTGAAACACCTTAGCTCTTTCAGGCATTGGAATACGACTCCAAGCTTCATTCCCCTTCACTAAGTGCTTCGTATGTATCTCATCAATGGATATACCTAAATTCCTACGAACATCATTAATAAACGAAGATATGACATTAACTACATTATCTAATTCTAATTCATCAATAGCAACCGAAGCCAAGACATAAGGTCCTTCATCTATTTGATAAGGCTTACCAGACTCATCAACATACACCAATAAGGCCAAGGCTTTTAACCTTAATGTAGTCTATGGTGTATATATCTTATAATCGAAATCTAATTTATCCTTAAGTTCTATTATCTTACTTTCAGCTATCGCTCTATGATATGCTTCACTATTACGTAGTGCTGTCAACGCCTTTCTCGCCTCTAGACCATATCTATGTGCTAGAGCCTCCTTAAGCTTTCTATTGAATTCACTATATGGAGTACCTTCTAGTTTACTTAATACTTCTGCGTAGCTTGAAGTCTTGCTGATAAAGCTTCCAGAATAATATATAGTCTTAGTCAAAGGTACTAATCCAACTCTAACAGCATGTCTTAGCAATTCATCTACTTCTATCCTAGGCAGGAACTCTATTAGTATTGACTTAGAGAGCCTATTCTTAATTCTCAGTAACTTATTATAGTTAATTCCATGTTTTTCAGCAATTTCTTTAACACTAGCTTCACCACGAAATACTGGTTTTAAAAGTTCAAGACACTTTCTCTTTAAGCTGACTTCCTTAGCATGCTTCATCAGTTTTTCTGTAACTTCTTTTAGATACCAAGGTATATTCTCAAGTCTCTCTATTCTACTTATCTTATAGCCATTAGCCTCCATAACTTTAGTAAACACATTAAGGGACTCCTCATCTGCTACTAAGTAGTAAACAATTCTATTCTTACCGTTACTACTATAGAGTTTCTTAATTGCATACCAGGCCCTAAGCTTATTCATAATACTTCGTAAATTACCCTTACCTACTCTTACAGCTTTAACTATATACATTATAGCGTTACCTCACACTAAATAGTAATCTTTAGGATATTAAAACCCTTTTACCCCATACGTCTTTTAGGCTATGAAGTTCCTTTTGGACCATTTTCTTGACATGTTCATCTGAATACCACTCTATAGCCTCTAAGTCACTAAGGAGTACATTTAGCTCTTGGTCATTAATTGATACTATTTTAACCTTATCAGCTCTTATCATTTCAGCTAATCTTCTATCGCTTATCAACCCTCTTGCCTTACTTTCCATAGAACTGGGTACTAGTATCCATACTTCATCAATAAACTTTCCCTCAATTAATTTTATAGTTCTCTCCATAAGTCTCTTCCTATTGGCTATGTATAAGGCCTTATCTAATTGAGGTACTATTAATGCTATTCTTCTTCCATCCTTTAGCGTAATTAGTGAATTAACTTTTATCCAACCTGACCTAGCTGGAGGAATTCTTTGATCAAAGGCATATTCCACATTGTAAATCTTACTTAAAGCTATAGTTATATTTCTGGCAATTCTTTCTATTTTAGACCTAATTGGGAGCTTATCATAGGTTTGTTTGTGGCAATGTATCTCTTTCATCAAGGTTAATGTAGTAAATTTTACATCATTTATAGTCAAAGGCTTTTTAAGTTTATCAAGTAACGGGAATATGTGTATTTTTAAAATATTAAGTGCACTACCTAGCGTAGGCATTGAAGCTAAAAATCTCCATAGATCTTCATCTAATAGTCCCTTTACAAGATCTACACTTACTCTACTCCTTAACGGATCCTCTCTCAATAGGTATTTTACATATTCATATACTACATCTATTAAGAATTCAGCTCTATCATTTATTTCTACATCAGTCCAGAACAAGTCAAGTCCTAGTATAGCAGCTCGACCAAACGTAGAGAATACTTCACGTGGTCTTCCTATCCTTATACCTCTAAAAAGTTTAGCATAGGTAGGTGAGTCAAATACTCTATCAAGGTTGGGTACTGGTAATGTCGCTAGAACTAACATTATTGGCTTCGTATCAGCTAAGTCAATAATTCTTCTTAAATCAGATTTGAATTTATCCCTTAATCTACTAACACTTGTTTCTTCTAGTAATAGCTCATCAACTTCATCAACTATTATAATGGTAGGCTTCTTCACTTCTTCTATATTAACTCCCTTACTATTAAGGTATTCTATTAGACCTAGGTTATGTGGTTCAAGGTTGTTTCTAGCTGAAATATAGATAGAATTTATATTTAATTTTGAAGCCACGCCCTCTAAGTAGTAACACCAATGCGATTTACCGCTACCTCTTTCTCCTACAATAATAATGTGATATTTTGATCCTCCTCTACTATGTTCGCTTAATATTGGGATGATATTATTTTTCATAACCTCCTTACAGCGAATGCCTCCTAATACTTGTTGTGCTACCTCTTTGCTAGGTGGTGTAGGTGCTTTTATTACTTCATACCATTTACCACTCAACTTATTAATTAACGTACTTACATTCATGATTTCACCTTTCCTTCAAAACATACTTAATAGTCTCAATGAGATTCTTATCGTATATAGATTTCCAAGTCAAAGGATTGTACTCGCTACCTATAGCAATGCTAATTCTATTGCTTGGAATATATGATAAGAGTTCATTAATGATGTTCGTATTAATGAAGCCTACATCCTTAATTAACAATATGAGGTAATCTAGCTTATCTAAGTACCTCAAAATTCCATGCGTTAACTCCTTAACTTTTAACTCACTAGGATCCTTGACTTCAATACCTATATCAAGTGTTAGTAGGTAGTCTATCCTAAGAGAGTCTATCTTCACCTCCCTATCGAATTTCATCGACACACATCACCTGTAACAAATATTAGTAATGTGATATTTATAAGACTTTTGCTTATAAGCTATTGATATACCCATGGTATTACCATATAGAGCCCAAGATAATTATCATAGATTGATACTGTTACCAGAAAGGGTAACAGGATAATAAGGTTTATATTTTATGTATTCGTCTGATGTTCTATGGAGATCATGCTCAGGGCAGTTGCGGCTGCAGTTGTAGTAGCCATAGCTCTAACTTTAATATTGTTTGTAGCTATAGTAGCTCCCAATACAGCTAACACTAAGGTAATAACTAAAACCTCGCTGCAATCTGAATATGTTTACTTAGGTAAGCTTAAGTTGTCTAGAGGTATGGTTAATGACACACTTGTCTGGCTCTATGAAGGTAACATAACAGAACATGTAAAGGTACTAGTAATTTCTAAGAGTAAGTTCGGTGTTTACTACATATACTTAAACTACGATCAAGACTGGTTAAGGAAAAAGTACATAAAGTATTTTAAAATAACTAAAGAAGTCATAGAAAAGGTCAATGAAATGGGGATAAACTTAACCAAAATACTATTAGATAATAGGACAATAATTAAGAAGAAAATGGTCTCAATGGATATGGTAGTCGTACTACATGTACCATGGTATGCTGTTGAAATATATGAGTTGATGTCCGATGGAGAATTACCCCTATATCCTCAGCGGTCCTCTGGTGCAACTATGGATGATCCGTTTATAAAGGAGGTACTCGTCCCATTTATTCTATGGTTTGAGGAAAACATAGGATACTTAAATAGGGTTAAACTTACCCTTAAACTACTTGAAGAGAAATATGATTATAATTTTACTCCTGGTTTTAGATATCCATTACCATCTATGGTGAAAGGGTATGTTTGTGGTGAAGGTTCTAATATGTTTTATACTGTTTTACGAATTCTAGGGGTTGATGTAGCGATTGTAGATTGGGGTATTCACGAGAGTGTGGCTATAAGTGAAGAGGATGCTATTAGATATGGAATCCGTAAATATCTATACTTTACCCTCATGTTTGATGGGGAGAGGTTTAGAAACTTGACGAAGAAATATTATCTGTTATGGGATACAGGATACATATACGGACGTTATACTCAAGACCAAGTACTTGAATTGCAGAAGAAAAAACTTGTGTACCTCTATACTCCTCCACCAGTAAGTTTTGAATGGAGCTTTACTCGCTAGTTCTATACAATGTTATTGTTACGTCTTTTAGTGGCCAGTGGTAGAATCCGAGTTGTTCGCAGTTTATTGTTATTTGGCTTGATCCCGCTGTCATTTTTATGGTAATTGGATTATCGTTGGGATCTGATCCCTTGATTTCGATTTCCCATCCAGGTTTTAAGCCCTTAATTACAATATATGTTGACCTGACTATCATTAGGTGGTCGATGCGTACCATTAGTCCAGGGTCTGTAGAGTCTGCTATAAATGTTAATGTGTGTTCTCCTGAGCTTAATGGTATTGTCTTATACACCCATGCATCATCGCCAAACGATATAGTGTATTTATTGTTATCGATTCTAAGTGTTAGGGATGTTCCTCCACCTATTATTGGAGGATTGCTCTCAGTATAGCCATAGACTATTAACACTCCATCGCTATTTATGTTAATGGTCTTAGATAGCGTTCCATTCAAGTGCTCATCACTAGCTACAAATAATGCAGATCCCTGAACAACACCTGGTCCTATCCCCCACTGCTCAAGTGGATTAGGATTCCAAGCATTAAGTGAGGTTTCTGTGTCAAAGCCTTCAAAGAATAATAAACCGTTTCTCTCGATCTTTAACTCATTATCTTCATATACTATGATTGCTCCTGGCCATAAATAGTCTAGTTTTCGCGTTATGGGTAGTAGTTCTGCTCCTGGAGAGGTTATCCAAAGATAGAGGACTCCGACGCTTGTACCATTAAATACGTGGAATTTTATGTAATTGTACCCTCCTGGAAGGCTTTTCGTTATGTTGAGGACTTTATCTGTATAGCCTATGCTAACATTATATGTTTTAATGTGTTCTCCGTTAATGTAGACTTCTACTTGTCCAGGACCGGTCATGTATATTCGCGCTAAAACCGCATATTCTCCTCCGCTAAGGTAGACCTTGAATATTAGCCATTCTTCTTCACCATTCTCAGTACTTGCATATACCATGTTATTCCAATAACCAGCATCCCCAGTACCATACCATTGAATAATACCCTTCTGGTTGAGGGCTTTAATGAATAATTCGTCTTTATCCTTAAAATCCATGAACCAGTAACTTCCGGTGGGAACAGGTGGTGGAGGGGGTAACTTAGTGCTCCATATTGTTATGTGTTCTGTTTCCTTCCTGTTTATTTCTACGTGGAAGCTATATGTTCTCCCCATGATTCTTACTTCTACAAGGTATTTTCCACATGGTAGTTTTATTGGTGGATCCGTTTCTCCCTTAGTATATGTTTTCCATGGGGTCCACCCGTAGTCTGGGCTATAGATTCTTACATCAAATGTTGCTGGCTGGTTATCGTGGAATGCTATTATCTTTAACCAACCATAGTCTGGTACGTAGAGGTACCTGAATACGTTCCCCCTCTTAGTTACAACTATAAGCCATAGCGTTCTCTCTCCATTCAGGTAAGCTAGCCTATTGAACTCTAACGTTGAAGTTATAGTAGTATTAGCTCCACCTGCAAGCTTTCTCTCAGCTATAATGGGGTTCATATCCTTCCTAATAATCCTATAGCCAAACCTTCCTCCAAACTCTAGGAAAAATGCATCAACTATCTCAGTTGATATACCCTCATTTAATATATTTGCAGAAATCCTCCCAATCCATCTACCATGGAACTTCCACTCCATAACGCTTAAATGTTCGCGGCTCTTCTCAACCCATAGCCTTAAATTATACTTAGCAGCAGCCTCCAACAACAATGTACCACGATAAACAATACCAAAACAAACAACAGCAGTAAACAATAAACCAACCATCAAAACCATAGCAGCAGGAGCACTAACACCCCTAACCCTCACTTTAACCACCAACTACACTATAATCATAAAGCAGTAGAGACTATGTTACCAAAAATGGTAACAGGATAGTTATAATTAATAAAAAGCTTAGAAGCATAACTGAAGTAATACTTAGAGACATAAACATTACTAAAACTAAAGATATTGGCCTTTCAATGAAAGTTGAATTAATTGTCTAATTGTAAAGGAAGTTTAGTTTCACAAAACATTCTCTCACGCAGTAGAAGAAACTAAGAGAAGAATGTACTAGATAATTCAGCAATAACTGGTCTAGGCCAGTACTGGTCTATGCCAGTCGTGAACTCAACTACCAGTTATAGGATAGCAGGTAATGTTATTCATTGCTTTTGGTTTATCTTGTTTTAAACTACTGTATTTATTATGGTATTTAATTACGGTATTAATTGCGGTAAATCTTTTATAGTATAAGCTTAAGTATTCTATTAGGGCTTGGCAATGCCTGTTCCAGGGTATAAGAGTATATCGGTTAGGGAAGATATTGTTCAAAGGCTTGGTAGGATTGGTAGGTTAGAGGGATTGAGGTCTATAGCTGAAGTTATAGTTCATATAACTGAGTATTATGAGAGACACGTTCTTCCTTGGAGAAAGGATCCTAGAATTGAACTTGTATTTAAGCTTTTAGGGATTAAAGGAGAGCCCTATAAACCTATTGAGGGATATTTTGGTCATGCAGATTACCCCATAGTGTTCTTAACATTCATACCTACATACCAAGATGAGAAGCTAGTGATATACCCAGCTATAACACTTAACCCTACTGCAATTCTCAAAAGCTATTGCAATAAAGAATGCGAAATAAATGAACTTAAGGAGGATTTAAAGAGAGGCTTAGATTATCTACATAGGAAGATAAAAGCATTTGAAAATAGGATTAGGGAAGTAAATGAAATCCTAGAAGTATTCGGGGTAGCAGTAAGCGAAAAGCCTAAGTACATAATAATCCCCTTCGAGAAGTAATTTAATTCATGGTGATGAAGTATAGTAAATGAAGTATCTGACCTCATACTAATCATTAACACTAGTAATGATGTTCTAGTCGTTTTAGGTGTAAGAGAACATGTTTTGAAAGGTAAGCTTGTTAAGTATTGTTCATGGGTTAAACATGTTAGGGAACTATCAAAACATAAGAAGAGATTGTACCTAGCCTCATTTTATAGGAGATATAAGAAGATTTTACCATTGCTAGAAGTTTCTAAAATCTATACGTCTTCGTCGATAAGTAAAGTTAATGGGCTAGTACAAGTACTTAGACCATTCATAGTTATAGTTGACGACAAAATATACCACTTGATAAATCATGATAAGAAGATACGTGAAGGTAATGTAAAGTCAGGTAATAGAAAAGTACTAGTACTATTAGCTGATGGGCTAGCAAATTACGCTAGGTATATCAGGAAATATCCTCATGGATCTAGGAAGCTTAAGGAACTTGAGAAGTAAAGGAGGTGGCCGCGTCACGGCGGTCCTCGGGGTCATCCCCCAACCGGTATCCCGAGGGCGCCACTCCACGGCCACTAAACTACGTGTTTCCCTATTTAAAATTATAATGTGTCAGAGATTAAAATTTTATACCACTATAAATATACAAGTTGCCGACTCCTTGAGAGTTAAAGGAAACTCATGGACTACTACTCCATAAAGTTTTCTTTGGAATCTATGACTAGCGCCCCTGCTAGTAACTAGCTCTCCCGCTAGTCATGGAATTCCTAATATGCTTTTATGGAAGCTAACATGTTATATATGGGTCTTCAACTATCTTTATCCATACTAATACATTATCATGATTTACCTGGATGTTTCCTCGAATTTTATCTGTCTTTATATGTGTTAGGAGATTCTTGGTGAGGTAAATTATTAGTGTTCCATTATAATCCCATGCTATAATCAAATCCTTTACCTTAAGTGGTGCTCTATAAGTTTCTTCACCATTTATTTTTAATGATAGTAGAGTTTCATCTATGCTTATGCTTATTATTGTATTGTTGTCTTTTACTTCAATGTAGGCTGGATACTCTATTACAGTACAATTAATTATTATAGATTTATTTTCTATATAATCATAGTTTATGGTTGTCGAAGTATAGGTTTCTTTTAACGGATACTCTATTGCTGGTTGTACTCCATATCCAATCCAATTGACATTAACTTCCTCGTTTTTCTTTTTAGACCTTAGTATGACCGTTATGTCTTTCGGAGGTTCTGGTTTAGGTAGCGGTTCTCTATATTTGATTACTATTTTGCCTGTAAATACTCTAAGGTAGTTGATGGGTAGCTTTATCTTTACTTCATAGCTTCCATAAGATGTTGATATTAAGTCTCCATTGCAATCATATAGTTCTATTACGGAGTTTTCCTCGAGACCTCCAATAGTGATGTACCTTGATTTGAAGACTCCTACGTAATCGTATTGTGCTATTTCTTTTTGTGGTTGTTTTACCTTTTTCTTGATGTAGTATACTGCGTGGAAGTAGTATGCAAACCATATCCTATTATCCCATGAGGCATGAACTCTACATGTTAATGGGTTTACTTTCTTGTTTATGTATATGTATTGTCCTCCATAATAGTATTCGTCGCCTATTTTACCCCACCATCCAAGACTCTTCTGCTTGCCATCAGCTCTAAACCATCCACTTGGATTCCTAAAACCCTCACCCGTTGTCGCCGTTAAGTATACTTGTACGTAACTAACATAGTCTAAGTTACTTGGGAAGCGGAAGGTATACGTCCTATCAACCTTGTTGTCGTATGCGTCAAACCATGGAGATTGCTTAACCTCAAGCTCCCTCTTAACAACAACCTTATACTCACCAACCTGACCAAGCCATAAATAGATGTCATTTAATTCCATGCTTATAGTTGATGAAGCATGCTCTCCTCCATCATCACTTTCTAGTATCAGTCTCTTCGCATCGCAGTCGTAAACTACTATGTACCAGTTATTTGTTAAGTCTAGTGACATCAATATATGTGACTCCTTAGAACTGGACTCAAATAGGTATATTTTATCATCTTTTTCGCTAAATCTTATACCAAAGTATTCTCTTTTTGACCCAATGTAGAATCCTACGGGGTACTTATATCCTTCACCAGGATATCTTAACCTAGCTACAATAACATAGCCATTATTTAATGTTATTAATGGTGATCTAAGCTCAGCGTGTTCCTTATAGAATCTCGTATTAATCGTTAAGACTCCATCCTCAAATCTTAGGTCTTCATCTCTATAATGTTCAGGCCTACCAAGATCCATAGGATCATAAACAGGAACAATATTATCATCAAACCATAACTCCTCGTAGGTGTTTTCATTAAAGTCGTCCCAAAATACTACACCGCTACTTACTTTAGTTACAGTGTTGCTACTTACATTGAAGTTGAATATGTCTCCAGGAGCTATTACTCCTTCGTAAACTGCTACGTGTGTTTTCGATGTAACGTTATTCCTTATAGCGAGTTCTTTTATGCAATGTGGTGGTATCTTTAGGTTTCCCTCCCATAAGGTCTTATTTCCTTCAATTATCTTTGTTAAATAACATTCTATGTCCGTTGGATTAATTATCTTAATGAGCATTCCAGTAGAATTAACTATTCCGTAAACTACGGGTTTCGTGATCTTCCTATGGTATTCTCCAAGACTTGACGCTATTGATGCTTGCTCTATGTCTAGTGCATGATTTCCTAGTAAAACTACAATTATCATTGAAAACAATAAACTCACGAGAATCATGATGATGAAGGTTAATGCTATTGAAGATGCCTTAATTAATCTCTTCCTTAACAACTACTTCACCTCGATTATCTAGAACTGTTAGAACTATAGCTAATGGTTTTGAAGTACATGGTATAGATACTTCAATGGTCTTGCAACCTGGTATTGTAATGATATTTGTGTAGTTGAATTGCTTATCATTAGTTACTACATGTATTTCCTTTACCGTAATGGTATTGTTTAATGGATTCGTCAAGAATAATGTTAATGAATCTCCATTCCAACTCCAAGCAGATAGAACTATAGGCTTCTCTAATGGTATACTGGATTCCATAATGCTTGACTCTACTTTAGCTAAGTGGCTGAAATGCATGGATAGAGCGAGAAGTGCTGCTGATATAGTTGCTATGCAAATAACTAGCGCAGCTAATGCTACGCTAGCGGCTTTCTTCATCATTGTTCTCTTCCTAGGGCATTATTTCCGCTGTTGAGTGTGCAGATACCGGTGTTCCTGATATGGAGGCTACTCCTGAGACAGCTACCATGATCTTTGAGCCTGTCGAGAGATTTGTTTTAACAACGTAGGTTTTACTCCAAGTACCACCACTCTTAACGCTTGCACCCGGATTCTTAGTCCAAATGGGAGAACTTGAGCTACTCTTATATAGTTCAATACTGTTTAGTACTACATCCTCTGGTCCAAGGTTCTTAACTTGTATATTTATTGATGTATATCCTCCTCCTAGATCACGTGCATCTATTGTTAAACTAATAGTTGCTCCACGTGTAGCAACACTCCTAGTTTGTGAAATAATGATATAGCTTACTAACGCTCCAACAGCTAAAGCAATACCTATTAAGACTAAAGTGGTAATAGCTGGAGATATACCTTTCCTTCTCTTCATGTTACCTCACCACTAGGATAATAAACTACGGTAGCAGTAAGGGGGATTTCAAAATACTACCTCCTAACCTTGATAATGAGTAAATGGGATTTACTTTGAGGTACCAAGTCTACGCGTAAAACCCTCTTAAAGCCATACTTCTTTAAGAACCTAATTATTGATTCCACAGCGTCCTCTATATCACTTAAATCGGTATAGGGTATATCAACTTCAAGAATAATTGATGAGCCGAAATAGTTGCCTTTAACTACTAGGTTTAACTCTCTAGACAATTCCCTAACAATTGACGTTAAATTCACAGTAACACCAATAGTTAAAACCAAGACTAGCAGTAGATGATTACCATTCTCTAGGTGTTCTACCTAATATTAGTGAAATTAATGTAGCTACTATTAATGATAGGGTTACCGCTATTAGTACGTGATATATAGTCTTATCCTCCGGTTTATTTAGTAATACATTTAATGTTACATTATTACCCCATCTATCAGCTACAATAATCGATGCTCTACCCTCATATGGTATATAGACGTAATGAACTCCAGGTCCTAGTATAGTATACTTATGGTTCTCGGGACCTATGACTAGTACTGGAAAGCTTTCATCACTTATGTTTAGCGTTAAGGGATAGCCTTCACGTAGGACTTTAACTTGTGGTGGAGTATAATCTAATTCTAATGTTATGTTCATAGACTTATCCAGTCGTAAAATTTTTGTTCTAAATCTTCCATTAATTGAGGCATTAAATAGTACTAAGCCAGGACTTAAATGGAACTCTGC
>Ga0180301_10003866_pt1 | contig 11647 bp, 10 predicted proteins | sample GuaBasSediGuay16_FD_121797 | JGI IMG/M metagenome (GOLD analysis project Ga0180301, IMG submission 121797) | Subseafloor sediment microbial communities from Guaymas Basin, Gulf of California, Mexico - Guay16, Core 4569-2, 12-15 cm | ecosystem: Environmental > Aquatic > Marine > Hydrothermal... | reverse complement strand
ATATAAAGTATAATGAAGACAGTTGTTTGAGGGCGGAACAAATTTCTATTTACTATAGCTGTGTTTGTCCCGCTTACTCTTCCTACCTTTCTTACAAGTCTAAGAAAAAAATATGGGACATTTCAAGAATTTTTTCAACTTATAAGAGGGATTCTACATCTGCCTTCACAGCCCTTTAATAAATGTCAAAGTTCAAGACCTGACCCCGTTTTCTTAGCGGGTGGATACTGTTACAGTGATTGTGTCTTCGTAGGTTCCTTCTGTAGCCATGCCATAGGGTTGTATAATAACAGAGAAGGGGTATCGCAATCCGTTTACATCGGAAGGGCCTGCACCGATAAGCACATCAATGGGCCGGTTTCCGGTAAGATCAACGGAGGAGCCGTTAAAGATAAACTCATAGGGTACTATACTGCTGTCGGAACGATCGGTGTTTGCCATCACTCCACGGTTACCTGACTGCAACGAAAGGGTAAAAAGGGCGCTTGCCCTTACCATTATATCTCCGGAGAAGGACTCGCCTGCTTCGAGAATCCCAAAATCGAAAAGCAATTCTGTCTGCAATGGGTTAAAGGGCATTCCGGTATTCACAAGTGATACCTCGGCTATGGTATCCATCTGCGCCTCAAAGCTTACAGTCTCGTTATCGTGTACTACTGCGGAAGAGAGAGTACTCTCGTAGAGTTTAACCTCAACACTGTCACCGTACTTCCCGGCGCCAACAAACTGATTGGCAGGCATATAAAAAACATAAGATACAGTGAGCGATTGCCACCCACTGCTCATCGGGAAAAAACCAGCAAGAACATCACTATCGGTTGTAGCGCCGGTTAAGTCTTTAAGGATATTCTTATTTACCATATTGTCGTACAACTGATAATTGAACGAATCACTCGATCCTGTTGCAGAAAGCTCTCTCGATTCAAAACTTCCGGACTGGCCTGCAGAAAATGTTATGAAAAAGGGGGTTGCATCTCCGCGATGCTTCACCGTTATTGTCTCGGTAATCTCTACAGCACTATCAATACCGTAAGTCAGGGTAATTTTTTTGTTTATGCTCTGTATTCTTAAGGTTACAGCCGCACCTGCGGTAGTCTGTACAATAAATAGAAGTGTAAATACCCATAAAACAGCTATACTTCTCTTCATTATCGTAACCTCTCTCACCATTTTTGAAGCGGTAACGTAATCTCGCCGAGATCTATAAGCCCTTCGGTGCCTTCTTCTATTGTAAAAGTATAATTTACATCGGGATCAATATTAAGATAGAGCCTGTAATCACCAGGGTTAAGCCCATAAAGGTAAAAATTGCCTTCCCGGTCTGTAAAAAATATTGATGATGGCCCTCCTTCCTGCAATGATACCACTTCTCCTGTCTTAAGGTCGATGGGCTCACCTTTCTCAGAGATGAGTCTTCCCTGTATATACACAGTAGTCTCTATACCAACTTCGATTACAGTACCGCTTCTGTATGAAGGGTATAAAGTATAAAATGACGAACCAATGTCATACTCGACGGGAAGATCGGGAGATTCCACTGCAATGTTTTCGTAAGAATACGATTGTAAGCCCGAAAGTATGGGAGATCTTAAAAAATCCGATACAGCCAGATAACTCCCTGCGATCGGATTTACTCCCAGTGTCCACTCCTTGAGCTTTCCTGTCGGCACTATTATGGCAAAACTATCCCCCACGGGAGATGAAATACCTAAATACTTTTCTGCAAACACCAGAGCTGTAGCTGCCCGCACGGTAAGTCGGTTTGATACCCCTCTCTCTCCATTTTCTGTAACTGTTATGGTATCCGCCACACCCGCATTGACTCTGTATCCGGGGTAATCGAAAGAGGCATAGCAAGTATTATCCCACAGGTCTTCCGCCGGCCATCCCTGCACTCCTGCAGATACATTAAGACCCCTGCGCTGTGTCTCCGATCTACTGCTGGCAGATATACCGGTGCGCCCTGTTTGAATATCGTGACTCACAGAGGTGTATGTACGAATAGAAGATAAACTTAAGGAAAGTGATACCCGACCTCTCCATTGGAGAGGTTCTCCTGCAGGAAAATCGAAATCAAAAGAAAACCTCAAAGATGTATCTTTTGAGAAGGGTTTCCCCCCTGCAAGGGAGAATCCGAAAATATCTTTTTTTGGTTCTCCTCCTTTTCTATAGAATGGGGAGATGGTGAAGTTGGTTTTAAGAGGTAACTGGAAACTTACCGTTCCGCGAACCTCGTGGGAGTACAGGTTGGACGGAGAGATATTTCCCAATGCGCCAAAGCGTTCTCCCATGTATGTCCATAAAAGTGAAAAGATCGGAATCCATCTATTTGTGAGGTTCTGGTAACGGTACTGCAGACGAGCTGCAAAATCAAAACCTACCTCCCCAATCTGACTGAATGCAATATCACCGCCTAAAGTACCCAGAGGTGTGGCAAGAACGGCATTTAGTCCGACCATCTGTTGATCTAAAGTTATTTGGGCGTTTATTCCTGCTGTTAAATAGTCGGTAAATCCGTAAGAGTGAAATCCCGTAAATCGAGGTATATCGAGTTTATACTGAGGAATACCAAGAGCGTAGGAGAAGGCGGACTCCCCACGCGGAACCAGATGAGAGTCGAAGGGTACACTATATTCCTTCTCTTCGGTGTTGCCAAAACTGTCTATTATAACCAGCTTTACCTTGTTAACACCGCTTTTTATCATGAAGTCCTGCACCGAATAACGGCCGGGAGATAAATGGAGGGTCCTTATCTTTTGATCATTCAGATATACTTCCACACGGGATGGATTGTAAATAACCAATTCGGTTTCTCCGGTAGAAGAATAGAGCGGTTTCTGTGAAATATCCCACAATCTGGTAATACCAATACCCTGGAGTTTCTGATAACTCTGAAATCCTCTGAGACCATAAGAGAGGTCTCCTGTATACAACCGAGACTCGATTTTTGGAAAATCTTTTACCACTCTTATAACGGAGGGGTTTATAAAAAATGTATCGGGAAACCCATCAAACCCATGAATAAGGCCTGCTTCGAGAACCCAGCCGTAGAGATTGAATGCAGAATCTGCAGACAGGTTATAGGGAAAGAGAAATTGAGGCTCCTGCATGAGAATATCCAGTTGAGTCCTTAGATTGAGGTAAGCACTAAAGGGGGCAGGCTGGATGATCTTACTGCTGTCCGGAATACTCTGCCTTTGAATTGAAACTCTTTCTACCTGCCGCAGGTCCAGGGGAATTGCAAGAGAAACTGCAAGATCTTCGCTTTTATACACTGCCTCAATTCCTGCTTCCCTCAGAAGAGACAAATCTATCCAACCGTATCCTGCACTTACATTCTGCAGGCTTTCCATCACCTTTTCATCAAGTTTATCATCGAGAACGGCAAAAAGCTCTTCCTTATTAACTAATATTGAGTCAGGCTCTGTTAAAGAAATCAGGGTAGATACTGTACCGGCAGACCTGTTATCTATAAGCAACTGCAGAGGCACTTTCTCTCTTCCCTCTTCCTGGGCATGGGAAGACTCGAGGCTGAATATTATTATCAAAACTGCAAAAAAAAGGAAAAAACGCAACGGTATTTCTCATCGTACCGGGGTAAAGTTAAGTTCGGCCCGTATGTCTCCTTCTCCAAGCTCGGAAGGCCATGGAAGAATGAATCTGCGCCTCGATCGTGCAAGAATATTTTCTCCGTTCATTCCCTGAAGTTGCTCATCCTTTAAAATAATCTGTGTGCCGCCTTTATCCCCTGCTTCTTCTGTTAACAGCACCGAAAGATCCTGAAGAATCACATGGGCATTACCCTCATTTTCTACCGTAATTTCGAGCTTCTTATCACCCCCTTCGGTCTTTACCGCCTCCACATTCTCTACTACAATTCGGGGTTTGGGATTTTCAGGAACGATATATACCGCCCCCTTGTATCTGAGCATGATATTTATGCTTCCGCCACTCAGCTCACGCCTGTCAAAATCCACGGGCAACTGCTCTGCAATGATTCTAAAAGCCATTTCCGTCTCTACTGCATCAGGCCCCTTCCACTGAACACGTACAGCCTGGTGACTGCCGGGATTAACCACAATTTGAGGGGGAAATACAAGGAAAAGATCACCGGCATCCCGATTTGTCTCCCTGCCATCTATGTCCACCTCTCTGGTGGTCATTGTAATCTTCACCGCTACGGGCTTATCCGAATCATTTGCTATTCTAAAAGTCTGTATGGAACCTCTTCCGGCAGGAGAAAAGTCTGCACTCAAGGGCTGAAAGGAGAAACAAAACCCGAGCGAAGCAATTCCTGCAAAGAGGAACACCGTCCAGAGAAGAAAATATTTTGCCATTTATCCTTTTTGTTATAGTTTGCCTATTTGGCTGCTATGGTAAAGGTAAGCGTATCTTCATAGTTATCTTCATACATGAATGCAGAGGCACCGTCGTAGGTAATCTCTACGTCTTTGGAGCTGCCGCCTGCATCTGTTTTGGTAGATACATCTGATACTACAGCAGAGCCACCCGATAGTGTAACTTCGCTACCGCCATAGTAAATGGTGTAATCAAGGGTATCTGTATTTGAGGGATCGGTGCTCTTGAAGTAGGCACTATTAACACCGGTTGAGACTGCATTTGCAGATTCGAGTGTAACAGTATATCCCGCTTTTTTGTTACTCTTCTCGACCACAGTACCCACCTTCAGGGGGGTTGTAACGGTTGCAGAAAGATCGAGACTGCTCGCATCACCCGTTGATGTTACCGTAACCTCTAAAATTTGGGGTACCGAACCCTGTAAAACAATAGAACCAGAAGTGGATTCAGCAAAAATTGCACCACCTGATAGAAGCAAAATTATTGTAAGTAAAGTAACTTTTTTCAAATTAAAGACTCCTATCCTATTGTATATAGAAATAATAAGAACAATTAAAAAAAATGTCAAGCAAAAAAATAATAAATGTAAATATAGATTGCATTTTAATGATTTAAAAAGACCGGTCAGCCATAAGTCTCTCTCAATCAAGTGGCTTGAGTTTTGCTGTAAAATGAGTCAATACAGGAGGAGCTTCTATGACTTCGAGCCCCTTTATATTGCCTCTGTTTTTCTCTATTTCAGAGAAAACCTCTATTACATAGTCCACATGGCTCTGGGTGTAAACCCTTCTGGGTATGGCAAGCCTTACGAGCTCCATTTCACCGGGAAGTATGTTACCTTTACCATCCCACTTACCAAACATAAGCATTCCTATCTCAACTGCTCTTATGCCTCCTGCCAGATACAGTTCGCAAACAAGAGACTGTGCAGGAAAATTGTTCTCATTTATGTGAGGGAGAAACTTCCTCGCATTTACATATATCCCGTGTCCGCCGGGAGGATTTACAATAGGTATACGGGCATTTTTAAGTCCCCTCCCGAGATATTCTGTAGATTTTATTCTGTATTCAAGATATCTCTCATCCATAACCTCTTTTAATCCCACCGCTATTGCATCAAGGTCCCTTCCGGCAAGCCCACCGTAGGTTCTAAATCCTTCTGTTAGTATTAGATTCTGCCGGGCAGTTTGAGCCCAGCCATCGTTTTTCATGGCAAGGAATCCGCCTATGTTTGCAAAGGCATCTTTTTTCGCACTCATCATTGCACCATCGGCAAGACTGAACATCTGTTTTACAATCTCTTTAACCGGTTTTTTTGAATATTCCTCCTCCCTGAGCCTTATGAAATAGGCGTTTTCGGCAAACCTTGCACAGTCTATAAAAAGAGGTATTTTATATGTTTTACATAGCCGGGATACCTCTTTGAGGTTTTTCATTGAAACGGGCTGGCCGCCCAGTGTGTTGTTGGTTGCAGTAATAATGCAGATGGATATATTTTCCGCACCCCTTTCCTTTATAAACTTTTCGAATTCGTAAGTATCCATGTTTCCCTTGAAGGGCGCCTCCGTTTCAAAATCCATGGCCTCCTTTACCGGAAAGTCAACGGCCACCATCCCGCTTGCTTCGGCGTTTGCCCTGGTGGTGTCAAAATGAGAGTTGGATACCGAGTATTTGCCCTTCCCGCCGATTACCGAAAAGAGAATTCTCTCCGCAGCTCTTCCCTGGTGTACCGGAATTATCTCCTCATATCCTGTAATCTCTTTTATCGTACTTTCAAAATGGTAATAGCTTCTGGCTCCGGCATAGGATTCGTCTGCCGACATTATGGCACTCCACTGAGCAACACTCATCGCACTTGTGCCGCTGTCAGTAAGAAGGTCTATGAGCACATGTTCTGCCCTTATGTTAAAAAGGTTGTAAAAGGCTTCTTTAAGAATCTTTTCTCTCTCCTCGTATGTTGTAAAACCCAACGGTTCCACAGTCTTTATTTTAAAAGGTTCTATGATATTTCTCCATTTGTATTTCATTCTTCCTCCACAGAGCGGTTTATATTTTACACAACTACGATGGTTTTTACTACGAAAGAAGGCCAGCACCTATGGTGGTGGTCCACCGGTCGAAAGATCGGTGAAGAGACGGGCTTAAGCCCTTCTAACTTCTTTCGGAGCATACAACCACCTGTCCGAAAAATAACACACCCTCAATACAGGATGCTTAAATCCCATCAAAGGGATGAAACTTTCTGTAAAAAGTACCGGGTACGATAAAGGATATGGCTTCAGGGGCTACTTCCAGGGTAATCGAGTACTGGTCGTTGTCATCTTGTTCTGCCTCCATGAGTTCTCCGTCGATATGATAGAAAAAGGGGATTGAGGAGATAATCTTTGCCTTTTTTACTTCGTAACGTTCTATTATGGGTTTCTTCCGCTTTGCAAACTTCTTATTTATCCTGTGATGCCATCCGTTCCACAAATAGGGAAGATTTGTAACTATGCTTAATTTATCGCTGAGATTAAAGAGATACACATCCATGTATCCATCATTACACACCACGTCCGGGCATATTTTAAACATTTTCCCATAGTAGGGCCTTGTACCCAGTTCGATCATGGGACAGTGAACTTCCCTCTTGAAATACTCAACAGGAAACTCGGCGTTTACCCTGGTCCCTCTAAAGGCATACTTACCATTATACAGCTCAACTATAAAATCTTTATATATATTGTCATAATCCTTAAGATATGTAATTAACACAGATACCATATAATTAAACAACCCCGATTTTATTTGGTGTTTGTTTTTCCCACGCTTTATTTTTCTCATTTCCCTCCTTTTAAGCACATACGAATCAAAACCTACTCCTACCAGTTGACCGTATATCTCTTCTCCGCCATATCTAAGTTTTAAAAGATCAACAGATTGAGTGTAATTATTCTTAAGGCTTTCCCCGTAAACCTTCAATTGATTGCGAATTGTAATGGGAACTTCGTAAGAATCCTGTATGCCGTTTCCCGAACCTCCCCTTAAAAACCCAATGGCTTTATTCCCTCTTTCCGGGAACTTTGACCGTGATTTCATGAGGGCATTTATCGCAAGGTGAGCGGTACCATCACCTCCCCAGACTATCAGGTGCTTGAGCTCACTGTTATAGAAGTCTTCTACTGCCTCGATAAAGTGTTCTTTATTTTTACTCTCAATGACAAGCGGAATATTAGTTTTCTTAACGATCTTTTTAAGTATTTTTACATATTTAGGATATCTGGTAGGGTTTATAAGTAACACACAAGAGCTAAATGATTCGGCAAGAGGTTCCTTCATTTTTATACCTTTCTTTAAACAGTTCCTGTATTATAAGTCCAATAATTTAAGAGGTGGGTTAAAATATAAAATAGAGGCCCCTAGGGCCTCCAGTCTCTGCATTAAAACCAATCATCTTTAATAGCTTTTGATTGCCTGCATTTTCCGCATCTTCTTCTGAATCTTCCTCTCGAGGGCTTTTTTCTTCTTGTTCTTGATGGTCGAAGGTTTCTCATAGTATTCTCTCTTTTTCCATTCGCGGATAATGCCTTCTTTCTCTACTATTCTTTTAAACCTTTTAAGCGCCTTCTCAAGTGGTTCACCCTCTTCTACCGTAATGTGAGCGATATACAATCACCTCCCTTCATTATCAATCTGTTGAGCTTATAATATCAATTATCTTCTGTTTGTCAAGAAGATTTTTTTCGAGAAGCCACCATGGTTCAACGGGTATACCGGCAACCCTTATCTCCCAGTGCAGATGTGCTCCTGTAACCAAACCCGTAGCTCCCACCGTACCGATAGGTTCGCCTTTCTCTACAAACTGGCCTTTCTCCACTTCTATTGAATCCAGATGGTAGTACAAACCGTAAACACCGGGGAGATGTTCTATAACCACTGTGTTACCCGTGAGAATTCTCATTCCGGTAAAAACAACTTTTCCCCTGCCTCCTGCAAAAACAGACGTACCCCTGGGAGCTGCCAAATCTACACCGGTGTGAATCGAGTGTGCAGACCCGCCGTCACTGTATATATATTTTCTCCTGTCACCAAAATCCGATGTGATTCGTGCATCCTTTACCGGTAAATCCTGAATTTCTGTGCAATATATACTTTCGGCATTGAAAGTTTTGAGTAAGGCTGACAGCTCTCTTGCTTCCTCCCATTTTCTCGGATCGGAAGATTGGCGTAATTCCGACATGGCTTCACCAAGGCGTATATTTTCGGCCATAAAATCTCGTTCCAAGAGTTTGAGCTTTTTATCTATGGAAAAATGATCTCCCCCGGAATACCCTTCAACCCTGACCGATAATTCTTCATCCTCTATATGCATGGGTATACCGAGAAGAATGACCCGGATATCCATTTCCTCTTCGTTTTGCAGTTGAAACCCTCTGTTGTGGATAACTTCTTTCCCTTCTGCGGTAAAAAGATAAGCGGATATTTCATCGATGGGAGTTCTGGATAGTCCTATAATTGAAAGAGGCTCTCCTCTCCTTGCTTCTTCCTGGAAATAAATTTCAGGTGTTCCGTACAGTAAAAAAGGAAAAAGAAAAAAGGAAAAAAGAAATATTAAAAGAATCCGCCTCATCTTCTTACATCCATAATTGTTAATCTTAAGCTTTCTGTATTGTTAAAATAATTACGCCCGAGTCTGAAAACAATATCCACAGTGTCGTTCAGATTAAAGTCTCTCCCTGCCCGCTCTGCTGCATTCCAGAAAATTGCAGGCCACTTATACTTACCGGTTTCTATTAATAGTTTCAGATGCTGCTTTTCCTTTTTCCCGATAATCTCTACTTCTGCAATTTTTACCCCTCTTACAAGGAAGTGGAGAGGTGGATTGCCCTCTCCATATGGTTCAAAAAACTCAACCACCTTTATCAGATCCGGATTTAAGTATGATATTGGAAGTTCTGCATCAATTTCGACGCTCTCTACCTCCTCTTCTACATGCTTCATCTTTTTAACTATATCGAGAAGTCTTCTCTCAAGTTCCGGAAATCTTTCCACATCCATGTTAAATCCCGCCGCAAAATCATGACCACCGTAGTCTGTAAAAAGCTCGGAACATTGCTCCAGAACTTCCTTAACTTTAAATCTTCCTGTGCTTCGAAGAGAACCGAAAGCCTTATTTTCCAGAAATGCAACTACTATTGCAGAGGCATTAAAATAACTGGAGAGCCTTGCCGCAAGAATACCGGTTATGCCCCGGTTTATTGAGCTATCTCCTACAAGTACAAACTTTCCTTCAAACTCCTCGTAGCTCGATTTTGCCACCGGCAGAATCTTGGTCCATATTGAATCGCCTAAGCGCTTCCGTTCGTTATTAAGACCCACAATCTGTTCTGCCAGAGACCGGCAATCGGCGCGCTCTTCCGTTATGAGTAGTTCTGCTGCTTTATCGGGTACACCCATTCTTCCGGTTGCATTGATCAGAGGAGATATCTGCCAGGCAATATCATTGGTACTCAGTTTCCTGCCCAGAAGGCTCTGCCTCTCCAGTAACTCCTTAAGCCCTTCTCTTCTGGTCTTCTCGATTGTATTCATACCCAGCTTAACCATCAAACGGTTTTCGTTTCTCAAGGGCATAAGATCGGCAAGTGTGGCTATGGCCACAAGGTCCAGATTGTTTATGAAATTTTTAACCAGCCTCTTCTCTTTTTTCAGCACAAGCGCAGTAAATAGATTTATAAGAATATCCAGCTCTTCCGTAGGTTTATCCCTATATCTGGCGAGCTTACTTAGCTCTCTCATTTTAAGCAGGCTCTTCCCCTGTAGAGAGGGGAAAACCTTCCATATCTCGGGAGCCAGATCGATCAAACCTATTTGTGCATCAGGGCCAAAAATCAACCGAAGCATTTTTTCCTGAAGCTCCGAATCGTAAACGTAGATCTCCTCGCCCTCAAGGAAATCCACAAGACGAGTCTGCCTGGGATTTACCACGCCGGGAACAAGCACTTCTGTAATACGGTTCTTTTCAACAAGATTTACAATTTTTACCGCATCCACAAGGAGGCTCTCGTTTCCCGGTCGTACATTTAGAAGACAGACAGGGCGGTTGTACAGCTCTGTATCGGAGAACTGCAAAGCCCAGATAACCTTGGATACAACTGCACAACCCGAAAGATCTCTAAAGGGATACCCACTATCTTCCATCTTTGGATTGATGATTGCATAAGCAGGCGGAATTGTATCCTGTGGATTATGATGATCGATTATTATGGTATCGATGCCCTTCTCATTTGCATGGGTTATTTCTTTCTGATTGGATATGCCACAGTCAACAGTAATAATTAGTGTGCCGTTTATAGAGGCAAAATCATCCACGGCCTTCATGGAAAGACCGTAGGATTCATCCCCCAGGGGAAGGCTCCAGGTAACATCGATACCCATGGAGAGGAGTGCATCTCTTAAAAGCACTGTCGAGGCGATCCCGTCGGCGTCTCGATCTCCAAAAATCAATACCTTCTCCCCCTCTTCTCTGGCGGTTTGAATTCGGTCAACCACCTCTTCCATCTCAACAAAAAGAAAGGGATTATTGAGAATCCTTATATCTTCCTCCAGAAAAAATTGAATCTCTTTTGGAGATGTAATCTCTCGCCTTACCAGGATCGAAGCGGTAAGCAGATCCATGTTGAAGCGGGCGGAGATCTCTCGTACCAGCGAAGAATCTATATCTTTTTTATTCCAAGTCATTTTCATTTAAAACCGAACAGATGCAATTTCTCTGTACTCTGCGCCGTGAGGTTTAAGAACCGATTGATAAAGTATACAACGGTCAACGGTAAAAACTCCCTCAAGGTTCCCGATCTCATCAAGATTGAGATCACCTGCTCTCCCCTTTACACGGGCCAGGGTGATATGGGGATGGAACTCCCTCTCTTCTTTATAAATAGAGGAATCGACGAAGCCTTTCAGATACTCGTAAACCTCTCTGCACTCTTCCGCACCTTCCTTAATACGGCAAAATATCACTCTGGGATTGCCTCTGGGAGGAAAGCTGCCCACCCCGGAATATCTTACAGAAAAGGGCTTGCACTTAAGTCCCGGTTCTCTAAGTATGCGGGCACATTCGTCTGCCTGCCTCTGGTCAAGTTCTCCAAGAAAAATAAGGGTTATGTGCATTCCCTTAGGTTTTACCCACTTTAAGTCAATATTTTTATCTTTAAAGGGTTTTATGGTTTCCATTATGTGCTTTTTCGCTTCCTCCGGCACGGGAAGTGCAAAGAAAGTTCTCATAAAAAGTCTTCTCCACTTCTAAGTGTAT
>Ga0180301_10003865_pt1 | contig 11647 bp, 10 predicted proteins | sample GuaBasSediGuay16_FD_121797 | JGI IMG/M metagenome (GOLD analysis project Ga0180301, IMG submission 121797) | Subseafloor sediment microbial communities from Guaymas Basin, Gulf of California, Mexico - Guay16, Core 4569-2, 12-15 cm | ecosystem: Environmental > Aquatic > Marine > Hydrothermal... | reverse complement strand
CCACCCACGCTGTCTATACCGAATTGCGGGAAGGACTTCAGTTTCCTGAAACGGATAACCGTTACTGTACAGGATGCGGATTCTGTCAGTATGCCTGCCCGGTTACACCAAAGACCATAATCGTAAGAGGTTCGGCCATTCACGGCAGGGCAGTAGAACCATATTCGGACATGCAGGCACGCACAAGCTCCGAGCAGATTACAATGAGACGACTGGAAAAAAGTGATGAAACCCCGCTACGGGAGCGGAGCACCTTCGAATGGGGAGATTATGTACCGGAGGGGGAAGGAGCACCGGATTCTGAGCAACCTGCAGGGGAGAAGCAAGAAACCGACCATGGAGAAGACGCCGAGAGTGGGTTTCCCTTCTGAGAATAACGGTTTAGAAGAATACCTGCGGTTATACTAACTGCAAAAGATTTCGACAGCAGATATCCCGATGTATTACAGGTACAAAGCACGCTTTTTTTCTATTTTCAGTGTTGCATTCTCTGATTTTTTCTCTTATAATTTATAATCAACAAAAGGAGGTTTCGTTATGAAAAACAAATCGTTTCTATTTTTAACACCCCTTCTTGTGCTTATCTTTATCCTGGCTACCTGTGCTCCAGCCGAAAAAGAGAGCACAGCCGAGGAAAAGACGACTGCAAAGGCAGTGAGCCGACTCCAGTTGATCAAAGACCGGGGTAATATTATTGTTGGTTGTAATGCAGAGCTTCCGGGATTCGGCTACCTAAACCCCGCAGGAGAGTTTGAAGGTTTCGATGTAGATTTCGGAAGAGCTCTGGCTGCTGCAATATTCGGAGATGCCGGCAAGGTCGAGTTTCGCCCTCTTACCGCAGCAGAACGTTTGCCTGCACTACAGACAGGCGAGATCGATGTGCTGATCCGTAACACCACGTGGACACTCACCCGTGATACGGTCAACGAACTGGATTGGGCTGCGGTTACCTTCTACGACGGACAGGGAATGATGGTCCGAAAAGCCACCGGCTGGAAGACTATAGAGGACATGGAGGGAGCCACCATTGCAACTACTACCGGCACAACAACAGAAATGAACCTGGCGGATACCTTCCGGTCCAGAGGCATCGATTACACTCCGCTTCTGTTCGAAAGCACCCAGGACACAAATACGGCCTATGAAGAGGGCCGGGCCGATGCCGAAACCTCGGACAAATCACAACTGGCCGCCCTTCGATCAGCCATGGCTAACCCGGATGATCATGTCATTCTTGACATCACCATGTCCAAAGAACCCCTTGGCCCTTTAACCGCCCATGGTGACAACCAGTGGAACGATGTGGTGCGCTGGGTGGTCTGGGGTATGATGGAAGCCGAGGAGAAGGGGGTCAGCTCTAAAAATGTGGATGAAATGCTAAACAGCAACGATCCCACCATCCGTCGTCTTTTAGGTGTTGAAGGTGAGGCGGGTAAGTCCCTGGGTCTGCCGCCGGATTTCATGGTCAAGGTCATCAAGCAGGTAGGCAACTATGCAGAAGTTTACGATCGCCACCTGGGTCCACAGGGGATCAACATTCCACGCGGCCCCAACCGTCTGTGGAAGGATGGGGGGCTGCTGTATCCCATGGCCTGGCGCTAAGAGCTCATCTGAGGCCGCTGTAACAAAGCGTATGTAAGGCAGCCGGGTACACCCACACGGGTTGTATCGGGCTGTCCATTTTTGAAGGAGCCACTGGTGGGGAAAGTGAGGACTCATAAATCCGTCGCTATAGTACCTTTCTGGCGAGATATCAGGGTTCTCAGGATCCTGGCTCAGCTTGCTTTCTTGATGGTGGTAATCGCAATACTCCTGTGGGCGATCTCCAACTATCGTGCGCGTGGGTTGATCTTCGGTTACAGCTTTTTAAGTAAAGAGGCCAGCTTTGATCTGGCCGAAGGAATCCCGTTCAAACCAACCGATTCTTACGCACGTGCCTTTCTTGTGGGTGTGGTTAATACTGTCAGGGTAGCTGTCATCGGGATCATCCTGGCTACATTACTGGGATTGGTAACAGGTATAGCCCGTTTATCCCGGAACTGGCTTCTTAGAAAGATCGCCACCGTATACATCGAAATCATTCGCAATACACCCCTGCTTGTACAACTGTTCTTCCTCTACTTCGCAGTAATCATGAAGCTTCCAAGGCTTTCACGGGCCATTGTGCTGGCAGGGCCGGTGTATATAAGCAATCGGGGCGTTGTGATACCGTGGCTTCGACTTGCAGAATCGTTTCGACTCTGGTGGCCTTTTCTTCTACTGGCGGCAGCGTGGGCTGGAGTACTGATTGTTATCAGACGACGCACCATCCGGAGAGTGGGTCGTCCGGGCATAAACCTTCTCTGGGTGTTCTCCTGCCTGATCGCCGTACCCGTTCTGGGCTGGTTGTTGATTCCAGGAAATCCTCTCAGGTTCGATCTTCCGGATCTGGTTACCAGATCCGGAGGTGTTATCACAGTTGATGGTGGGGTTACTCTTTCATCGGAGTTTACCGCTATATTGACAGGTCTGGTAATCTACACTGCAGCTTTTATAGCCGAGGTGGTCCGCGCCGGTATTCAGTCCGTACCCAAAGGACAGGCCGAAGCCGCCAGAGCTCAGGGATTTACCAACAGGCAGATCCTGCGGCTGATTGTCCTTCCTCAGGCCTTAAGAGTCATCATTCCTCCGTTGATCAGCCAGTATCTTAACCTTACCAAAAACTCAAGCCTGGCCATTGCCATTGGTTTTCTCGATCTCTATGCAGTAAGCCAAACTATGCTTAACCAGTCCGGAAGGGTGGTGGAGGTATTTTTAATGATCATGGGGAGCTATCTGGCCATAAGCCTGACCATTTCCCTGATAATGAACATCATTAACAAGCGTATTCAGATAGTGGAGCGATAATTATGATCAAAGAAGCGCTGGTAGAGAAACCGCCACGAGAAGAAGTGGGTTTGCTGGAGTGGCTTAAGAGAAATCTTTTCAGTACCTGGTATAATACCCTGCTTACATTTGTTTCTCTGGCTTTTTTATTCTTTGTGGGCCGGGCAATAATTGTATGGGCTCTACATACTGCCCGTTGGGAAGTGGTTACCACCAATATCAAGGTATTTATGATCGGTCGATACCCTGCCTCAGAGGCATGGCGGGTGCTGGCCAGCCTGGGTGTGATACTCCTGCTGACAGCCCTGACATGGGTTTTCAGAAAGCTCAGGGGCAGACCAATCAGACAATGGCTGATTCTGGGCTGGTTACTCTCTTTTCCCCTTATCGGAGTTCTTCTAAGAGGATTTTCTGAGCAAAATCTCTTCCTGCCGCTTGTATCCTCCCGGGTGTGGAGCGGACTTCTGCTTACTCTGGTGCTGGCTATAGTGGGAATCACGGCATCCTTTCCTCTCGGTTTAATACTTGCACTGGGACGACGCAGCAAACTGCCGGTTATCAAGATCCTCTGCACCATCTATATCGAAACAATACGGGGTGTCCCATTGATAAGTGTGCTCTTCATGAGTCAATTGATGCTGCCACTGTTTCTCCCCCCTCATATCCGGCTCAGCACGGTAATGCGGGCTTTAACAGGCATAACCCTTTTCAGTGCAGCTTATACAGCAGAAAATGTGCGGGGAGGTCTGGCCTCCGTACCTGTCGGACAATACGAGGCAGCCAGGTCTCTGGGACTTTCAAACGTACTTATGATGGTACTGATCGTGCTTCCTCAGGCTCTGAGAGCGGTGATCCCGGCAATTGTCGGACAGTTCATCAGTTTATTCAAAGACACCACCCTGGTGGTTATTGTAGGCCTTTTAGACCTGCTGGGCGTTGCCAAAGCCGTAACCGGTCAACGGCAATTTATAGGTCTGCACCAGGAAGTCTATTTCTTTGTGGCTTTGTTGTTCTTTATCTTCTGTTCTCTGATGTCCCGGGGCAGCCGACGTCTTGAACGTTCGCTGGGTGTGGGGGAACGTTAACAAGAAACTATTACAAGCGAGAAAGGCATGAACAGTGATAAAATGGAAACAGGAGAAGAAATCATCATCTGCCGGGATGTACATAAATGGTTTGGCAACTTTCACGTGCTTAGAGGAGTAAATCTTACAATAACAAAAGGCGAGGTGGTGGTTATCTGCGGACCCTCGGGAAGTGGGAAGTCAACTTTTATTCGCTCGATTAATCGCCTGGAGGAGCATCAGCGGGGTACCATCATCGTGGATGGCATAGAGCTGACCAACGACTTGCGGAATATCCACGCAATTCAGCGCGAAATCGGGATGGTTTTTCAGCAGTTCAACTTATTCCCTCATCTCAAGGTTATCGACAATATCACCCTTGCTCCTGTCTGGGTTCGAAAATGGCCCAAAGATAAAGCAGAGAAGATAGCCAGAGAATTGCTTAATCGTGTAGGTATTCCCGAGCAGGCCGATAAGTACCCGGGCCAGCTTTCCGGCGGCCAACAACAGAGAGTGGCGATAGCCCGCGCCCTGGCCATGCAGCCCAAGATCATGCTTTTCGATGAGCCTACTTCGGCCCTGGATCCGGAGATGATAAAAGAGGTTCTCGACGTAATGGTCGAGCTTGCCAGATCCGGGATGACAATGATCGTGGTTACTCACGAGATGGGTTTTGCCAGGGAAGTCGCTAACCGCATATTCTTTTTCGATGACGGGAACATAGTCGAACAAAACACGCCCGAGGAGTTTTTCCGCAACCCGCAGGAAGAACGCACAAAGCGATTCTTAAGCCAGATCCTAACCTACTGACGGGGTTGAATCTCTTAATGTGGGGCAGGGATCCGCGGGTGGACAACCCCATTGAGAATGGAGTTTAGTGGTTCACGTATCTACAGGCGGCCCTCCCCCCGCCTCCTTAAGGGTACCGATAAAAAAAGAAAAGTTTATAAACAGTATGGAAAAAGATATCAGAAACACCGATACAATAGTTGACCAGCCATGTCCACCGATTGAAAGATGGGCAAAAAGTGGTATGTCTATAGAAAGGCTTGATGCGAGAGTGAGAAAGGGGGTGATGGTTACAAATATTATAGGTGTCCAGCGTCCTATCCTGTAGCGCACATTCTTGATGAAGAGCATTACAATTGCAAAACCAATCAACATCGATACAAACAGCTCAACCGGAACGAAAAAAAGGTAAACTCCTATAGAGGTAGCAACTCCTCTACCACCCTTAAATCCATAAAAAACGGGTACACAGTGGCCTGCAATCGCTGCAATCCCTGTTGCAGCGAGGGCTAAAAAATGCAGAGGCAGCAGCTCTCCCCTGAAAAGTAAGACTCTTGCAAGAAACATGGGTATAAATCCCTTAAGAAGATCGAGAATAATTACTGTAGCACCCCAGAGTTTCCCGATCGTTCTGCCCACATTGGCGCCCCCTGGATTACGGTTGCCGATTTTGCGGATATCCTTGCCCGAAACCAGCCTGGTGATGATAATGGCGTAATTTATGGAGCCCGAGAGGTAACCGATTATTAAAAATAGAATAAAATATAGATATTCCATAACTATTTATCTCCCATTACCACACAGAGAAGAAGTCCCGGCCCGGTATGAGCGCCTATCACCGGAGTCATCCTGGAAGTGTATATCTCTTTTCCGGGAACAATATCTTTAAGCCTCTCTACCAGAGCTTCCGCCTCTTCTGCACAGGCGGTGTTTTCAACGGCGATCTCTTCTATTCTCGAGTAGGACTTTGCGAAATCGAAAATCCGCTCTATCGCCTTTGCCCTTGAGCGGGTTTTCCCTGCAGGCATAACAACCCCATCCCTTAAAGTTATAAGGGGATTTATCTTCAACATGGAGCCTAAAAATGCCCTTGCAGCTCCTATCCTTCCTCCTCTCTTAAGATACTCGAGGGTATCAAAGGTACAGAGAAAATCAACCCTTGAGATGTTATCCCTTACAACCTCCCTGACCTCCTCAAGACTTGCCCCCTCCTGTGCTGCAGCCGCAGCCTTCATCACGATAAATCCCTCAGCCATGGTAGCCCACTGCGAATCTATGACTTCTACCCTGCATTTCTTCTTCATTAAGTTTACAGCCTGCCTGGCAACCTCGTAAGTGCCACTGAGTTTTGCCGAAAGGGTAACAAAAACAATGCTGTCTGTCTCCTCTGCAAGCCTGTCGTAAACCTCTGAATATACTGCAGGAGATGGTACGGCAGTTGTAGGAAAAATACTACTGTTTTTCAACTTCTCGTAGAACTCATCGGGGGTAATATCAATACCGTCGCGAAACTCCTCCTCTCCGAATCGAAGCAGGAGGGGTATTGTTGTTATATCCAGTTTTTTAAGAATATCCTCGGGTAAGTCTGCCACGCTATCGGTTACGATTTTTACATTCACCTTATACCTCTCTTATTGTTCGACCGAAAGGATAAACTCACAAAAACTCTGTCCGCCGGGTAAAACCTCCAACTCCAGGTCGGGATACCGCCTGAAGAGCTCTTCCCGCATGTTTTCGGCATCTTCACCACTCTGCCCTTCTCCATAATAGATTGTAACCGTCTCATCTCCTGCGATTTTCAGGGCGAGAAGAGCCTTTATAAGGGTATCGGCAGGTGTATGACCTTTTGCAACGGTTGTTCCGTTTGATGATGCCGTATACTCAACCTTTCCTTCAGAGTGTACAGTCCGTGTAACTTCGACAGTTCTCACTTCAGAGATTGCCTCACACATCAATTTGTAGTTCTCTTCTCCTTCTGCCAGATCATTAAAGGCAACAACGGCGGCTATGCCCTGAGTTACAGTTTCTGCAGGAACAACCATAACCTTTTTCTTCGTCATTGAGCCTATCTCCCTTACAGCGGAAAGAAGGTTGCCTTGACTGGGTATAATAATAACATTTCTGCAGGGAAGCTCCTCTACTGCTTTTAGCAACTCTTCCACACCCCTGTTCACCACCTGTGATGCAGGGATAACAGAGGAAGCACCCAGGCTCAAGAATATCTCTGAAAACCCCTCTCCAGGAGATACTGCCAGGATTGCCGTATCTCTTTTACAAGCTCCTCTCATGAAGGCATTCCTGTAACGACGATACTGACTTTCCATATCGTATGAGTGTACTTCTGAAAGTGTTCCCATGGTCTTCGCCGCCTGTAATACCGAATCAGGATCATCTGTATGAATGTGAACCCGTACGGCAGATTCACTTTCGGCAAGAATGAGTGAAGTCCCCTTTCCTTTCAATACTTTCTCGAGCCTATCCCGATTGAGCCCGTCACCACGGAGGATAAACTCAGTGCAGTGTCCATATCTCCTTTCAGCTCCAACTTCGGAAGATTCCCTTCCCTGTATATACTCGGATTTAAGCATTGTGTCGGGTCGAAAGTACTCGATACGAGGCTTCCCATTTTCCAGTGCTAATAGAAAGCCGTAAAAAATTGTATACAGCCCGTAACCGCCGGCATCCACAACTCCTGCTTCCTCCAGTTCTTTAAGGAGTGCTGTAGTATTTTCAACGGCTCTTTGCGCGGAAGATACTATCTCCTCAAAGAATAGTTTCAAGTCTTCATTCTCATTTTCAACATGCAGTCTTGCTGCCTTAGAGACATCCCTTATTACAGTTAAAATCGTGCCTTCAACCGGTTTGCTAACACCGAGATATGCCTGTTGACTCGCATTAAAGAGAGAGGCAGCAAGATCCTTCTTAGAGAGATGCTTGAGTCTGGATACACCCCGGGCAAGTCCGCTTATTATTTGATAAAGAATTACACCGCTGTTTCCCCTGGCACCTGTGAGGGCTCCTCTTTCAAATGTTAAAAGCACCCGGGATGCATTGTCTGTTTCCAACTTTTCCAGTTCTTTCAATCCCGAACGAATTGTAAGAAGCATATTGGTGCCTGTATCACCATCGGGCACCGGATATACATTAAGTGCATTTATTACGGAAATATTATCTTCGAGACATTTATGAGCCGATAAAAGCATTTTTTTTACAGTCTCTCCGTCAAGTGCTTTCAATTTGTGCATTTTCTCCGCTATTTTCCCCTCACCGTTACACAAGAGCTTCTCAATAACGATTAGAGTAGTTAAAAATAGATGATTTTACAAGCCTTGAATCTTACGTTGCCTTGCGAATACCCTCAAAAGTTCTCCTCTGGTTCTCTATATGACGATGAAGCCATACAATGACCATTACGGTTACAATTGCAAGGGGCAGAAGGGCTACTACCGCTTTAAGGCCAAGTCGTTCTATTATATATGCTGATATAAGAAGTGTCCCGGTAATTAGATGGGCCATAATCGTGGATACATTTGCAGGAACAAGATCGAAGGGTTTTTCATAATAATGCCGCAGATAGTCGACTGCCTTTACTGCAAGAGGCAGGGAAATAAGACCCAGCAATGCATGAGGGCTTATCATGCCGCCTGTAACGCTTAATATAATCGAAAGATAGGCTAAAGTCATAATAACTACATAGCCGGTTACCGCCCGCCTGCGACCAAGCAAAACCACCATGGTAGTTTCTGATACGGCTCTGTCCGCCTCGTAATCGGGAAACTCGTTTATGTATACAACAGCAGTTATGAGAAACATAACAGGAAGTGCAACAAAAACAAGTTCTGCATCAAAACTTTGTACCTGAACATAATAGCTTCCAACAGCCATCAAAAGGCCGAAGTTCAAACCTATTATAAGCTCTCCGATACCGCGGTTGGCAAATTTAAAAGGGGGAGCGCTGTAGAAAAATCCGGAGATAACTCCGACAATCCCCAGAATCAAAATAAGAGGACCTCTCGTCCACACCAGATAAATCCCCACAAGGCTTCCCAGAAAGAAACAAACTAAACTGGCGGTTAGTGCCTCCGGAGGGGTGAGCAGTCCAAGCTGAATCATTCGGCTTCCCCCACTGAAGGGGCGTACGAAATTGCGGTTTAACTCATCATTTCCGCTTACATGATCAAAATAATCGTTAATCATATTCGTCCCCATATGCAGAAGAACTCCTCCGAAGAGTGTTAGGATCAGATAAGCGGGTTAAATCATTCCCGTCTTTGACCAGCCGATAAGTCCTCCCGGCAGAATGAGCACCACGGTGGCAATCAGAAAGGATGGGTGTATTTCAATCCACCAAATTTTAAGTTTTCTCAAAATGTGAGCTAAATCACCGGTTTCGGGAGCTGCATCAACCCGGGAAAACTCAAGCACAGGTGGGTGGTACACCTCTGGTAATCTCTCCGAAATTTCGGTACTCGATTGTTCCGGGAATTACTTTGATTACCTCCAGAATATCTGCATTGTCATTCTCTACAAGATAGCCTGCTACGGGAGATACCTCCTTGAGCTTGGAGAGAGCCAGCTCCCTTTCTTTATGGTCTTTGACTTTAACCGCTTTTCCGGAGATTTCGATCTCATTTGACCGGTTAAGGCTCTCCCCTTCGTTATATATAAGCAAGGATACGGTGGGGTGATAGGTTATCTGTACTGTTTTAGGATCATCTTTCATGCTCGAGAGATATACGGAGAAATCGTCATCTACTGCCCAGCGCAGCATAGCCTTAAACCAAATAAAAAATTTTTTAAAAATAACGCAACTTGGCGTCGTAATAGCGTAAAGCTTAAGTTTTCGGAGGCCCCCTATCTTCGGGATAGCATGACTTTTCCCGATAAGCTCATCGTAATGGTTAAGGCGGCAAGGCTCTGTCTTGAGTTCTACATTTTTCTAGCTAATCTGCTTGAACTCATAGGCTCTCCTGACCACCCGGTCCCACTTCTCCGTGGTAAACCCTATCCCCACCGTTTAGAGAAACTGGTTATCTATATCCACCAGTGCAACTATATGAAAAACATGCCCTTTCTCATGAATAAAGGTTCCAAGATCGCGTTCCCTCTCAGACACCTGGATGCCTCGCCTTGCTCTTACCTTAAAGAAAGCTTTCCCTCAGATGATGGCTTACGATATAAGCTGCAGACGTTGTATACCTCTGGTAGGCTTCTTTGGAAGATGTCTCAACCATTATGGCGGTAATCGACTGATTAGCGTTAGTCTTCTAGAAGGACTGTTTTCAGAGATAGAATTCGTTCGATCTATACAGAAGCAGATAAAACATCTATAAGCTGCTCTTATGATAGCCATGCGCCCAGCGCTGCCCTGAGCGATAGTTCCCGAAGCAGATAAAACATCTATAAGCTGCTCTTATGATAGAACGTTTTTATAAAGAGGCAAAACTCACCAAGAAAGCAAGAAAAAGCAAATCTCAATCTTGTTGTTGACTTCATTGCATCGCTACCAAGTGAGTGATAAACTTTCCATAGTGTGGGTACGGATTTCATTAAAAGATTCCGGGTTATTAGACCGTTACCTTGACCTTCTCGTACAAAAATTCAGGTGCAAAATCGGCACCGTTTGGCCAACACAGGGTGTGGAATTCGGGGTGAATTAAAACTGTTTGAAAAACTCGTGGTCCTTTAGCGGTTCAAATATTTGTCCATATAATTCTTTTTCTAAATCAATATCCCCTTCAACACCATCTGAGAATCTTAAATGTATAATATAATTTTTCTTATATTGTGCTTCTACAACTTTCGGAATCATAATAATTACTCCTCGAGAATATGCCTCAAAGCTCGCTTAGGGAAATCACCATGAACTACCCCGCTTTGGATTTCTACAATGACTTGATATTCTCCATATACTGCATGGAAATGTGGCGGAGGATGTTCTCTCGGAAAGATACCGATTACGATTCCCAAAAACCTTGATAATTCCTATACATTGTTAGTTTATGCTTATTACATAAAAAATTCAACCTGGATTATAGTAAGTGAAGCATGTATCTTTTAATCCCTAATGCAGCATGCTCGGGTGCTGATTAGACTTAGTTTCCAATCGCTGCCGTCCCGGCGGCTCCCTCCGGCCCGTCTACAGTCTTTTCGGCACATTCTGTGCCTCGGCGTTCCCATGGAAGCCATCAATTAAGCAGGAATTCCTGGAACAGTTAGAAGGGAGAAGTAAAATCACTCCCATATAGGCTACAATAGCCCAATAAATCACAATTCGCCATCTTGACTTTCAGAATAGATTGAAATATTATGATAAAAATTATAATATTAAGATGGGCATGAAAAAAATATACAGTATCAGCCAAGCGCAGCGTAGCCGCAACCAAATAAAAAATCTTGTTAAAATAACAAGATCTGGGGATTTAATAGCATAATAAATATCTTATTAGCTTTCATCTTTTTTCAATTATCGAGTTTCTCTCTCGCCACGTTAAACAGAGAATGCAACTCTTTTAACCTGACAGAGAAACGGGCTGAGCTTGTTTCTTCTATACTCTCATACTACTCACCAGGTTCAAAGAAAGAAGGGAGAGAGTGCACAATTCAAAAGAGTACCGCAGCAGTTGATATCGAGCGAAGATTCTCTGTAAGTGTAAAAACTTATTCTGTTATATCCCCTTTGCCCCGGAAAGTTGGGCAATTTAGTGCAAGAGTCTTCGGGGCTTTAAAATTATTTGACTCTTATTATTTCCATATTCCTCTGTTTCTGCAGAAAGAATCCTTCCTCCTCTGACACTTTCCCTCTTTTACCTGGATTTACAGATTACCCACAACCGGCCTTTGAGAGGAAGAGTTTTTAATAGACTCTGCCGCTGGGAACCGCGTCGATGCCCCATTTGAGGGCACCACCAGGCGGAACGAATTAAATT
>Ga0180301_10003862_pt1 | contig 11651 bp, 15 predicted proteins | sample GuaBasSediGuay16_FD_121797 | JGI IMG/M metagenome (GOLD analysis project Ga0180301, IMG submission 121797) | Subseafloor sediment microbial communities from Guaymas Basin, Gulf of California, Mexico - Guay16, Core 4569-2, 12-15 cm | ecosystem: Environmental > Aquatic > Marine > Hydrothermal... | reverse complement strand
TTGCAATTTATGGACGCCCATTTAACGAATTTATTCGGCTTTCCCCTTTCATTTTATTTGATCTTTTATTGAGAGCCACTACTTCGATAATTGTAAGCTATGGGCTATATATTGGTAAAAGATGGGGGTGGCTTATCGCACTTATAACATCTATGTTGGGGGCAATAGCGATCATCAATCTGTTAATGTTCTGTTTAGTGAACGCATTAGGAACGTCAGCGTTAATAGCATATAGTATGGCTTTACTGCTCAATTTGACATTAATTGCCTGCCTTCTTTCAGCAAGCAGCCGACGATATTTTCGTTTCTTAAATCTCGAAGGCTAGCTTCTAAAATCGGTTAGTCTTTTAGGCGCCTATGAGCTCTCTAAGATATTTTCCACCTTTAATTAATCCATATTCGGAGCCAAAGAAAAGATCTTCATGCTCAATGCTAAGAACATAATCGTAGCCAACTTCCTCAGAGCCGTTATGTAGGCGCGCCAATTTATTTGACCCCCAGCCCGGTATTTATTATATCTCCACCATCCTCTGCCTAAAACACCAACATATTTAAGCTTGAACGGTAGCACTTCGGTATCTTTAGCGTGAGTATGGTAGATTCTATCGCCAAACCTGTGAACAGCCTCTATATAATCTATTCGTTGCCATAAAAGATGAGATGGATCAAAGTTTAATCCTAAAGTTCTATCTGGAATATTTTTGAAAGCCTCTTGAAAATGATCTAATCCTTGAAGGAGAGTCGCATACCAGTTTTCTAGGGCGATCTTCACGTCATGCTCTTTAGCTGCATCAACAATGGGAGCAAAGACTTTAGGAAAATCCTCTCTTAAGGTTCGTAGCTTATCTTTTCCTTTAACCGAGCTACCACGAGGGTACAAATAACTTCAACATTTAGAGCTGAAGCAGCTTCAATGACCTTCAATAAAATTTTTGTTCCTCAGGATTTTCAAGGATATTTATGCTGTAGAAGGCTAGGCTTGTTATATTCAATTCCTTCTCAGAGAATAGGCGTCTAATTTCACCTGCTTCCCCACTTAAAACGTAATCTACATCGATATGTTTTACTGTTGGCGAAACAGAAATCTCTAGTCCCTTAAAGCCATTAGCTGAGACCCAATCAACAATCTTTTGAAGACTCCAATCCTTAAAGGGGGAAGTAAGAAAACTCAGAAACATATATTTCACCATTTATAATTTCAGATCAGCATAGTTTCTTCCAACTCTTTCACCATCCTCATAGTTTTCTCAATTTTTTCCTTCAATTTTACATTGTAGAGGGGTGCGGCTGGATGATAGGAGGCAACTACGTAGGTTTTTGCATCCCAAAGATTTACTTTATAGAGTTTTCCCTGAGATTCTCTCATCGACTTAAATTTTAAGCCTACTTTTGAGAAAATGTAGGATGTTGAGTGACGACCTAACGTAACAATTATTTTAGGTCTTATTATGTTTAGTTGTCTATCAAGGTACGGGCTACATGCTTTAATCTCTTCGGGACGGGGATCTCTATTCCCAGGGGGTCTGCACTTAACAACGTTTGTTATATAAACTTTGCTTCTGGAGATTCCAACTTTCTCGAAAACACTGTCTAATAATTTTCCAGCGGCTCCAACGAAAGGCTTACCTCTAACATCCTCCCAGTATCCGGGTGCTTCGCCGATAAAAACTATTGAGGCATTTACGTCACCATCGCCCGGAACAGGTTTTCTACGGGTTTTCCATAAACTACATTTCCTACACTCATTTACTTCGGCTGTTATCTGCCGAATTAATTTGAGCTTTAGCTGATGATCCAATGTCTCTTCAACCTAAAAATAAGATTAGGATTTTTCGACATTTAAATTGTTCATCCAGCATTAAAAAGAATGACGATAAAAGGGCGTGGAAACTATTTCTTAGAAATATTTCAGCCTTGATATTTGAGGACGCTTTTTTATTTTGAGCGATTCACCTAACATACATAAGGCTGGCTAAATCTCGATGTTAATCATATTCTTTTCCATTTTCCCCAGAAAATATTTCATTATTAGAGCTGAATATATTAGCATTGCAATTGAGAGTAAGTTACCTACGATATCTCCCAACTTCAGATACACGCTTACCACGATAGAAAGATATATTGGAGCAAGAAGTAATGCTGAGAGAGCGAGTGAAGCCCAACCTATTAATAGTGCTGGTGTGCCACGTCGCTTCTTCCCAAGAAATTTCATCATAACATACAAGTTTACTGAGCAACCTATCATCGAAGTTGAAATTATCAGAATTAATGATGATATTGGGTTATTATTGGAGAATATAGACAAAATCAACATTACTACGGCGGGTATGGCTGAGGATATTAAAACGAAATCATATAATAGAGACCTAACTAATGTGCGTATATTTACGCCTGAAGTTAGAGGTATCCAGAGGTTTTCGAATTCTGAGGACCTCCAGTTGCTGACAAGCATTAAGGGAACAATAAGCGAATATATGCCTACTAAGAGTGTTAAGGGAAAGAAAGAGGAGGTTTGGGAGGCTTGTCTAATACTAATGGATATTAATGCAGCTATCAAATAGAGGAGTATGATAGCGAATAAGCTGCCTTCCCGCATTGTTCGGATAATTTCCTTTCTCATCAGAAAAAGAAGCAAAGACTTTGATTTAAGATTAAGTTGAAAAAATAGGCTAATTCGCGAAAATGTTTTGATGCTTTTTCTCATCTTCAATGTTTGCATACGCATGGAAGTGTCAAATGGGGATACAAATGGAGTATGCCTTGATAAAGGAAAGAAGTTCTTTCCTGAAGCAAACATGAAAAACAGGAAACCTAGTGAAAAATAAAAGATTAGACCTAGAAGGTTAAATATTTGGGGCTCTTCGTTAAATATTATATTCAAGAGAATTTTAGCTAAAAACGTTGAAGGATAGGGTAAGGAAGCAAATTTCAGCGGGAAATCAATGAGGAGCCTAAGTGTAGGAAGCAGAAAAATAAACGCTAAAGTCAATATGATCGAGTTTACCAGTGATCCTTCGTATAGAATCTTCATGAGTGAAAGGGATGCCTTCAAAAAGAAGAGCAGAAAAATAAAAATTAAAATTGCTAAAAACATCAACAAAGCTAAATGAAACTCTAAATTAAGTGAGAGCACTATTATCACATAAAGTATGAAAACCGGATTAACAAAGATAAGTGAAGCCGTAAAATCAGCAAACATGCTTGCAACCAGGAATTCTCTAGGCTGTATAGGCGACGTAAAGATAAAATTCTGCTCATACTCAAACACCGTGTAACCCCTTAATGTTAACAACGTGACAAAAAGTATAAGCGCGCTTACAATAGCTGTCAAAAATTCAGCATAGAGCTCTGGGTTTGCATTTCCCTGTCTGACAGCATTAGTGATGCTCATTGAGAAGCCAACTACACTGGGGATGAAGCCGAACGTATATACAAGTAATAGCGCTAAGCTAGCTTTAGAAGCTCTGAGCGCGCCAAAGAACGCCTTAACTTTAAACTTATATACCTCTAGTATTATGTTTACTCTCACAATCTATTCCTTCTTAGTAAGTTAAGGAATCCTCTTTCTTCTTTTCTCCCTCGACAACTTGCATCTCAGCCTCTTCAGTTAGTTTAAGGAAGACCTCTTCTAAGGTTGCATTTTCACCACTTTTCGACAATTGCTGGAGATTCCTTAGATCTCCGGAGGCAACATTTTGGCCTCTATGAATTATCGCAACTCTGTTACATAGTCTCTCAGCAGTATCAAGCATATGGGTTGACACAAAAACGGTCTTGCCATCTTTAATTCTCTCATTAAAAAGATCCTTTAATATATGTTGTCCCATAGGGTCTATGCCAATGAAAGGTTCATCAAGAATTAGTAAATCAGGATCATGAATAAGAGCTGAAGCTATAGCAACTTTCTGGCGCATTCCTCTGGAAAGCGATAATATGAGAGATTTCCTTTTTCCTTCGAGCTCAAAGAGCCTAATGAAATAGCCTATCCTTTCTCTTATTTGTTCATTTGAAACCTCTCTAATCTTACCCGAATATATGAGAAACTCTTCAACTGTTAAGTATTCAGGTAGGGAAACGGTCTCAGGCACGTATCCGATGAGCCTCTTATATTCATATGGTTCCTCGCTTATATCCACGCCATTAACTTTCACAACTCCTTTATCCATCTTTAAGAGGCCAACGATTATCTTTAGTGTAGTGGTCTTTCCAGCGCCATTTGGACCTAAAAGCCCAAAAATTTCGCCTCTATATACCTCTAGATTCAGTCCCCTAAGTGCTTGCGTCCCATTATAAGATTTCCATACATCAATCAGCTCAACGATTGGATTCATGTAATATCATTTCCTCTTAAGCCATGATTACGCTATTTTTTGTATCCAAGCTTTCTAAGTATGCTTTTACGCCATTCAACACCTTTCTCATCCTCTATACCTCTAGGTTTCAGTCCGTCAATAACACCCACTATGCCCCTTCCCTGCTCGGTTTCTGCAACAATTACCTGCAACGGATTAGCTGTAGCGGCATAAATTGTACAGACTTCCGGAACCCTCTTTATGGCATTTAACACGTTTATTGGATAGGCTCCCCGCATAAACACGATGAACGAGTGGCCGCAACCTAATTTAAGCATGTTTTCGGCAGCAGCTTTTTTGAGTTCTTCATCTGTTCCTTCGACCCTAACCAAACATTCTCCGCTACTTTCGCAGAAGGCTAAACCAAACTTTATGCCTGGAACGGAATTAACCATCGCCTCGTAGATATCCTCAACAGTTTTTATGAAGTGAGCCATTCCTAGAATAACATTGCTGTCTTTGGGCATATCAATGCTTATAACCTTAATCTCAACCATATATTTCATCTCCCCATGAGTTCTATGCTAAAAATTACATATAATCCATTTATAACCTTATTTGATTTCCAATCTTTTAGCAACACACGCTGAAAAACACTATTTACTCATGTAGGCTCTAATGCTTCCCCACTGATCAAGAATTATATCTAGTAGGCCTGTTAAACCAGTATGGATAGAGTAGAATATATAGCATAAATAGATGCAGTTCTCACATTTACTGTACTCGCTTCTAAGCTTCTCGATCAAGGGGCTTTTCCAGATCCTTGGTAGATCAAATATTGAGGCTACTGGTTCCCTACAATGGCAACCTGAGACCCTACCTAAGTGATCTACAACCAGAAAACTCTTGAGGGCTCCACACTTCCATATTCTTTTACCAGTTAAGGCTAGCTGTTTGATGGCTTCAAGAGTTTTTCTGGTTATGTAAATATATTTGTTTTCTTTTTTCATCTCTATGAGAGTGTCACAAACCTTGGCTAATGTTTTCCTATCAGTTATCTCGTATTCATCATTCTTTTTGCCTATTGAAAAAGCTCCTTTACCAGGCCGGTAGTCATAGGTGTAAAGACAATACCATACAGGTATCTTACGCTCTGTAAAGTATTTGGTGAAGCTGATTATTTCATAAAGGTTCATCTGCGATATCGTTGGTGAAACGCCGACGGGGATTCCCTCCTGCTTTAAGATTTCAATGGCTTTCATGGCTTTTTTCCAGGCGCCCTTAACACCTTTAAGGTAGTCATTCTTCTCCTCGTCTAGAGTATCTAAGGATATTGCTACAAAATCTACATTACGCAATTCGTCGATCTTGTCTATTGCAATACTACCGTTATCATAAACTGTGGTTATGAAATATTTTGAAGCATAATCCAAGATTTCGCCCATATCATCACGGAGAAGAGGATTTCCGCCTGAAAACACTATTTCTAGAACACCTATATCGCGTAGGATATCTAAACCACGTTTTATCTCTTCAGTTGATAGTTCATTAACGTCTTGATCCCTCCAAACATTACAGCCCCTACAACGATAATTACATTTTCTCGTTATAAACCATTGAGCATGATAAGTCCCCGGAGATTTTAAAGCCCGTTTAGCTAAATTTAGAATTTTTGGAGCAGACATCATTTTTCGATCCCTCTTTTTTAAATGTTTTTATCGCACAGGTTCCCAAGATTTCGATATCGTTTTATGAAATAGAAACAATGATATATAATTACTTATCCATAGTTTAAGCACTTTTATGAAGCCTACACGTCTGAATCTTCTCATGGACTCATAGACGGTTAAATCATTTAGAAAAACAAATTTACCAATTTTAGAAAGCCTAAAAACCAATTCGTGATCCTCCAAGCATGGAAGACTTTCATCGAAGCCTCCGACTCTAAAAAAGGCTTCTCGCCTAACTGCTAAAAATTCCCCTCTTGAATGTGGCTTAAAATACGCAAATAAACGCAGTAACAAATTATAGAAGCGGAAGAAGGCATGTTCAGAGGGGCTGGGATTTTTAGGCATAATGTTACAAGTTGCCCCCACAACTTTTTTCTCGCTGAAGACTAGTAAAATTTTCTTAAGAAAATCGGGTGGCGGATCGATATCTGCGTCCATAAAGATTATTATTTCACCACTCGATTTATAGGCACCATAGTTTCTTGCTTTACCTATTCCCCGCTCATTGATCACATAAACCTTCTTTGCGAATTTTTTAGCGATAGAGACCGTTTCATCTGTACTACCACCATCAACAACCACTATTTCTAAATGGGGATCGATTCTAGAAAGCCTAGACAATAGCTTACCGACATATTTGCCTTCTTGAAGAGTAGGAATAACAACTGAGATTTTGGAGCCAACCGTCTCACACAAATTTATCATCATTATTAGCCAATACTAGGCTTAACTTAAATTTTTATTTTATTCTTTTTACTCTCCTATAGGAGATGCTTTAATTTCCCGAAAAATTAGACGGACAACCAGCGAATCAGAGCCTAATTCTGCATAAAATTTAGGTTCTTAGCATTTTCCCTTAGTTTTTAGGTACTCTAGTATCGGGTATATTATAAACCTTCTGTTATTGAAGAGAAGACGCTTAAAGATTCTCACTTTTCTGAGCGTTCAATTTTGAAATAACATTAAAAAATTAGGTTATATATTCTAAACTAAATATAGAGATTAATCTTTATCACTTAGAATACCCAATTTTGACCGGGTTTCCTCTGGAGTATTATTCTCTTTTCATAGTTTCTTCTAACTCTTATTCGAGGAGGCTTTTTAGTTTTCGGTATAGGCTCAATCTTCGGGGTTTGTGAACGAACTTTCCCGGCCTTTGAAAGGCTACCATGTGTTGGCATTTCTTACTTCACCACCAGCATTTCTATCCCTATTCTCCTATTTATATTTTTATTACAAATAGCAATATGACATTTGATGTTTTCATCAGTATGGATTAAAGAGTAAGATGCAACAGTTTTTGACAAAAGCCTTAGAAAATCATCCTTTGAAAAGAATTTTTTGAGTCCAGTGATGATGAAGATAGAGCGATTCTTTACCACTCTCATGATTTCACGGATAGTTAAGGCGGGATTAGGCATGTTCTGGAGCAATGTTACAGCAAATACTTTATCAAAAACTTCATCCTTAAATGGTAAAAAGTCAACATCTGCTCTGATTAGAGAGACATTATCTAATCTTCTCCTTCTAATGTGATCTAAAGCTATTTTTAAAGCTATTGAAGAAAGATCAACACCTACAATAAGCTTAGATGAGTCACTTATGTGATTGAAGAGAAGACCTGTTCCACAACCCGCATCCAGAACAATATCATCTTTCCTCATGTTTAAAAACTTTAAGATTTCCCTGATTTTCAGCTCCTGCTCATAACCATATAACGTATTGTAAATTTTTGCGAACTTATCATAGTGTCGAATCACATCAAGTTTTACTTTCCAATCTCCATTCATGATGCCAAAAATTATTTTTATGGTAAGCATCTAAAAAATCTATTGGCGAAACCCTTGCCGACTAAAAGATCCATCTCTACATATGAAAACTTAGAGATTGATGAAGCTATAGAGAAGCTAAAAGTGGCATTTAATGAACGGAAAACAATAATTTTAGTTGGAAACTGCTGGGTTGAATATCGTGGCAGAGCTAGCTCAAAACTTGAACCTGGTGAAAGAATCATCATAATTAAAGAAGACGGATCTGTTCTAGTTCATAGATCTAAAGGCTACGAGCCAGTTAATTGGCAACCCTCAGGCTGCGCTTTTCAAGTGTTTAAAGATGGATGTTTCCTTGTTATTAAGGCAATTAAAAAAAGACCTCATGAGATTGTAACAATGTTTTTTGATAAAATTTATCTTCTTTCTATACTTAAATTGGTTGATGAAGGAGAATTTTCACTTTATGCAAGCGAAGAGGATATGCAGAAAGCCATATTATTGAAGCCGTCAATTATTGAAGAAGGATTTAAGCCGATTGATTATGAGAAAAAGGTTGAACCTGGTTTCATAGATGTTTATGGTATAGACAAAGATGGGCATATGGTGGTGGTAGAGATAAAGCGCAGAACCGCTGGAAAGGATGCTGTTCTGCAGCTAATAAAATATATTGAAGCATTAAAACCTCTTGTTAACCGTAAGATAAGAGGCATAATAGCTGCACCGCAGATATCGCGGGAAGCACGAAGACTTCTAGTAAGTTTAGGATTAGATTTTAAGAGAGTTGACCCAAAAAAGTGTTCTGAAATACTTCGGAAAGTAGAAAATAGGAAGATTATGGATTTTCTCTAAAAAGAATTTATGCCAATGTTTAAAATAAGTAATAGGGGTCAATCTTCAGATATTAGTATGTCAACTATTTTTGATGCGATTGATATTATTTTATCGGATTCTTTTACGATTAAATCACTTCTGGAGGATATTTCTGTGTTTTCTAACCGTTTTATTGATCTTTCGATTCCTATTAGAAATTGGAGAATCGGGTTTTCCGCGGGAAGCATTCTTTCTAAAGATTCCTCAACAATACGTTCTATAAAAGTGGGTTCTCCCAAACTGTAGTAAATTGCGGTCTGAGCCTTTCTTACAGCATCAAGTATTAAATCAAACGCTCCGCTATTTCTTTTAGCCATATTAATCTCATTTATTGCTTCTCTAAGATAACGTAAAGCCCAACTTTTTCGATATTCATCCACTAACAACTTTTCCACAAAAAATAACTAAACGTTTCTCTCCTACTTATTTTTATTCTTTCTCTACTTTAGGTTGCGAGATTGAAACCAACCGCGTTATATAACCAGCAATACTATTTCTGAGTCTAGTTGATGGAATTAACGCTATACTAGAGAGTATCTTCTTATTCTCCTCAAAATTTGTTGTAAACTTATCGGGGAATCTTTTAACTAGTTCTCGAGCTATTCTTTTTACCTTTTCTGGACGTACATTTCCCAAGCGCATCAGCCTTTCCCATTTTGTCACATTACACGTGTTACTACTATATGAATATTGCCGAAATTTTTGTTATGTTTCATCAAAGTCATATATAAGGATTAATGTTCCAAATAAAAATGTAAGGAAGAGTAGAAAGGCTTTTTTAATCGATAGAATAAAATAAATAGCTGTATTTAGAAACGAAAATTCAAAAGAGGGAAATATTATGGGCGAATTAGCAATTGCAGCAATGCATAGGATCTGCAAAAAAGCTGGAGCTGAAAGAGTCAGCGAGTCAGCAGCTGTACAGTTAGCAAAGGTTCTCGAAGAAATAGGTATAAAGATAGGTAGAGAAGCTGTAGACTTTGCAATGCATGCTGGCAGAAAAACCGTAAAAGCTGAAGACATAGAGATTGCTGCAAGAAAGGTTTTAGGCAGATAAATCAGCAAAAATACTCTTATAAAAATCCTTCCATTTCTTTTTTTGAGAATTGATTGGATACCGTATGAAAACATCCATTGTGAAACTAATTTTATTTATGGAAACATTGGCTTTGCAACAAAAATGTTGTCTTTATTGGATATTATGCGAGCTCTGAGTTTAACTCCGATCGGTAAGTCCTTGACATTTACGAGGGTTATGCTCCTATCATATTTTTCCGTTACCGCCAGAGCTTCGCCTTTAAGCCATCCTGGACCGATAACTCTAACGCGAATAACTTCAAAACGTCTGTAAGGTATTGGAATTCTGGAACGCTTATGAATTCCAAAATCCATTGGGTTTAGAACAAGCTTAACATTAAAATCCCTTTCCCAATGTTTCAATTGATCATAAAATTTTCTCCATGAAATTGGCCTGATGCCTTTAACTTTTCGCCCATGCTTATGAACGAGATATTTTTGTATTCCTAAAGCCGGATATTTTCTACCAGCACCTAATTCTTTAGCAATCTTAATTATTTTCGGCATTTCGGAATCATTTAAGCCTGGGATCCAAACTGGAGCAATGAGTAAATCAATTTTAGTATTCGAAACTATATAATGCATTAAATCAACTATTCTTTTCGGATTATACCATTGAGTCCCACAGAGTTTCCTAGCTAAATTTAGATCCAAAGCATCGATTGAAAGATTAATTCTTGTTAAACCAGCATCAGACAATTCATCAATAAGTTTTTCAGTTAATATTGAACCGTGAGTTTGCATTGAAACAACTTCAACTCCCTTAATCTGGTTTAAACTTGAAACTAGATCAACTATCTTGGGATAAGTTATTGGATCGCCAACCGTGTCTATATGGGCTTCTATGCCATGTTCTCCTTTAAAAGCAACGATCTTTTTAAACCATTCAATAAGATACTCTAATGGAACAATATATTCCGTATACCTATGTTTTGATCTTGGCCCAGCGTCAGTAGAACAAAAAATACAGGAAAGTGGACAAGTCGTGACTGGGCGAACTTGAATAACGTTTGTTCCCCTATCGATTAAACCAAAAGCTATACAACCCAAAAGAGGGATGGGATCAGAAACCTCAAAGAATTTTCTAAGCATAATTCATCAAACATGAAGTCAATCCATAATGTATTAAAAAACAAAAAAGAACGAAGATTTAATAGTCTATTTAGTTCTACCCGAATCCTCCGCCGTAACCTTCAGGACCTTTAGGGGACTTTGGAGTTTTCATTCTTCCAGCTGCAATAACGTCATCTATCTTCAGTATCATCGTCGCTGCTTCAGTCGCTGACTTGATCACCTGCTTCTTAACAGCTAAAGGCTCATAAACATCTAACTCACGCATGTCTCTAACCCTTCCTTCAAATACGTCAACGCCAGCCCAAACTTCGTTCTTCTCGTGCCTAGCTCTAAGCTCTGAAATTATGTCGATTGGATCCAAACCAGCATTCTCAGCCAAAGCCGTTGGGATAACCTCTATAGCTTCTGCAAAAGCTTGAGCAGCCAGCTGCTCTTTACCCGGAAGGGATTGAGCATATTCTCTGAGATCCTTTGCAACCTCTATTTCCGGCGCACCTCCGCCAGCTAGAACCTTAGGCTCTTGGACAACATCTCTAACAACACATAGCGCGTCGTGAATTGACCTTTCAGCTTCGTCAACCGTTCGTTCTGTTCCACCACGAATGAGTATGGCTACGGCTCTTGGATTCTTGCATCCTTCAATGAAGACCATCTTGTCTTCACCTATTTTTCGTTCTTCGACGAGCTCCGCGTAGCCTAGATCTCTCTCACTTAAGTCCTCGAGGTTAGTGGCTATTCTGCCTCCTGTGGCCTTAGCTAGCTTCTCCATGTCTGATTTCTTAGCTCTTCTAACGGCTAGTATGCCCTCTCTTGCTAGGAAGTGCTGAGCCATATCA
>Ga0180301_10003859_pt1 | contig 11652 bp, 10 predicted proteins | sample GuaBasSediGuay16_FD_121797 | JGI IMG/M metagenome (GOLD analysis project Ga0180301, IMG submission 121797) | Subseafloor sediment microbial communities from Guaymas Basin, Gulf of California, Mexico - Guay16, Core 4569-2, 12-15 cm | ecosystem: Environmental > Aquatic > Marine > Hydrothermal... | reverse complement strand
TGTTTGAGGCTTCATTTAATCTTAATGAGGCTCTCAAATCTTTTCTTTTGATCGCACTTCTCGTAGCGTCCGGTTTTTTCAGCAATAGAATGAACATTGTAAGGAGGCGTGAGTGATGGAGATTGCATCAGGGATAATAGGGCTCATGTTTGTTATCTCAAACTCACTACTCTATCCAGTGATTATCTCACTTCTCATCCTCGTTGGAGTTTCATTTATCATCTTTGGGCAGTTAATATCTGAATATGCATCGAGGAGTAGGGATCTTCACAGGCTTAAGGCTGGATTGAAGCTTGCAAGAGAGAATATCGAGTTTAAAAACTTCAAAGAGGCATCAAGGGTGCTCTCAACATCGGGCTCAAACTTCCTCCTTGAGAGTTTCATAAAAGATCTTACGGCCACTATTGATGATGCGAACTTTTCGATCGAAGCTGAAAAGCTACTGCAGGATTATGAGCTAAGAATATCCCATGAACTTGAGGTGCCGAGACTTATCTCCAGGATTGCTCCAATGATTGGGCTTATGGGGACACTGATACCGTTGGGGCCTGCCCTCATGGGCTTATCTTCTGGCAATATCGAGGCGCTGGCATCAAACCTCGCGATCGCATTTGCAACCACGGTTCTCGGTATTTTAACAGGAGGAGTCGCTTATGCAGTTCTTATCGTCAAGAAACGATGGTACACACAGGATTTAAGCGATATGGAGTATGTTGTGGAGGTATTGAAGTGAGGGTCAAAAGGCAAAGGATAATCTTTGGGGACGAAGAAGACCCACTTACCAGTGTCGCAAACCTCTTCGATGTTGCAATGGTCTTTGCTGTGGCACTTCTTGTCGCGCTTGTACTCTCATACAACATTCCTGAGCTTCTCGATCCCGATGCATCTGTCACGATCGTAAAGAACCCCGGTGAGCTCGATATGCAGGTTATAATCAAGGATCACGAGATGATAAAGGTCTTAAACGCAACAGAAAAAATCGCAGGTGGTCAGGGCACAAAGCTTGGAACTGCCTACAGGCTCGATACTGGAGAGGTGATATACATCCCAGAGAATACAACATCAGAGGGTTAATCAACCGTCTGTGATGCCCCAACTCATTTGCAGGCAGATGGGGCATCACGGCTGAACATACCCGAAGTGATCAGATATGCATGAAAGAATAGGAAGAAATCGTATAAAAAGGGTGCGTTCGATCGCACCACTGGTATTGCTCTTGTTGATGGTACAGTTATTTGTGCCATTGGTGACATTTACACAGGCACAGACGGATGAACACAGAATAACATTTGTTCTTGGGACGGATGAGAATTTAGCATCGCTTGTAAACGCATCGGTGAATGCTACGGTTAATATCAGCATATATAATGCAACAGAGGCAAAAGCAGCGAATTTCAGCAATGAAAGCGTTCTGTTTCTGGTTTCTCTCGATAATGAAACCGTTACAAGCATAAATCAAACACTAAGCCAGAGTGCGTATGTCTTTGCATACAACTTAAGCTCCAACGTAAGCATTGGAAATGTGGATGATGTGAATATTACGAAGTACTGGGTCTATGGTGGCGATGAGAACATCCAGAATTTGATTAGCTATATGGATAACAGGTTCTATAGTAATAACACGACTTTTGATCCACCAGAGCCGCCTGCAGGAAGAGCAAAGGTGGCTTTTGTTGTATCTGAAGTATCATCATACGCTGCATGGCTTGAGAATACTTTGGATGATGTTTACATCACGCGAAATCTCAACGTATCCCTCTGTACATACACGCACGATAATCCAGAGAGCTATCAGGGTATGAACCTGAGTGATCAGGATGTTATCTTCCTCTGGATGATCGGTTACCCGGTACAGGATGCACTCAAGGATACGGTGCTTGAGGCAAAGGCTAATGGTGCTGATGTGATTACAACCAGCTTCACTGACGTCTATGGTATGTCTTCTGTAAACCTTTCATCCCCTGAATTTGCCGATATTGCCACATACTGGGCAAACGGTGGGAGTGATAACATGAAAGGGTTACTCGTATTTTTAGGTGTGAAACTCTGCGATATCCCGTTAGGAGACTTCGAGCTTGATGCGATTCCGCCACCTGTTGTGATACCGCAGTTCGGGATATATCACCCGGATGCAAAGGCAGAGGCAGAGGGAATCCAGGGACTCGGCATCTTCTCCTCGATAGATGATTATCTTGCATGGTATAAGAGCACAGGGAGATATAACGAGAGCGCACCTACGGTAGGAATCCACTATTACTATGTCTCAGGGAAGTACGGCTCCTACCAGACGCTCGATCCACTCATAAGAAAGATAGAGGATAAGTGCGCGAATGTGATATTTGGAAGTTTCAGCTACAAGGATTCCAATACCACCACATACTTCCTCAAGGATGGCAAGCCACTGGTTGACTCACTTATCGTCATCAACTCATTCAGGCTGTGGCACCATCATGAAGACGAGGGGGTCGGTTACCTCCAGCAGCTGAACGTAACCCCGATCAAGGGAATCATGAGCGTCTACATGAATGAGAGTAAATGGAATGAGAGCAACGGGTTATCACCTTCAGAGGTTGCATGGCAGGTCGCACTTCCTGAGCTTGATGGTGAGACTGAGTTCATACTCTTTTCAGGCAAGGAGAAGGATCCTGTGAGTGGTGAGTACTGCTACAGGCCGTTCGATTCCCAGCTTGAGTGGATCACGGATAGGGCAATTTCATGGGCAGAGCTTCATAGAAAATCCAACGCTGAGAAGAAAGTTGTGATAATTTACTACAACCACGGTGGCGGGAAGGATAACCTCGGTGCAAGCTACCTCGATATCGTCCCGAGCCTCACGGACCTCCTTGACGCAATGAAGGGGGAGGGGTATGATGTGGAAGGAGGGGTGCCTGATGAGAAGGAGCTTCTCGATCTCATGCTCCATCAGGGAAGAAACGTCGGTACATGGGCACCGGATGAGCTTGAGCGTATGGTTGAGAGTGGAACCGTAGTCCTTCTCCCGGCATCTGAGTACGAATCATGGTTCAATGAGCTTCCTGAAGATAAGCAACAGGAGGTCATCGAGAAATGGGGAGAGCCACCCGGTGAGATAATGGTCTATGAGAATGAGACAGGGAAGTACCTTGTCATCCCGGGGGTTAAGCTCGGGAATGTATTACTTGCACCGCAGCCAACCCGTGGATGGCTCCAGGATCAGGCTGTACTCTACCACGACAAGGAGCTTCCACCACACCATCAGTACATCGCGTTCTACCTCTGGCTGAAGAAAGAGTATGGCGCAGATGCAATAATTCACTTCGGAACGCATGGAACGCAGGAGTGGCTCCCGGGTAAGGAAACCGCCCTCTCTGCAGAAGAAGATTGGCCCGCGATACTGATCCAGGATCTCCCTGTGGTATACCCCTACATCATGGATAACGTCGGTGAGGGGACGCAGGCAAAGCGAAGGGGTCAGGCTGTGATCGTTGATCATCTCACACCACCGATTGTGGCAGGTGGGCTTTACGGAGATCTATCTCTTCTGCATGAGAGGATTCACCGGTATCTTGCTGCAGAAAACACCACGCTCAAGGGAGAATACAGAGAGACAATAACAGAACTTTACAATAATCTCTCTCTCAGCGAAGATCTCGGTGTTACGCCGGATGAACTCAGGGCGATGAATGAGACTGCGTTTGAGGATTTCATAAATGGCGAACTTCACGAATACCTCCATGATCTTGCGTCTGAGTTCATGCCTTATGGACTCCACATACTCGGATCACCTCCGGATGGCTGGAAGCTCGTATCGATGGTAGAGTCGATGCTTGGAGATGAGTTTGAGGAGCATGTGGGAGAGATATATCCACCGCATGAGCTATCTCCCGCACATGAGAACTGCACCGTGATAGAAGGACTCCTGAGTGAGGTCTTGCTCAATGGCACAGATCCCAAAGAGGCACAGAAGAAGGTGCTTGCAGGGAATGTATCAGAAAATGTGACAGCAGATCTTGAGACTGCTAAGATCTATGCAGCAAATCTTAAGAACTGCACGATCGAGATACCGAGAATAATTGATGCCCTTGATGGAAGATACGTTCCTCCAAAGGTCGGGAACGACCCGATAAGAAACCCGGATGCGCTTCCAACCGGCAACAACTTCCATTCCTTTGATCCAAGGGAGATACCGACGAAGGAGGCATGGAAGGTTGGAAAAGCCATGGCTGATAGCCTGCTTGAGCAGTACAGGGCGGAACACAATGGTACTTATCCAGAAAGGGTGGCATTCGTCCTCTTCTGCGTCGAGACGATGAGACATCAGGGGATCATGGAGTCAGAGATCCTGTATCTCATGGGTGTTAAGCCGAAGTGGGATAAGCGGGGAAGGGTGAAAAGTGTTGAGCTGATACCCTGCAGTGAGCTCGAAAGACCGAGGATAGATGTGCTTGTCACAACCTCAGGGCTTTACAGGGATACATTCGCTGGTAAGATCGGTATCATCGATGAGGGAGTGAGGGTTGCAGCTCAGACAGATGATGATAACTGTACAAACTATGTGAAGGAACACTCGGATGCAATATATGAATGGCTGATCAAGAATAACTACTCAGAGGAGGATGCGACCTGCCTCTCGATGGCAAGGGTCTTCTCAGAGGAGAGTGGAAACTACGGTACAGGGCTACCTGACGCAATAGCAGCGAGTGATACATGGAATGATACCACGAAGATTGCGGATCTCTACATCAACAGGCTCGGCTATGTCTATGGAGATTGCGGATGGAGTCTCGTGAATCCTGATCTCTTCCGCGAAAACCTCAGGGGGGTTGATGTTGCCATCCACAGCAGAAGCTCGAACCTCTATGGGGTGCTTGACAACGACGACCAGTTCTCATACGTCGGCGGGCTTGCACTGGCTGTAAGATCACTTACGGGTGAGACACCAGATCTCTACATCACAAACCTGAGAGACCCGCACAACCCGATGACAGAGACACTTCAGAGCTTCCTGAGAAGAGAGCTTGTTGCAAGATACTTCAATCCGAAGTGGATCGAAGGGATGATGGAGCATGACTATGCCGGAGCAAGGGAGATGATGAAGTTCACAGAGTATCTCTGGGGCTGGGATGTTGTAACACCGGATCTTATCACCGCGGACATGTGGAACCAGGTCTATGACGTCTATATCCAGGATAAATATAATCTCGGCTTGGAGGGGTTCTTTAAGACCAACAACCCGTATGCACTGGAGTCAATAGCAGCAAGGATGCTCGAAGCGATAAGAAAAGATTACTGGGATCCATCGGATGATGTCCAGACAGACCTTGCAGAGACATGGCAACAATTGGTCGATGAGTATGGCGTTACTTGCTGCCACCACACGTGCGGTAACCTGCTCCTGAATGAGTACATGGAGGGGATAATCTCAACACCGGTTGGAAAATCGAACACTGGAAGGGGTGGAGGGGGTACGTATTGGAAGACCACTCCAACACCCACGCCCGTGCCTCAATCCAGTGATGGGAATGAGACAACGGAGGGTGGTGTTGGGGGTGTAGAGAATCTCAATCCGTCTAAAGCCGCATCCAACTCTAAAGAACTGGAGGGCACGGTGATGGAGGAGAAGAAGCTTGGAGGCCTGATGCCGCCGGTATCAGGTGTCCCCTGGATCGCGGTCTTAATCGTGATCGTGGTACTCGGGCTGGTCTATGCAGGATTCTTTTTGGTGCGGAGGTAAAACTCCGCATTTTTGTTAAAGCGAAAAGAAAAGCTTAATAAAACTAAATATGGTTTTGTCTTACATGAATCTTGGGGGCGTTCCAACAAAGGAAGAGGTGCTTGCAATCGCTCTCTTCAAGCTTGCACCAGAGAAGGATGATGTTGTGCTCGATATCGGTTGTGGTACGGGAACGGTCTCTCTCGCAGTATCAAGCGCTGCAAAGAAGGTTGTAGCGATCGATAGGAGAAAAAAAGCGATAGACGTTGCATCAGAGAATATTAAAGGGCATTATAATATCGAGCTACTTGAAGGCGAGGCGAAAGAGCTTATACCACTGATTTCCTCGTTTAATAAGGCGTTTGTTGGTGGCACGGGAGATCTTGAAGAGATTTTAAATCTCATTAAGGATTGCGATGGGATTGTTTTGAATGCTGCGCGGATTGAGGTTGCATCGATGGCGATTGAAGTGATGAAAAATCTTGAAATATTCAAAGAGGTACTTGTTATAAATGTTGCAAAGAGCTATGATCTTGCAGGTGGGGTAGCGTTCAAGTCTTTAAATCCTGTATTTATGGTGGTGGGAGGATGCTTGTAGGTGTTGGTCTTGGTCCTGGAAGCCCTGATCTTCTGACATTGAGGGCAATTGAGGTTTTAAAGAATTCTAAGAAGATATATGTCCCAGGAAAGCTTGCTTATGAGCTTGTGAAGCCGTACAGGGATGCTCTAATACTTGATTTTCCAATGATACGTGACAGGATTGAGCTTGAACGAATATGGGGGGAGAATGCGAGGATTGTTGGCGAGGCTGCAAGAACTGGGGTCGTATCGTTCGCCCTTATAGGCGATCCAAACTTCTTCTCAACGTTCACGCATCTGAAACGAAAGGTGAAGGAGCTTTATCCCGAGATCGTGATTGATACCGTCCCTGGTGTGAGTTCGATAACTGCGTTTGCGTCTCGTGCTGGCGTTGAGGTTGATTCAAGCTTTGAGGTATCTGATGGGAGTGATACCAGATCAAAAATTATTATGAAAGTTAAAAAACCCCGTGAAGTAGTTGAATCACTCAAAAAAGATGGTTATACGGAGTTTATGCTTTTTGAAAACCTGTTTATGGATGATGAAGCGATATACCAGAATGATCTTCCTGATAAAGCAGGTTATCTGAGCATCCTTTATGCCAAAAGGGGGCGCGAGCCATGAAGGTGCACTTTGTTGGTGCAGGCAGTGGAGATCCTGAGCTTATCACACTCAAAGGGAGGCGACTTCTCGATGAGGCAGACCTTATTCTATACACAGGCTCGCTTGTAAACCCCAGGCTTCTCGCTGGGGTCAAAGCTGATGTTGTGAACAGCCATGGGATGAAGCTTGAGGAGATTGTTGAGCTGATGGCAGATAGGGCAAAGAAAGGTAAGAGAGTTGTAAGACTCCAGACAGGCGATCCATCCCTCTACAGCGCGATGTATGAGCAGATGAGGGAACTTGACAGGGCAGGGATTGAGTACGAGGTTGTGCCTGGTGTAACGTCAGCCTTTGCAGCAGCAGCATCGATCAAAGCAGAGCTTACGCTTGGCGGAGAGACCGTGATAATAACCCGCCCGGCTGGAAAGACACTTCAAACGGATCAGATTAGGGAGCTTTCACGAAACAACGCAACACTTGCGATATTCCTCGGAGTTCATAAACTGAAAGAGGTCGTAGAAACGGTTGAGATGCCTGCAGATACCCCGGCTGCTGTTGTTTACAGGGCATCTTGGGAGGATGAAAAGGTTGTCTGCGGGACTTTATCTGACATCACAGCAAAGGTAGAAGAGGCAGGGATAGAGAGAACAGCGATTATACTGATCGGCAAATCGCTTGATCCAGATGAGTATAAGAGGTCGTATCTGTATGGATAGGCTTGCAACAATAGCATTCAAACGAAACCTTGACCTTGCAGAGCGAATCAGAAAACATATCGGAGGAGAGATCCTGATCTATGGAGATGGCGTATTCGAGAAGGCTTTCAAGACTTACAATGCGATAATAGCCATAATGGCGGCAGGAATCGCTGTTAGAAAGATTGCACCGCTATTGGTGGATAAATGGAGCGATCCCGCGGTTGTGGTTGTTGATGATGGCGGGAGGTTCGCTGTGCCGATTCTCGGAGGGCATCATGGTGCAAACGCACTTGCAAAGAAGCTTTCCGAGATCGGGATGCATGCCGTTGTCACAACAGCAACAGAGGTTCGCGGGAAGGTCTCGGTTGAAGAGGTTGCAGAGATCTTTGGTTCTGAAATTGAAACAAAGGATAGTACAAAATCGGTCAACCTTGAAATCCTCAATGAAGACGTTCCTGTCTTGAGAATAGATGGGCCAAAAATCATAATTGTTGATGAATATGTTTCTGTGTTATCAATCCGAACGAAAGGGTTTGTTCTGGGCATTGGCTGCAGAAAAGGTGTTCAAAAAAAGGAGATTATAAATGCAATCGAAGAAGCAGTCACCAAGGCAGGGCTAAAACTTTCTGACATCGCTCTTCTGGCATCGGCTAAACTCAAAGAGACTGAAGACGGGTTGATCGAGGCTGCCAGAGAACTTTCCAAGCACATCATATTTGTAAACGATAGTGAAATAAATTCGATGGATGCACCATCAGACTCTGCTGCTTCGAGAATCGGATTGAACGGGGTATGCGAACCATCTGCACTTTTCGTCTCGAAGAACCGCGAGCTTATACTTCCAAAGACCGTTTATGGGAGGGTCACAGTTGCAATCGCAAGGTAAGCTCTACATCGTCGGGATAGGGCCTGGAGCAATCGAAGAGATGACGATAAAAGCGAGAGATGCACTATTAGAGTCTGATGTCGTTGTAGGGAACAAAAGCTACATCGATCTTGTCAAACGTCTACTCGACGGGAAAGAGGTTATTGAGAGTTCGATGGGAAAAGAGGTTGAGCGTGCACGAAAGGCACTTCTGCTTTCAAAAGATAATATCGTATCAATTGTAAGTGGTGGAGATGCTCACGTCTATGGCATGGCAGGGATTGTATTTGAGATTGCAGAAAATATGGATGAGTATTTTGAGATCGAGGTTCTATCGGGAGTGAGTTCTGTCAGCGCATCTTCTTCACGTATTGGAGCGCCACTAAACAACGACTTTGCGGTTGTATCCTTGAGCGATCTTCTCACACCCTGGGAGATGATCGAAGAGAACCTATCTGCTGTTTCATCATCAAACTTCTGCATAGCTCTCTACAATCCGAAGAGCCAAAGGCGAAATGAGAACTTCACAAAGGCGATTGAGATCATCAAGAGGTACAGAGACGATGATACGCCTGTTGGGGTCGTTAAGGACTGCAGCAGAGAAGGTGAAGAGTTCTTTGTCACAACACTCGGAGAAGTCTTAGAATTTGATGACCGTGTTGATATGCACACAACAGTCATCATCGGAAACCGTGAATCAAGGATCTGGAACAACTGGATCATAACACCCCGTGGATACCATAGGAAGTACAGAATATGAGAGCAAGGATCGTTATTGGGGGTGTGCAGAGTGGGGTTGGAAAGACCACGATAACGCTTGGAATAATTGCAGCGTTAAGAAAGATCGGCTATGATGTCAGACCGTTTAAAGTTGGGCCAGATTTCATCGACCCGACCCATCAGACAGCTGTCGCTGGAAACTTATCCCATAATCTCGATTCGTTCATGATGACCCCTGAAGAGATACGATCATCCTTCCTTAAAAATACTTCAGAGGGGTCTATCGCTGTAATAGAAGGAGTTATGGGGTTTTTCGATGGCATGAGCGGGAAGAATGAAGAGCGGGGCAGCACAGCCCACATTTCAAAGATATTAAAGGCTCCTGCAGTTGTTGTTGCAAAGGTTGGTCCAATAGCACGGAGCATCGGCGCTGTTGCACTCGGATACAGGGATTTTGACCCTGATGTGAACCTGCAAGGGATCATATTCAATCCTGTGGGAAGCGAGAAGTATAAGAAGATTCTTGAGGACGGAGTTGAGGGTATTCTTCCCTGTTTAGGACATTTTCCCAAAGATGAAAGCCTGACGATAGAGGGGCGCCACCTAGGACTCAAGATGGCACATGAGACCAGATATGATCTCGATCGGCTTGCAGAGGTCACGCTTGAGAACATCGACCTTGACAAGCTCGTTGAGATTGCAAGGGATAAGTCTGGAGAGATAGAAAGGGAGAAAGTTGAGATTGAGCCGATTTATAAGGGTTGCAGGATAGCTCTTGCAAGAGACGAAGCATTCTGCTTCTACTACCCAGAGAACATCGATATCCTGAGAGAACTTGGAGCAGAGGTTGTTGAATTCAGCCCGATTAAAGATCCCTTCCCTGATGCAGACGGACTTTATCTCGGCGGCGGTTATCCTGAGTTATTTGCAAAGGCACTCAATGAAAATGTGACAACGAGAGAAGCAATCAAACAAAGAACTGAGGAAGGCATGCCGCTCTACGCCGAATGCGGAGGCATGATGTACACACTGAAAGAAGTCGATGGATACAAGATGCTTGATATATTCGATGCAAAGGCAAAAATGAGAGACAAACTCCAGGCAGTAGGCTACGTGATTGCAGAGACTCGCTGTGATACCATACTTGCAGAAGAAGGAAAGACGATCAAAGGGCATGAATTCCACTACACAGAGGTTGCCGCGAAGAACGTCAAATTTGGATACAGAATGATACGAGGGAAAGGGATTACAGATGGCAGGGATGGAATGATGTACAAAAATGTGCTTGCATCATATACCCACATTCATGCCATCAGCCACCCAGAGGCGTTTATCAAGTTTGTGAGGCTATGTTATGATAGATGAGAAAAATATTGCAGATCTTGGTGCCTACACGATGGATGCCAAGCGCATCTCAGCAAAAAGCAGATCGATTGCAAAAGAGATAGTCGGAGATGAGACACTCGAAGATAAAATACGGCAGAGAGTTGTGATTGCAACAGGAGATCCAGCGTTTAAAGATCTTTTCGCATTCAAGAACGATTCCTTGACACGCGGCGTTGACGCCATCCAGAGAGGGTGTGATATCTACACAGATATACGGATGGTACAGGTAGGAATCACAACCAAGGGGCATGAATGCACCATCAGATCATTCATAGAATTTGAACCAGCAGAAAATCAAAGTCTTACACGAACCGCCGCCGGCGCAATCACACTCAGCGAAAAACTTAACGATTCCATAGTCGTGATCGGAAACGCCCCCTCAGCCACACTCGCCCTATGCGAACTTATCACAGGTGGCATAACGCCAGCACTTGTCATCGCAACACCTGTCGGGTTCGTGAACGCAGCAGAATCAAAGGAATGGGTAAGACAGCTCAATGTTCCATCAATCACCTCGATCGGAACAAGAGGCGGGACGCCAGTCGCTGTCGCAGTGATGAATGAACTCATAAAGATCACGAGCGAAAGATAGGAAAGCACGACTTCTTTTGCAATGGTGTTTTTATTCAATGAATAATGGTTTCTCCGTGTATGGGATGAGCCCTTTTTCCTCCCCCATTTCCATGAGGTGTTTGATAGATCTTGTTCCCTCTTTTCCGATTTCAAGCGTATACTTGTTTACATAGAGGTTGATATGCCTGCAAATGGTCTCTTCATCCATTTCATTGGCGTGTGCTCTGATGTACTCCATCGGTTCTCTTCTTCGTTTGAGCGCATATTCGATACTTTCCTTGAGCCAGTGATCAATTTTATGGATGAAGTCTCTATCGTATGCTCGTTTGGCTATGATTGCACCAAGTGGTATCAAATGTCCTGTCTCTTCTTCCCACCACTCTCCAAGATCGACCACCTCTCTTAAGCCATAGTCCGGGTATGTGAATCTTGCTTCATGTATGATCACTCCGCAGTCAACCTCTCCTTTCGTGATTGCTGGCATTATCTGGTCAAATGGCATCTGGACTGTCTTTTTGATTTTAGGCTCGTAGAGT
>Ga0180301_10003858_pt1 | contig 11653 bp, 9 predicted proteins | sample GuaBasSediGuay16_FD_121797 | JGI IMG/M metagenome (GOLD analysis project Ga0180301, IMG submission 121797) | Subseafloor sediment microbial communities from Guaymas Basin, Gulf of California, Mexico - Guay16, Core 4569-2, 12-15 cm | ecosystem: Environmental > Aquatic > Marine > Hydrothermal... | reverse complement strand
CAGAGCTATCACTTCTTCTAACCCCAGACCGGTAAAGTTAAATATATTGTCGGAGTTTATATTAGAAATAATCCTCTCTACATCTTGGGCTTCATCAGGCCCAGCAAAAATAAAAATCTTCGCCCCCAATTCAGAAATTATTCTTTCAGTAAGTAAAGAAAATTTTCTCTCTGGCCAGCGTTTCCTGAAAGCCTGTTTATCTAAAGTCTTTCCTCCACAGGGAGCTATTCCAATAACTAAGTCTTCTCTAAAAACCTTACCTTTAAGAAAGTTATCTACTTTTTCCCTGCTTTCTTTAGAAGCATAAACTTCTAAATTATAAGGTTTGGGCTCAATCCCTAATAGCCTTAAAGCATCTAAATAGTAATCAGCAACGTGTTTACTTTCAAAACCTTCTATTTTTATCTTTCTGGTTAAAAAGCAGCCTCTTCTTTTATAATCTAAACCTACCCTTTTCCTTATTCCTGCCAAAAAAGAAAAAAAACCATATTGAGAATTCAGAGATAAATCTATAGTTACATTTATGTTCTCCTTTCTAATCTCGGAAATAAAACTGAACCCTTTTTTAACCCACTTTAATTTAGAAACTCTCTTTATTTCTTCAAACTCATCTCTTTCGTAAATAAATATCTTCTCTATTAAAGGGTTAAATCTTAAAACAGGGTAAGCCCTCTTATTACAAAGATAATAAATCCGGGAATCAGGAAAATATTCTTTTATATTCCTTATTAAGGGTGTGGAGAATAAAACATCCCCTATTCCAAAAGGGTTTATTATTAAAAAAGAAGGTCTCTTTTCAGTAGGCAGTAAACCTTTGAATATCATCTTCGGCTAAATAAGAACCAATCTGGACTTCAATTATCTTCAAAATCTTATTGGTAGGATTGTGAACCCTGTGTTTACAGCCAGGCCTAACATAAATACTTTGATTTCTTTTTACTATAAACTTTTTCTTACCTAAAGTAATTTCTGCCCCTCCTTCTACTACATTCCAGTGTTCGCTTCTAAACTTATGTTTCTGAAGAGAGATGTATTTTTTAGGATAAACCCCAATTTCCTTTACTTTATAATTATCAGCCTTTTTCAATACTGTATAATAACCCCAAGGCCTGTAAACTGTAGGGCTTTCTTTCACTATATCTTTATTTTCTTTTTTTAGTATGTTTACTAAATCTTTCACCTCTGAAGCTCTCCCCTTCTTTAAAACCAACAAAGCATCCGGAGAATCTATCACTAAGCTATCTCTCACTCCTATTAAGGCGGCTAAGCGGTGAGGAGAAAACACCAGACAATTCTTAGAATTAATTAGATAAGCTTCGCCTACTGTATAGTTTTCTTTATTTCGGGAATAAAATTCCAAAAAACTCTCCCAGTTTCCCAAATCAGTCCACTCTCCTTCAAATTTGATGAACCCTAATCTTCTTGTCTTCTGAATTAAAGCATAATCAATTGAATCTTTAGGTAATTTAGAGAATTCCTTTACGAATTTATTCCAGGCAAACTCATAAGGTTTATATATTTTATCAGCATATTTTTTAAGCTCTTCCAGAAAGACTCTTTTCTTAAAACAAAAAATACCCGAATTCCAGAAAGCACCTTTCTTAATCAATTTTTTAGCCAGAGACTTTTCAGGCTTTTCTATAAATTTTTTAACTTTATCACCTTCAGCTAAGATATAACCGTAACCAGGCTGAATTTTCAAAGGGTTTATACCAAAAACTATGATTAAATCCTCCCTGGCTAATTTTTCAGCTTTCTTTAAAGAAGAAATAAATTTTGAGAGAGGTTTTATGAAATGGTCAGAAGGAAATACATAAATTATGTCTTCATCAGAAATTTTATCTTCTAAACACTTTACTCCCAGAAGAATAGCTGGGGCAGTATTCTTAGAAACAGGCTCAATTATCAAATTCTCTTTTAATCTCTCCTTTTCTTTCTTGCTTAAAAAATCTGAATTTTCTATTTGGTTATAAACTGTAAACTTATAATCTAAAGAAGAAATTATATAGATAGAAGAAGGAGTAAAAAAAGGCCTGAGTCTTTTAAGAGTGAGTTTAAATAAAGAATGCCCCTCCTTAAATTCTACAAACTGTTTGGGATAATTTTCCCGGGATAAAGGCCAGAGCCTCTCACCCTTACCTCCGGCTAAGATAAAAGCTATTTTTTTACTCATTATAATTACTCTTCCCCTTTATCTCTTGAGAAAACCAGCCTCCGGTATAAGCATCTAAACCTGCAGTAAGTTCTTCTAAATAAAGTTTCTTCTTAAGAAGCTCTTGTCCATCTTGAGGAGGGTTTTTTATCAGCTCTAACTTTACTCTTCTCCTTTCAAAATAAATCCTTCTTAAATCGTCTAATAAGTCAAGTCGGGTTTGGGTATCTAAGCGGGCTCTACTATCTATATCATCTTCATAACTATTCCAGATTAAATCTCCTATATCCCAGGATAAACCCACGCTCCAATCTCGAGGCCCCACACTCCAGCGTTCATAACTTTGGGCAATCCCGTAACTTATGCTTTTATAATAATCTACATCGATATTGGGGAATAAAGCCCTTAACCTTACCCTCTTCTTCCAATCTTTTATAATATCCGGATGGAGATGATTATAGTTTAAGGCTTTCTCCTGAACCTCTAAATAACTGGGTTCATTCTCAAAATCTATATTATTGCCTAACTCTGAACTTTCTGATTGTCTTTTGTATAAACCTGAAGAAGTAGCTAAAAATAATACTCCCTTAACCCAGGCTAAATCTCTTACTTCAGAAGAAGCTCCTTTCAAAATATTATTAAGAATTCTGTCTTTAAGATTTAATTCGTATAAACCTTCTTCTGTAGCTAAATATAAAATATTTTTATTAGGAGCTTTGCTTATCTGTTTTATGTTTAAACTGTTTAATCCGGCAAAATTTAATCTTTGCCAGGTCTTTCCTCTATCCTTAGAAACAAACAATCCAGAAGTAGTTCCTAAATAAATGTTCTGAGTATCTCTATCTAAATAGATACACTGGGGTATATTCCTAAAACTCTCTTCTTCTCCCTCTTCTTTATAACTCCTGGCTACAAAAACTCTTTCTATACTCTTTAACTTTTCATCAGCTAAGTAAATGCCTTTAGAACTGGCTAAAATAACAAGGCCTAAACCGGGAAGAACTTCAATATCGTATACCTGGGTATCTTCACCTAAATTAGGTACTCTTCTAAACTTATAGAAGTTCTCTTCAGCTAAATATAATCCTTGACTTGTCCCTAAATAAAGAAGTTCTCTATCTTTAGCTAAAGATAAACACTTTATATAATTTTCTTGTTCATCCACAGTCTTAAATATTTTAGAAAACCTTTCTCCAGAATCTTTACTTAAATAAACGCCGGAATCAGCAGCCAGATATATTAAATTAGCCTGGTAAGGGTCAAAAAGAATATCATTTATTGACTTTGAATCTCCCTTTATTACTAAAACTTTTCGAAAGGTCTTACCCCCATCTATACTCTTATATAAGGCTCTGTTTGAACCTACAAATAATATATTCTCATCAAAAGGGCTGACTTCTATTGAATAAAGTTCATCATCTACCCCCCAGACTTTAGAGAAATCCCAAGAAAAAGCGTAACTGCCCACCAGCACAAAAACTATAAATAATACCCCCCTCTTCATCTCTCCCCCTAACTTTACATTTTATTTTCAAAAGATTTTGTCAAGTTACACTTTTTTAGTAAAGAAAACCAAAAAGCCATAAGGGAATTTTGTTTTTGAAACCAACTGTTATATCGTCTATTGCCAAAAAAATATTTAAAGAATTATTATCCCCTTTACCTTTGCCTCCCACCTCAAATAATCTCCCTTTACTATCCATAAAATCTGCTTTATCAGAATAATATAATTTTATTAAGCTCCCTAATTGATTAAGAAAAAATGTTTCTCTAATACTTCCCTTTTCTACAGCAAAACCTTTTTCCTGTTCAATAAGATAAAAAAGATTACTGTTTTCTAAATATATCTTTTGAGGTTTGCGCAATAAGCTGAATCCTTTTGTCCGTGGATAGAGCAAAATAAATAATCCTGCTTTCTGAAGCTCCTCGATATAGGTATAAATGTATTCCTTAGAAATTCCTAATTGTGAACTTATTCGGGAGATATTCGGAATAAAAGGCTGAGATGTAGCTACAAGATAAAAAAGCTTTTTTAGACTATAGATTGTTGGATGTCTAATATTAAAAAGTGAAGGTATATCTTCATAGAATATTTTTTCTATTACATTACCTAATTTATTATAAAACGATTAAACTCCCTCTTTAAAAAAAGGGTAACAGCCATATTTTAGATATTCCCTGAAATATTTTAAAACAGGAATTTGGTAGCTAACTTCATCTGCCAATTTTATATGTTCTTTTAGTAAATCTTTGAAATCAACAGGTTGAAATTGTTTATTCAGACACAAAATTAAATATTCTCTGAAAGAAAGCCCTCTTAAATTATAAAAAACTGCTCTACGAGAAAGGTCTCCTTTCCCTTTTAAAACACTTATGCTTGAACTTCCTGAAAAAATTATCTTTTTTTTAGGGAATGAATCATAAATATTTTTTAATTCTATTTGCCAATCAGGATATTTGTGAATCTCGTCCACAAGAAGGACTTTTCCTCCATACTTAAAAAACTCTTCGGCTATATTATATAAACCTCTGTTTATTACATTTATATTATCTGCAGAAAGATACAAACAATCCTGGGGGGTTTTAAAATTGTGTAAATAATACTGCAAAAGTAAGGTAGTTTTTCCCATTCCTCTTGCCCCGGTGATTCCTATAAGACGATTCCTCCAGTTTATTTTTTTGAAAAGGTACCTTTTGTAAGGTAGTTTCTCTACTTCTTTGACGAGGGATAAATGGATTTCTATAAATTTTTCTATCATAAAACCTCTGTTAATATCGTAAAGTAAAGTTTACGACTTTTAGTAAAATATGTCAAGTATAATTTACCATTTTCTCATAAACTGTGAAGTAATTATTACTGATGCCTGTTTATCGTTTATCGGTTTCGTCTGCTATCTTTTAATTACGATTATGAACTACTCCGTAGGAGTATTCCTATGATCTGCTTCGCAGGAGCATTACTTAACACATTATTTTCAAAGGATTCTATCAAGTTACCGCCCTAACTTTACACTTTCTTTTCAAAAGATTTTGTCAAGTTACGGTATTTGGCATAGCTAAGAATTTGATAAAGAGAAGCAAAATAAGCTACTATAAAACCAATAAAACCATCCCGATAACCTTTTTTAACAAAGAAAATACGAATAAATCTGTCCAGCATTCTCCAAAGAGCATGAATAACATTCATTTTATACCGTGCTTTCTTAGGATCCTTTAAAGACAATTTGTACCATTTAAGAGCTTCTAAGCTGGTCTGCTTATTTAGACTATTTAGAAAATCCTCCCACCCCTTATAAGAGTAATGGAGTAAATCTGCATTAATACGCCCACATTTACCTTTACTAATTATCCTGGGGTGGACTTCTGCCTCCTCATATCTACACTTATCCTTTAAAAAAAGTCTTACTTTAGGAGCAGGGTACCACCCCCCTCCTCTTATCCAATAATTTCCAATATAATTTCTGAGATTAACTGTAAAATTTGTAAATTCACAATTCTTCTTAACAACTATCTTCTCTATCTCTCTTTTTAATTCTTTACTAACTCTCTCGTCAGCATCTAAACTTAATACCCAGTCATTCTTTGCTTGTTGGTAAGCCCAGTTTCTCTGTCTTCCTTCAATATCCATCCTGCGCACAAAAACCTTAGCCCCTAAATCTTTGGCAATATCTCTTGTTCTATCGGTGGATTCGTCATCAACGACGATTATCTCATCAGCCCAGCCTAATACTGAATTTATACAATTAGCTATATTTTCCTCTTCGTTTTTAGTAAGAATAACTACAGAAACAGGAAGCTTATCCATATCTCTTAACTCTTAGCCAATAAACTCCCCTAAAACTAAAACTCCCCAAACAATTGGCTAAAAAATCATAGAAAGAAAAATCTCTACAGGAGAGAGGGATTTGAACTATCTCCATTAAGACTCCATAAGTAATAGCAAAAACTATAGACTTTTTCAGAGAAAACCCGTTCCAGAAAAATAAAAAAGTTAGAAAGAAGTATATGAAGAAATGAACAACCTTGTCTAAATTACTGACTTCTGAGGAAACTGCTACAGGAATAATCTGAAGTATAAAAATTAAAATTAAAGAAGTTATTAAAATAAACCGTTTATACATTTTTATTCAGCAAATAATTTAACTGGCTTAAAATTTAAAACTTCCTCCTAATTCTATTCTTCTTCCTGAAGAACTCTTAGGTAACCTCAAAAAGTAGTTAAAACAAGGGGTATTTCTTTTGAACACTAAAGATAATCCTGAAAAATTTCCTTCTTCTCTATAAAGAGAGCAAATTAGTTTATTTTCTTTGCTTAAGGAAAAACTAATCTTTAATCTTATTTTTCTTTCTCCTCCACAACCCAGCTCTAAAAAAACTCCTCCCTTACGAGAAAATTTTAATTCCCCATAGAAAGAAATTACTCTTATCCTTCTTTCTTGCTTAAGAGCTACGCCTAATCTATATTTTAAAATCCCTCTTTGAGGATAGAGGTTAAGAGTCTGAAGATGAGTTTTAAATTCTAATCTTTCTCCGGGAAGATTTTCTAAAATATATACTAACTTATTTTTTTCTGAAACTTTCCAGTATCCTTTGAGCCGAAAATAAATTTTCTTTTTAGTCTTAAGTTTCTGGTAAGTGTAAGTAATCTGAAGATTTTTATCTATATCCCAAGCTCCTCTGAACACCAGAAAGTCTGGTTCTTTCTTATTTACTTCAAAAATAAGCCTATTGAATCTATCCGTAGAAAACCTTCCTCTTAGTTTAAGAAGTTCTATCTTTTCTCTGTGGCTAGAAACCTTTCTTTTTATAGTGAAAATTAAACCCTCTTTATCACAATCTATAAAACCTGTTTTGAGGACTATTCTCTTAAACTTTAAATTCTTGTACTGCTTTTTTACCTCAAATACCAAGTTATGTTCAGGAGTAAACTTCCAACTTCCTCGAAATTTTATTTGCTTAGAAAACCCAAATTGTTTGTAAGCAGACTCTTCACTAAAAAGGCAAATGAGTTCGTTATCTTTATCTATTATAAACTTCCCTCTTAAAGGCAAAGGCTTTTTATTAACTCCTCTTATTAAAAATTGATTATCCTGGGTTTCTAAGGTTAAAATCTTCTTGGGCATACTCAAAAATTTTAGATTTTTTAATTACGATATACCCTTTTTCTCTCAAAGCCTTTAACTTCGGAAAATTGAAAAGATTAGTCCTTCTCTCTAACTATTTCACAATTTTATGAAAGCAGAAACCCTTATGAAAGCTAATCGCTCCTTTTACTCCTTTTGATTTCTTGAAATCTCCTCTTTAAAATCTTTAAAATATCCAAGTTATATTTATATTTAGGCTCTTCTTTCAGAGAATAGTAAGCATTAGTGGAAGTATGGCGGACTTTTACAAAATTATCCTTTTCTAATATCCTAAGATTTTGAGATATTGTATTTATTTTTTTGTTAAGGAAGGTAGCAATGTCTCCTACGGAAAGTTCTTCCTTTTCTAAAAGGAGAAGAAGAATATCTAAGCGGGTTTTGCCCGAAACACTCTTAAAAAGTCTTTGAAGAATATCCATTTTTCTACTTAAAGACTATTTCATTATTTCATGAAATTTGGAAATTTCAAGAGAAAAATTATTCACGGCCTGAGTCTCTTTTTCTTTTATCCAGCCCTTAAAAAATTAAACTCTGACTACTTCCTAATTTCATGAAATTTGGAAATAATCGAGAAGTAATCTGCTCTCCTGCTATTATTTTTTGATTAAAGAGAGGTATTTCTTAATTTCATGAAATTTGGAAATTATCAAATGCAGGAAGGTTAGTCCTTAGTTAAATCCGGGCTCTCCAGATTCTCTCAGTTTATTCTCCAAAAAACTTTTATAAGTATTAACCGGTTTTTGTCCTACTATATATTTTCTAAGTAAATCCTTCTTCTCTAACAAAGGCTAACACTTTTCCATCAATCAACAATACAGCTGGATGGTCATGTCCAAAAGGAGTTGCGATTCTCAATATTTTCATGCCTTCATCACCCTTCAGAATATAAAATTCTTATAGATTTAAGCTCTAAAAGCTCAGGAAACTTTCTCTCCTACTATTATTAGATGCCTACCAAACAACAACTCTCTGGATAATAGAATCTTATGGATTCTTTTATAACTAAAACCGCTGTTTCTTATCGTTGTGCGCCTTTCCTTAAGGTGATAAGACAATTTTATCATTGGTGATAACATAAACCATGGAAATTTTAATATATGCTTTAGCAAATCTGTATAAACACCTCTCACAAGAATATTATTTTTATATAAAAGATATTCTAACTCCTGATAACGCCATGGAATTACATGCATATTCTGCAAACCGCCAGGAAATACTCTGGCATAATCCAAAGTTGGCTCGCGGAAAAAGTCAAAACTGCCCTGAAAAAGAAATCGTAGTCGAGAATTTAAATTAAGGATATTCGGAGTAGACAATATCAACACTCCCCCCAACTTCAAGACTCTTCTAATTTGCCCAATAACAAAATCAGGATTGTAAATATGCTCTATGGTTTCTATAAACAAAACATAGTCAAATTCTCCTTCAGGAAACGGTAGTTCTCTATCTATATTCAACCTGACGAAGGGAATTATTTTATGATACTTAAATCTATCATAATCTATATCTGCAGATAATACGTCAAATCCCATATTCTTCAAACTATTTCCATAGTCACCATCGCCACAACCTAAATCAAGGACTTTCCCGCGCCTCTTCTTACGCATTATTTCCAAAACTCGTTCTAAAAGGTAATTTCTTTTCTTTTTACCCATAGTAAACTTACGTTATTTCCAGTTATTTAATATTGAACATTTTAATCACTGAAAAAACAATATCCTTAAAAGTCATATTTAAGAAAAATTGAGATTTTAAGTCTAAAAAACAAACTCTTCAAAATTCTCTTTGGTTATTAGATTTACTTTTATATCGGGATAATTATCCCGAAAGCTTTTAGGAATTCTAAATCTTACCTCTTGTAGTTTAAATTCAAAACCTTCTATTTTATCCTGATACTCTTCTAAATAATCCACCTCTTCTTTTTGATGAGTCCTCCAGAAATATGTATCTACAGTTCTTTGAAGATTCATATTCATTTTTATCCTCTCACTAATCAAAAAATTCTCCCACAATTCTCCCTTATCTTGCCTTAAATAAAAAGGATTAAGATTATTTATCAATGCATTTCTTATTCCCATATCAATAAAATAAATCTTTCTTAATTTAGTTATTTCCTTACGCAAGTTCTTGCTAAAAGGCTTAATGCGAAAAATTACAAACGCTTTTTCTAAAATCTGAATATAGTTTAAGACTGTTTTCTTATCAACACCTAAGTTAGAAGCTAACTCATTATAGGAAACTTCTCTTCCTATCTGAAGGGCTAATAGCTGAAGAAGCTTTTCTAAAACATCGGGATTCTTAATCTGTTGATAAACGAGCGCATCTTTATATAAATAACTTCTTGCTATCTCTCTCAACAAATTCTTTGCTTCAGCATCCGAAAGAAAAGTTACCTCAGGATACATCCCAAGAATTACTCTCTTTTCTATAACTCTTCTTAATTCTAATTTTGAATATAGCTGTAAGAGTTCTTTTAAAGAAAAGGGATAAAGATGAAACTCATATTTCCTCCCAGTAAGAGGCTCTATAATCCTATTAGAAAGCTCAAAAGCAGAAGAGCCCGTGGCTACTACTTGTATATCTTTAAAGTTATCTGCCATAATTTTTAAAGTAAGACCTATGTTTTTCACCCGTTGAGCTTCATCTATAAAGATAACCTTCTTTTCTCCAATTAATGACTTTATCTGAGTAGAAGTAACATCGGTCAAAGCATTTCTTATATCTGGCTCATCACAATTAAGATACAAAGACTCAGGATAATTGGCTTGAATCTGTCTAATGAGGGTAGTCTTACCTACTTGACGGGCTCCATATATAATAATTACTTTTCCCTTAAAGAAACACCTCTGGATAGCCTCTTGAATTTCTCTTTTAATAAGTTTCATAATTCACTAAAATTATATTAAATATGGAGACTAAAGTCAACATTTTTATAAAATTTCTTATATTTATCAGAGAAAAATAGTAGTAATCTATCAATAAGAGTTAACAAAAATTCTAAAAGATAGCATCCTTAAGAATTCTCAAAACTTCTTCTACTCTTATTTGAAAAATCTGAGGCTTCTGAATTACAATATGACCTTCTCCCCAAGGCCTCCAGCGGCGGGAAGACTGAGAAGGTTTAGTATTTCCAAAAAGGACTACAGTCTCAACACCCACACAACAAGCCAGATGAACTGGCCCGCTATCATTAGAGATTAAGACTTCAGCATACTTTAAAATTCCGGCTAATTGAAGAAGGTCGGTCTTACCTATCAAATTTAGAACTCCTCTCTCTTTGAGGCCATTAAAAAGTCTCCCTCTCTCCTGGTCTTCTCTTGACCCTGTTACAACCACCTTTATATCTTTACCCAACTTTTCTGCTAATTCCAGAAAATTTTTAAGAGGCCATTCTTTTAAAGAATTACTACAAAAGGGAGAAATTACAATATAATTTTTAGGTTCAAGAGTTTGGGAGATAAGAAAATCCTGGGTCTTGTTTAATTCTTCTTGAGGAAGCTCTATTCTCAAAGATAAATCTTCGGTATAGGCACCTATCTCCTTAACTAACTGAAGGTTGTATTCTACTTCATGGAGCCTGCTCTGGTCTTTTTCATCTTTAATCTTTCTGTTCAATAAAAATCCCCATTTTCTATGGTAACCTAACCTAAGAGGTATCCTTGAAAGGAAAGAAATTAAGTGAGCTTCTTTTGTCGGGTTAAATATTACTGCTAAGTCAAACTTCTTCTTTCTCAAAAGAGAAGAAAAAGAAAATATCTCTCTTAAGCTGTGTTTTTTAGGCTCCCAAATTAGCACCTCATCTACTTCAGGAATACATTTAGCCAGCTCTTTAAGATAAGGATTAGCTACAACTGTTATCTTAGCCTGAAAAACCTTCTTTAAGGCCCTTAAGGCCGGAATAATCAAGAGAAATTCCCCCAGCCTGTCATTCCTAAAAACTAATATTTTTTCTATCTTTAACCTAAATTTTTCCAAAGATATACTCCTTAATCTATATACCCTAACGCCTTCAACCTCTTCTCTACTCCGGAAATAGTCTGTTTATCTAAGGAGGAAGAAATATCCTGCAGAAATTCCGAAGGAATTCCTTCATAACTTTTGATATACTGAGGAGGGAATTTTCTCAAGAACTCCTCAGAAAATATCTCTTTAATTACTCTGCCTTCCATATCTTCGCCTGCAGGAAGACCTAATAATACCAAGAGTGTAGGCAGAATATCATATATAGAAAGGCAGTCTAACTCTATCTTTTTCAAATAAGGGCCACAACCAATAAATACACCTTCCGGGGCGTTACTATGGGCAGAGCCATCAAAATTAAAACCATGGTCTGAGACAATTATTAAATTGTAAGAAT
>Ga0180301_10003857_pt1 | contig 11653 bp, 9 predicted proteins | sample GuaBasSediGuay16_FD_121797 | JGI IMG/M metagenome (GOLD analysis project Ga0180301, IMG submission 121797) | Subseafloor sediment microbial communities from Guaymas Basin, Gulf of California, Mexico - Guay16, Core 4569-2, 12-15 cm | ecosystem: Environmental > Aquatic > Marine > Hydrothermal... | reverse complement strand
GAATGGAACAGAGGGACAGAGGGGAAATTGGGTTACGGGATAGTGGGGGCGGTTGTGGGAGCGACCTATCCCAAGGAGATAAAAAAATTAAGAAAAATTATGCCAAGGAGCATCTTTTTGCTGCCGGGCTATGGAGCCCAGGGGGGCTCGGCAAAGGACCTCGCTTTTGCCTTTGACAAAAAGGGAATGGGGGCGATTGTAAATAGTTCGCGAGGGATAATTTTTTCCTACAGGAGCCAGCCATACAAAAGGAGATTCTCGCCCAAAAGGTTTTATCTGGCAGCCAGAGAGGCGGTTATAGATATGAGGAAAGATATAACCGCAGAGCTTAAGACGGGAGATTGGAAAAAGGCTGCTTTTTAAGCCCGAATATGCCCAGGCCAAAAAATATCCTTGAGAAAATATGGGATTCCCACAGGGTTTTTCAAAAAGAAGGATATCCCGACGTTCTCTATATTGATGCTCACTTTATCCACGAGGTTACCAGCCCTCAGGCCTTTGATGTTTTAAGAAAAAAACATCTAAAGGTTTTAAGGCCTGAGAAAACGTTTGCTGTCGCCGACCATACCGTTCCCACCATAGATCGGAAAGGGCCAATAAAAAGCGCCAAATCAGCCCGGCTGATAAATGCCCTTATTAAAAATTGCCGGGATTTTGGCGTTAAAAATTTTTTCCCCCTCGGCCATCCCTACAACGGGATTGTCCATGTGATCGGACCGGAGTTAGGGATTAGCCAGCCGGGGATGACAATTGTCTGCGGGGACAGTCATACCTCAACCCACGGCGCCTTGGGGAGCCTTGCCTTTGGGATCGGAACCTCTGAGGTCGCTCAGGTCTTGTCTTCCCAGTGCGTTCTTCAGTACAGGCCAAAAACGATGAAATTAAAAATTGAAGGAAAGATAGGGAGGGGAGTAACTGCCAAGGACATCGTTCTCTACATCATTTCTAAAATGTCAACTTCCGGGGCGAGAGGATATTTTATAGAATATGCCGGGACTGTTATTAGGAGCCTTTCTGTTGAAGCAAGGATGACTATTGCCAATATGAGTATCGAGGCGGGCGCTAGGGGAGGAATAATTTCTCCGGACAAAAAGACCTTCGCTTTCTTAAAAGGAAAGCCGTTTGCTCCCAGAGGACGGGATTGGGGCAGGGCAGTAAATTTTTGGAAAGCACTGGAGTCGGATCCCGAGGCAAGGTACGACAAAGAAATAAACTTTGACATCAGCGGGATTGAACCGATGATAACCTACGGCACTAGCCCGGCAATGGCTGTTGGAATTAGCGGAAGAATCCCCCGGGCTAAAGACCTGGAGGCGGGCGAGGAGCGGAAGGCGTTAAAACGAGCGCTTAAATATATGGGGTTTAAAGAAGGAGAAAAAATGATAGGCAAAAAAATTGATTATATCTTTATTGGCAGTTGCACCAATTCCCGTTTGGAAGATTTGCTTTCTGCCAGCGGCATTATTAAGGGGAGAAGGGTTTCTCCCAATGTTAATGTTCTGGTTGTCCCGGGGTCAAACAAGGTAAAAAAGGAGGCAGAAAAACTGGGGGTGGATAGAATATTTATCAAAGCGGGCTGTCAGTGGAGGCATCCGGGCTGTTCTGCCTGTTTGGCTATGAACGAAGACAAAATTCCAACTGGGAAATACTGCCTTTCAACGAGCAACCGTAATTTTGAGGGACGTCAAGGGCCGGGCGCCAGAACTATTTTGGCAAGTCCCTTGACAGCCGCCGCTTCCGCGATAAAGGGGGAAATAACAGACCCAAGGGAGTATTTATGAAACAAATTGAATCAACGGCAGTCCCTTTGCCTATTGAAAACATTGATACTGACCAGATTATTCCGGCCAGATTCCTTAAAACCGTTAAAAAAGAGGGCTTGGGGGATAAATTGTTTTATATTTGGCGGAAAAAGCCGAGTTTTGTTCTAAACAACAAAAACTATTCCGGCGAAATACTGGTAACCGGAGGCAACTTTGGCTGCGGCTCTTCCAGGGAACACGCCGTCTGGGCGCTTCTTGATTATGGGTTTCGGGCGGTTGTTTCCAGTTCTTTCGCCGATATTTTTTACAACAACTCCTTAAACAACGGCCTTCTTCCCGTGAGGGTTTCGGAAAAATTTCTCAAAATGATATTTCTTGCCTTAAAGGAAAACCCGAAGGTCAAAATTACCATTGACCTTAATTCCCAAATAGTTTTAGTTCCCGGCAAGAAAATGAAAGAAAGGTTTGAAATCGACCCCTATAAAAAACTTTGCCTGATAAAAGGATATGACGACGTCGATTACCTCCTTTCCCTGAAAGATAAAATTATTAGGTTTGAAAAAAAGAGAAAAAGGCGCAAGGGCTAATAAGGGAGGCTAGGCGCTTAGGTCGTTTTTTAATATGGATTTCACTTCCGAGTAATTTTTAGCGGCAGGCAATTCTGGCAATTGTTTAATTAGTTTTTTAGAAGGGTTAAACAAAATGCCAAGGTCAGCCTCCTTTAGCATTCCAAGGTCATTATAGGAGTCGCCAACGGCAATTACCTTAAAGCCGATTCTTTTTAAAAATTTAACCGCTTTTAATTTCAGATTCTTTTTTATTTGGCAGTTTTTAATAAAACCGTCTTTGCTGATTTCTAAAGAATTGCAGAAAATTGTTGGGTAAGAAAATCTCTCCATTACAGGGCCCATAAATTCATAAAAACTATCAGTGAGGATTATTACCTGAAATTTTTTTCTTAAATGATTCAGGAAGCTTACTGCCCCTCTTAGCGGCTTAAGGTTGTGGATAATTTTTTGAATATCTCTGAATCTTACTTTGTGCTCTTCTAAGGCTTTTAGCCTCTTTTCCATTAAAGCTTCGTAGTTCGGAATGTCGCGGGTAGTTAGTTCAAGGTCTTTAATTTTGGTCCGCTTGGCAATATTTGGCCAAATTTCGGGGAACAAAACGCTTTCTAAATCTGAACAAACTAATTCCATATTGATATTTTTAATTTAATTCTAGTTGCCAACCGCTTTGGCAGCAGATTTGGCAAACCTCTTGCCTTGGGGAGCACGATGCCTTCCTTAGTTCAGGACGCCCCGGCAGAGAAATTACCAAATACAATTTAATCAATATCCGATAAATTGTCAATAATTACGCTGAGCCAAAATATGAAGCAACCGGCAGCCCCTTGCCCAATAGAACAGGAGACAGAGGCGCTTTAGTTAAGTTTTAACTTCGGGCATGGGGCTTCTGCTTTGCCTTGACGCCTTTATCCTGCAGGCCAAAAGATGGGACGCATAGGCGACAGCCTTAAGACGCGTGTCTTTCTAGTGCACAAGGTTGACAATTTCTTAGATATTGATTAAAAGAAGGGTTGGAGGGGTGCGAGAGTGGCTGAATCGGGCGGTCTTGAAAACCGCTGTCTGAGCAATCGGACCGTGGGTTCGAATCCCACCCCCTCCGCCAGTTTACGATTTCCGCGCTTTGCGCTGTTCTTGCGTCGCCTTTGTCCCGCACCGAACTTGTTCCGGCGTGGGGTTCGGGTTCGGCAAAAGATTTTTGCTAGATTTTTAATTGGGTCTCACCCTTGCCTCCTGAATAACTCGGCATTGCGCAATATTGGTTTTTGCGTTATTATGATATTGCGTATTAACTATATCGTCTCGCCGTACGCATTTTTGTAGAAGAATTGGTTGTTTTCAGGGCAATCCGGGAGAGGGTTTAGGGGAGACCGCACAGGTATGAACAAGGCCGTTGCACCGTTGAGAGAAGCCCGCGGGCTTAAAGGTCGGCTCTCAATTTTTCAAGCGGATACGGAAGAGATATTTAATTTATGCAGAAGAAGGTTTATTTTCTAGCCGGAGCGGCGGTAATAATTATTGCCGTGGTCGTTGGAGCTTGCTGGCATTTTCAGGGGCCAAAAACAGGCGTACAGGTAGGCGTGCCTTCGGAAAAAGAAGGGTTAAGCCAAACAGAAAAGTTGTTAAACCAAGAAACAGGAAGCCTCTCTCAGGACATTTCAGACCTTGAAATAATAGCCGAGGATGAAAATCTGGAAACATTAGAAGGGGACTTGTCGGCTGTATCTGGAGAAACGCCGTTGGAGCAAGAACTGCCGTCAACCCCGGGCATTGATGTTGGCGAGGTAGAGAGTTTGGAAAGCGAGCTTTCGGCTGAATTGGACGGGATTTCAAGCGACCTGACAGATTTGGAAGGGCTTGAAGAAGACGCTTCCTTAGACAGCCTTGACGCTTCATTGTCAGGCCTTGCTGAATAGTAAAGCCGGACAATTTAACTATTAACCAATATGCAAAAAACTATGAAAAACTTAAACAAATTTATTATCCGCTGTTTGGTTGGGGTGATGGCTTTAGGGTTGCTCGCGTCCGCCGCTTCTGCTACAAGTTTGAGAACAAGGCATCAAGAAGCCAGAGCCAAATATCAAGCCGCGCGAGCCCAGTATCTTAAAGAGGTAAACTGGTGGAAGACAACCCGTCAGCAGTTTGTGAATGCCAGGGCAAAATATAGAAAGTTCAAAAATGCCGGAAACAAGGCCGCTTATGAAAAGCAGGCCAGAGTTTTTTTAGAAAAGACAGTGAACGTTCTAATTAAAAAATTGGAGTCCTTGAAGAATTGGGTTTCTAATCGCCCCTCTTTGCCTGAGAGCGAAAGGCAGGCGATCGTCGCAGAGATTGAGCAGGATATCAACTGGCTTAAAAGCAAAAAGTCAGGAATTGCCACTGCTTCGCCCGCTCAAATCAGGGAAAAAGCCAAAGAAATCAGGGAGTACTGGAGAAACCACCGGGTGAGGGTCAAAAGAATTATCGGTCAGATTTGGGCGGCCAGATTAGGCTGGGCCATTGAGAGGTTTGAATCCGTCTCTTCAAAGGTTTCTGCCAAGATAGAGGAATTAAAAGCGGCCGGCAAAGATACTTCTCAACTTGAAGCTTGGTTGGCTGACTTTAACCAAAAAATTGAGACAGCTAAAGAGAAAAAAGACAAAGCCAGAGAAAAATATCAGGCGATCTCCAGTTTGGCTGATGCCAACCAGTTTTTCAAACAAGCCCACCAGTTTATTAAAGAGGCGAACCAGTCCCTTCGCGAGGCTCACAAGAAATTAGTTGATATTGTCAAAGAGATGAAAAGACTGGCCGCTTTGGCCGAAACAGAAGGAGAATAAAAAAACCTTCTAAAAGCAAAAGCCCCCGCCTCCTCTAAGTATTTTATTCAGGCTCATTAGGAGGCGGGAGTTTTATTTTGAATGCTTGATTTCTGCAAACAGCAGGACGGCAATTAAAAACCTCCTCCCTAGAGGACCCGCCATCCTTCAAGGACGGCGTCGGGAGCTTTGTTCAAAATAAGTTTAAGATTTTGCCAATAGGTTCTAATAAAGGCAGTTTGGGGTGTAGAAATTCTAAGTTCGGCCCTTTGAGATTTTTCTTCTTTTGGTAAATTTTGTAAAGCAAATCTAAGTTTCTATATCAGTATCATTTCGCTTGCATTTTGACGACCCATACAGGATTGATTTTCTTTTAAAAAGGTGATAGAACTTTAAAGATAGAAATTAGAGAGTAATTTAAAAAGGTCGAGAAAATAAAAAACAAAAAAGATTAATTTAAATAAAAATTTTTATGAGAGATAAATTAAAATTGGCTTTCTTAATAGTAGTAGTAGTCATTTTAATAGGGGCTTTCTTAGGATATTCGGCAAAAGAAAGAGGCAAAACGCCTATTTCAACCTCATCTTCTAATAAGGTCCCTGTTCCTACCCTCTCAGTTGTCTATTTACCAAGCGATCATCATTCTGCCTTATTTGTGATGGCTGAATATCCAGAGAAATTTAAGGAAAAGGGAATTTATCTGAAAAAAGTGGTTGATAAAGAAAAATATGAGCTCTATTCTGATAATAAAAAAATTGCCAATATAAAAACCATTCTTGCCAAAAAGGGAGGGGCAGAAGCTATGACTTTAATGACTCAGGAACGTTCAGATATCAATTTAAATGGAGTTCCTCCAACCATATTTTTTATTGATAAAGGAACAAGAGCGAAAATAATTACTCCTCTTCAAAGTGAAGGTTCCGCGGTAGTGGTAGCTAAAGATAACCCTGCAAATAATTGGGAAGAATTTGTCTCTTGGATAAGAAACCATAAAGGGAAAGAAAAAATAGGATTTCCTTTAGTTACCTCTATCCAAAAGGTGATGTTAGAATCAGCCCTCAAGGCAAGCGGTATCACTTATTCGGAAAACCCTGGAGAAAATACAGATGTCACCATTATAGATATGAAGGGTCAAGGAACTATGCTTACCTCTTTGGAAAAGAAAGAAATAGACGCAGTTATCGCTTGGCAACCTACTCCAGCAATTATGATAGAGAAAGGGGCGGAAAAGATAATTTCTTTTTCTCAAGACCTTCCTCCAGAAGGAATGTGGAAAAATCATCCTTGCTGTGTTTTGGTAGCCTCTGAAAAAGTTCTCAAAGAAAAAAGAGAAATTGTAAAAAATTTCCTTAAATTAATCCTACTTTCTACTAAACTAATTAACGAAGAACCAGATTTAGCAGTAAAAGCCAGTAGTAAATGGCTTGGAGTGGAAGAAAAAATAGAAAAATCTTCTATATCCACTATTAGGTTCTCTAATGAACCAACCGAAGAATGGTATAATGGAGTTTATACCTTTGTGAGGGAAATGGATAAATTGGGAAAGTTAGAAGGAAGGCTGAAAGGCAAAGAAACCCAAAAAGAAATTAAAAATGTCCTCTTTGACTTTAACCTTTATCAAGAGGCTAAAAAAGAGCTCGGGCTATAGTTACTGAAGGCTTTTCTCTTCTCTTTGAATAAGTTAAAAGGAGTTTTTGATGTGGAGAAAAAAAGCTTATATAAAGTAATTTTCCCCCTAGTAGTAATCGCAATTTGGGAGATTTTTTCTATTTGGCTTAAAAAACCTGCTATTTTGCCAAGGGTAGAATCTGTTTTGATAATTCTGATTCATCCTACCCAAAAAATTCTTGGCATTGGCAATCTTCTTGAAAGCACAATTGTAAGCATAGTCAGGGTTATTTGTGGATTTTTCTTGGCAGTTATTGTGGCATTACCCTTAGGAATTCTAATGGGTTATTTTAAGAGGGTGAGAGAGATTACCACTACCTTAATAGAATTGTTAAGACCAATTCCTCCTTTGGCCTGGATTCCTTTGGCCCTGGCCTGGTTTGGATTGAAGAACTTTGGAGACCTCTTAGGAATAAAAACCTATCACCCAATTTTAGAAAATCTCCAAATAGCGATGATATTCATTATTTTTATTGGTGCTTTTTTCCCAATTCTTTTAAATACTATACATGGAGTAAAGGGAGTGAAAATAATTCTTATTGAATCTGCCATTAGCTTAGGAGCTAGAGATAAAGACATCCTTAAAAAAGTGATCCTTCCTAGCGCCTCTCCTTCAATATTAACGGGGTTAAGAATGGGATTTGGTATTGCTTGGATGTGCGTAGTAGCTGCAGAAATGCTTCCAGGGAGCAATTATGGATTGGGATATTTAATTTCTCATGCTTATGATATAGCAAGAATAGATGTAGTGATAGGAGGGATGATTATTATTGGAATAATTGGAGTTATCACAAATACAATCTTTGAACTTTTTGAAAGAAAAATGTTTAAATGGAGAGCTAAAGGTTATTAACAATGGGTTATCTAAAAATCAAAAATTTAGAAAAATCCTTTGGGAATTTGAGGGTATTAGAAAGCATAAATCTTGAAATTGAAGAAAATGAGTTTATCTGCATAGTCGGCCCTTCAGGCTGTGGGAAAACCACTCTTTTGAGATTGATAATGAACTTAGAAAAACCAGACAAAGGGGAGATTTTGATAAAAGAAAGGCCCGCTGAGAAATCTCATTCCGAGTTGGGATTTGTATTTCAGGAATTAGCCCTTTTCCCCTGGAGAAGAGCAATTGAAAATGTTGAGTTTCCTTTAGAAATTAAGGGGATAGAAAAAGAAAAAAGGAAGGAAATCGCCCAAAGGTATATAAAGATGGTCGGGCTGGAAGGATTTGAGAAAAATTATCCTTTTGAACTTTCTGGAGGAATGCGCCAGAGAGTAGCCTTGGCACGAGTTCTTGCCAAAAATCCAGAAGTTTTATTAATGGACGAACCCTTTGCTTCAGTTGATGCTCAAACCAGAAACAAGCTTCAACAAGAATTAACTAAATTATGGCAGATAACAGAAAAGACAATTATCCTTGTTACCCACAATGTAGAGGAGGCTGTTTATTTGGGAGATAGGATTGTGGTTTTAAGTAAAAGACCATCTCATATCAAAAAAATATATCCCAATTTTTTAGAGAGACCCCGCAACAGAACCTCTCCAGAATTTGTTAGGTTAAGAAGAGAAATTTTAGACGCAATTGACAAGTTTTAAAAATGCCTCAAGCAGTATTCGCAGGTTTAGATTAGTTGTTAGGTTCCACCACGTTCTTTCCAAAAATTGGTCATACCTGCCTGCCAGCAGGCAGGTTGGCAGGATGGTAGATAAATAATTCTGATTTCTTCTTATTAAAGAGGCGAACCAGTCCCTTCGCGAGGCTCACAAGAAATTAGTTGATATTGTCAAAGAGATGAAAAGACTGGCCGCTTCGGCCGAAACAGCAGAGTAGGCCCCGCGCCAAAAGCGCCGACAGCGATAGTTGTTGCCGTTTTCGCTGTTAGAATTTACGCAAGGCATGGCCTTGCGGATAGGGCTTTTGGCGCGGGCGGGCGCAAAAGAGGGGCCGGCCTGTGGCTAGTTGGAGCCAAGACAGCGGACCATATAGGTGTCTTTTAACCTAAAGCCTAATTTCCTCCAATAATTCCTTGCCCCCACTCCTGAAATAGCGGCAATTTTTTTTAGTCTAAATTCTTTTTGGGCAATGTTTTCCGCTTCTTTTATTAGTTTCTCTCCCAGACCCTTGTGCTGTGGGGCGCTGTAGGTTTTTCCAATAGGAATTGACTGCCCCATTGTTTGGACCTCTCTGATAATCGCTGAATTTTCTAAAACCCTAAATATCGCCCCTCCGTTTTTGAAGCAAAACGAAGGAATCCGCAGCCTTAAAAAACTGAAAAGCCTTGTTCTTTTTTTGTTTTCAATGCTTAAAAATATCTCTTTGCCGTTTGCTGATTGGTAGTTATACCGGTATAGGTACAATTTTTCTTTGGGGCTATAATTTTCTTTTACTTCCCGGCAGCGGATGCAAAAGCAGGCGCTTTTTTCCCTTTTCATTTTATCTTGAACCACTTGCCTTAAATTTGAAACCATTGCCCCTCCCTCGGGGATGTATGATGAGGGGATATCTCTGCCAATTCTTTGGATTCTAACATAGGGAGGGATTTTTTGCTTGATTTTTTGGAGGAGAGTGATTAGTTGCTCTTTTGAGTAGGGCTTATATTTTTTTTCCAAATAGTATCTGTAAAGGGGCGCTTCCTTTAAGAGGGCGCAGGGGTATATTTTTAGATAGTCCGGCCGGAGATCTGGATTTTGAAAGAGTTGTTCAAACATTTCTTCGTCTCTTTCAAGATTAGCCCCGGGCAGATTTGGCATCATTTGGTAGAGTATCTTAAAGCCCGCGTCTTTAAGCAGTTTTGTGGCTAAAATTATTTCCTTTATTCCGTGGCCTCTTTTAATTAGGTTTAAGATATCGTCATAGATTGATTGGACCCCCAGTTCCACCAAGGTCGCCCCCAGTTTTCTTAGTTGTTTAACTTCCTTGCTGTTGATAAAGTCGGGTCGGGTTTCAACGGATAGGCCGACAATTCTCTGCTTTGCCCCTTCGTTCCTTTTTTGGACTGCTTCTAGGCCGCGCTTTTTAACTTCTCTTGAATTGTTCGCCGCCCGAAAGCACTCTTTAACAAACCAAGATTGATATTGTTTTGGATAATAGGACCAGGTCCCTCCAACTATCCTCAACTCAATTTTATCAGTGGGGTGTCCTTGTGACCGCAGCGCCTCCAGTCGTTTTTTGGTTTGCCAATAAGGATTAAAATTTAAGCGTTTCGCCCTTTCAGCGGCCGGCTCTCCCCTTAAATAACTTTTGGGCATACCTTTCTGGAAAGGGCAGTAGATGCACTGCCCTGGGCAGGGATAGGGTTTGGTGAGAACTGAAACATTGACAATCCCGGACAGAGAGCGAATAGGCCGGGTGCGCAGCAACCTTTCAAGAGCCGGGGCTTCTTTTATTTTTCTTTCTTTGATTAATCTATGGTAGGATTTCAGCAGTTTAATATTGCTTGGGCAGGGAATCCCATATCTTTGGGCTATTTTTCTTTTAAGCGAGGGCAGGCTTATTTTGCCTTTCCTTTTTGCTAGGTTTTTGATTGCCTCTTCCAAGAAAGTTTCTATACCTTTTTCCATTCTTCGTCTTCTTCTGGAGCAGAAAAAATTTCTCTTGGTTTGGCGCCTCTGGCCGGCCCGACTATTCCCTTTTCTTCAAGCATATCAAGAAGCCGGGCCGCTCTGGCGTAGCCGATTCTTAAGCGGCGTTGCAGAAGAGAAGCCGACGCCTTTTTTGATTCAAGGACTATGCTTTTTGCCTCGTCGTAGAGGGGGTCCTCTGCTGAATCCGCAGGAGAAGAAACCCCGCTTAATTCCGGGAGAGAAGAGATTTCAATTAGTTCCTCTTCCGAAACCTGCCATTTCGGCCTTTTAACATTTGATTTTATATGCTCTACTACCTTTTTTACCTCCTTTTCTGAAATATAAGGCGCCTGGATTCGTTTTGGTTTTGAGGTTTCAGCCGAGACAAAGAGGACGTCTCCCCGGCCCAAGAGTTTTTCTGCTCCCGCCGCGTCTAAAATAGTGCGCGAGTCAACCTGAGAAGCGACCTGAAGGGCGATTCGGCTCGTGATGTTCGTTTTAATCAGCCCGGTAATTACCTCCACAGAAGGCCTTTGGGTCGCCAATACCAGGTGGATTCCCACTGCCCTTGCCATTTGGGCTATTCTGACAATTCCTGCTTCCATTTCCTTTCCTTTCGCCGTCATCAGGTCAGCCAGTTCGTCAATAATCAACACAATATAGGGGAGCGGCTCCAATGTCTTTTTTCTTGCCATTAGTTTGTTGTAACTTATGATGTCTCTCGTCCTGGCTTCTGAAAGAATGTCAAATCTTTTTTCCATTTCCGATATTGTCCACCTTAACGCGTTAACCGCTAAGTCCGGTTTGCAGATAACCGGGAATAAAAGATGAGGCAGGTCATTGTATATCGGGAACTCCACCCTTTTCGGGTCAACGAGAATGAGCCGCAGGGCCTCGGGGCCTCCGCCGAAGGGATTAAAGTTTGTGGGGGGGTGATAGAGCAGGCTTAAAATTAGAGTGTTTAGAAAAAGGGTCTTCCCGGCGCCGGTAGAGCCGGCTATTAAAAGGTGGGGCATTTTATCCAGATTGGCATAGAGAGGGGCTCCGGCGACGTCTCGTCCAAGAACAATAGTTAAGGGAGATGATTTTTGAAACTCCTGAGAGGAGATAAGGTCGCGGAGCCGAATTCTGGCCCTGTATTTATTTGGGACCTCAATCCCGACCAAGGACCTCCCGGGAATAGGGGCTTCAATTCTAATCGGGTGACTGGCCAAAGAAAGCGAGAGGTTATTGGCAAGTCCGGTAATTTTAGACAATTTTACTCCGTACGCCGGCTTTAAGGTGTATTGAGTGACTGTCG
>Ga0180301_10003856_pt1 | contig 11653 bp, 10 predicted proteins | sample GuaBasSediGuay16_FD_121797 | JGI IMG/M metagenome (GOLD analysis project Ga0180301, IMG submission 121797) | Subseafloor sediment microbial communities from Guaymas Basin, Gulf of California, Mexico - Guay16, Core 4569-2, 12-15 cm | ecosystem: Environmental > Aquatic > Marine > Hydrothermal... | reverse complement strand
CCAGACGAAGCCTACTACAAAGAGATTCTTACACAATGGCGTAGTCTGGCGGAGAGGCAGGGATTCGACACCGCTATCGCGAAGCGATTTTCAAAAAAAGCGGTGCCGAGAAAGCCGGTGTTCTAATTTAAGGCTGTCTCCAAAGGAAGATAAGGTATATCAACGGAGAGGCAGGGATTCGAACCCTGGGTACAGCCTTTCGACCGTACAACGGTTTAGCAAACCGCCGCCTTCAACCACTCGGCCACCTCTCCAAAAATTACGTAGTAATTTTTGGATTTCGAACCGTTAGGTGAGAAATCTTTCTACGCAGTAATTTTTTGGATCTCGACCCCGCACCAGCGGGGGAGAAATCTTTATAATATCAAAGAATACTGGCTTCTCTTTTTTACCACAAACAGAAATTTCTGGCAAGCCTGTCTTTCAAAGATGTAAGCCTGGCTCACATCCAAAGAGTCCACAGTCCACAATGCAACATTTTGCTTCGTAAGCAAAATGTTGCAAAGAGCAAAAGAGGCTTTTTACTTTACCGCAGGAACAAATAATTGTCTAAATATATGTTGAAAAAACGATGCACCTTCTTTTATACCTGTCTTTACTACCACGGCAAAAGAGAACTTCTCCGAATAAAGCTGCAAATTAAGGCTAAGAAAGAGAAGATTAATAGCAATCACCCAAAAAATAAGGAAGAGATAATCTACTACTTTCCCTATTTTATCTGTCTTCATAATTTTAGCTACCATAACCAGATGCATAGTAAAGACGAAACCGCAAAGGAAAAAGAAGAATGGCAAAAGAAAAATTATTTTCAGCCACACTACTAGCAGAAAATATGCTGCCAAAACCACTAATATCCAAAAGGGAATAATGTAGTAGGATACTTTAAAAACAGGCGCAAATATGCTGAAGACAAACTCTATAAGTTTCTGGCTGCGGCGGTAGAACTTAACCGGCTCATAAATAAAAATATGAAAAAGTAAATAGACTGCTACACCGGCATAAAAAGTTCTAAAGAGGAGAAAAGAGAGACTATTCGTTTCTCTAATAAAAGCCGCCGCCAAAGCCACCAAAAAGGGCAAAAAAACAACTACAAATAAAAGCTTGGCTGCCTTAACCCATCTGTTTTGGCTTAATGACTGTAATCCCATGCATATAGGGTTGCAAAACTTCCGGTATTTTTATTTCTCCCTTTTCCTGCTGGTAATTTTCTAAAATTGCGATTACCAACCGCGCCAGAGCCAGTCCTGAGCCATTTAGCGTATGAACAAAGGAAAGTTTACTGCCAGAGGTACGGTAGCGAATATTAGCACGGCGGGCCTGAAAATCTTCAAAATTAGAACAACTGGATACCTCCAGCCACCTGTCTACTCCCGGCGCATATACTTCTAAGTCATAAGTTTTACTGGAGGCAAAACTCATGTCGCCACTGGCCAAAAGCACTACCCGATAAGGAAGTCCCAGCTGTTTTAATATTTCTTCGGCGTGAGCGGTAATAATCTCAAGCTCCCCATAGGAGTCTTGTGGCTTTACAAAACGCACCAGCTCCACTTTATCAAACTGATGCACGCGCAAAAGCCCCTTGGTGTCTTTTCCGTAACTGCCGGCTTCGCGACGGAAACAGGCACTATAAGCAGTGTAAGCCAAAGGAAGCGACTTCTCTTCCAGAATTTCATCACGGTGAATATTGGTAAGCGGAACTTCCGCGGTAGGAATAAGAAAATAATCATCGTCCCTCAGGCGGTACATATCTTCTTCCAGCTTAGGAAGCTGAGCCGTAGCCGTCATAGAGGCAACATTAGCCAGAAAAGGCACAAAGACTTCTTGATAGCCGTGTTTCTGAGTATGCAAATCAAGCATGAAATTGATTAAGGCCCGCTCCAAAAGCGCCCCTTCTCCTTTAAAAAGCGTAAAATGTGAGCCGCAGATTTTTGCCGCCCGTTCAAAATCAAGAATGCCTAATTTCTTCCCTAATTCTATATGGTTACGTGCTTCAAAAGAAAAAGTACGCCGCGTTCCTGCTTCTCGCACTATCTGATTTTTTTCCTTTCCTCCTCGCGGCACACTGGCATGGGGTAGATTGGGAATTTGAAGCAGAAGTTTCTCAAACTCATCCTTAACCGCAACGAACTCCTGCTGCAACAAAGAAAGCCTTTCTGCCAGCCTCCGGCTTTTTTCTATTTCTTCTTCTGCGGACTTATTTTCTTTTTTCAGCCTCCCTACTAAAGAAGCTGCCCTATTCTGTTCAGCTTTAAGAGCCTCTATCTCCTGCAGCATCTTTCTTCTTTTAGCATCCAAGGTCAAAAAGCTGTCTAAATCAAATTTTTCTCTTTTAGCCGCAATAGCTTCTTTTACCAGTTCAGAATTCTGACGAATAAATTTTATATCCAACATCAGCTTTGCCTTCTTTCAATTGCCAAAAGTAATATTACTAAAGCCAGCCCTAAACGGCGGTCCAATATTCTATTTCTATCCTGAGAAAAATCAACATCAAACTTATGCACAAAGAGATTAAACCGCTGGGAAATTCTTCCTAAAGAAACGCCTTGAGGATTAACCAGATTATAAGTTTGAGGGATTAGATTCATAAACCATCTTCTTACCAAAGCCAAAAATAAGCTATCCTCCTCCAAGGCGGCAATAAGCTTTTCTTCTCTATCCAACACCTCCCATTTGTCGCGCACCAGCGACCTCCACCCTTTACGGCGAAGCGTGCCTACTTTTTCTTTCGTTTCTGAGTCAAATACATCATAGGCGGCAGAAAAATCAATAATCTGGCGTGCCTGGATATGCAGAACTTCGTGATTCTGGTCTACATCGGCATATACTCTTATATCTTCCTTAAGCCGGAATAGTTTCTGGCGGCTGTACAAAAGCAGTCGACTTTGAGGAGGAGGGCTCATAATGCGAAAAGTAGGAACCAAACTGAAAAAAACCCGCGTAGCCAAAAAACGTTCGCGCTCCCTTATTTCCTGCCGCATAACTTACCTCCTCCCTAACCTTTTATTACACCCACCGGACGCATACGACAAACTTTCTGAGAAAGCCCTGCTTTTTCCACAGTTTCTATAACTGTATCTATACTTTTATATACAGCCGGGGCTTCTTCTACCATAGTCTTCCTACCTTTAGCCATAGCTACAATGCCTTTTTCTTTTAATTCTCCCATCAAAACATTATAAGAAATATTTTTCAAAGCCTTATGGCGCGACATAACTCTTCCTGCACCATGGCAAGTAGAAGAAAAACTCTCTGCTTCAGCTTTTTTTGTTCCCAATAAAAGATAAGAAGCCGTTCCCATATCGCCGGGAATAATTACCGGCTGACCTAAAGAGCGATAACGAGGAGGCAAAAGTGTATTGTCTGGTCCCAGCGCCCGCGTAGCACCTTTACGGTGCACGCAGAGCTTTTTCTTGTTTCCTTCTATTTCATAATCTTCAAATTTAGCAATATTATGCGCTACATCATATATTAGTTCCATACCGAGGCTACTCCAGGCAGCGCCAAAAACCTGCGAGAAACTTTCCCGCGCTAAATGCATAAGAATCTGGCGATTGCACCAGGCATAATTCGCGGCTGCCTTCATAGCGCCTATATAACGCTGAGCCTCTTTACTTTCTACGGGTGCGCAGGCAAGCTGGCGGTCAGGCAGATAGATGTGGTATTTTTTAGCTGCCTCCAGCATAACTTTAATAAAATCATCACAAATTTGGTATCCAAACCCTCGCGAACCAGAATGAATCATTAAAGTAATCTGCCCCGGAAATATCCCCAGCGTCTCTGCCTCTTTAGGTTTATAAATCTCCTCTACCTCTTGTATCTCTACGAAATGATTGCCGCTTCCCAGTGTACCCAGCTGATTTCTCCCTCGTTCATAAGCACGCGGTGAGACCTCCTCCGGGAGAGCTCCTTTCCAACTCCCTCTCTCTTCGCAACATTCTAAATCACTCTCTACGCCCCAACCTAATTCTACAGCCCACTCTGCGCCTCTAAGCATTACCTCCTTCTCTTGCTGAGAATTAAGTTTTATTTTTCCGCTTGAACCTACGCCCACGGGAATATTCCGATAAAGGGCTTCTACAAGAGAAGGTATTTTTGTTTTGATATCTTTATAAGTAAGGTTAGTTCTCATCAACCTTACACCACAATTAATGTCAAACCCTACACCTCCCGGCGAAATAACCCCCCCTTTTTCTATATCGGTAGCCGCTACACCGCCGATACAAAAGCCATATCCCCAATGAATATCAGGCATAGCCAGAGAATATTTCACTATACCGGGCAAGAAAGCAACATTGGCCACCTGCTCTAAGGCTTTATCTTCTTTAGCTTTGTCTATAATCTCCTTATCACCATAAATTATACCTTCCACTCTCATACCCGCCCTAAAAGAACGGGGCAGGAGCCATTTATAATCACTTATCTTTTGCAAATCCTTTTCCATATCGGGCGCTATATTAACATATTAAATTATAAAAATAGTGATTAAAGGTCAAAAATGACTTCTGCTTTAAAACCAACGGAGGTTTTCTCAATCTTAAGATTATGGCGCGTAGCGGCCTTAACCTCAGAAGCAATATATTCCGGTTTTATCTTTACATATCTGGTTTTTGCAGACAGCCGTTTTTTCTGGCTCTCTTTTACCAGCAAAGAATAATCAACCGCCAATATATTATAAGTATACAGATTGAAAAGCTGCTCATTAAGCCAGCGCAGGAGCAATTCCTCCCAACTGTCTTCCTCAGCCACAAATACTCTTTCCTCAATTGACAAATCCGGCTGGCGAAGCAGATTCTCACGTTTCTCCCCTACCGCATACTCAAGGATGCCGCTCGCGGCTTTTACAAACAAGTCTGATAAAGTAGGGGCGGATATTCTAAAACCCAGATCTGCAGTATGTTCGATTATTTCTATATTTACTCCGTCGCTCATTCAATAATCCTCTTTTCTTTCATTAGAGAAATGGTGGGCCACGAAGGACTCGAACCTTCAACCCACGGATTAAGAGTCCGTTGCTCTACCAATTGAGCCAGTGGCCCGTTAGTGTTCCTCTAATACTTTATCTAATTGCGGCAAATATTTCAACAAAATATTCATTTCTGCCGCCGAGAGAGAAGAAGAGACATTTGCTGCTGACGGATAATTAACCCCCTGGGCTTTCATTTTAGCCAAAGGATAAGCAGAAATTATGCGGTTAAAAAGAGTAAAGAAATCTTCTATCTTCAAGCCAAACTTACTTACCAGCGCTGCCAGTTCATTGTAGTATTTCTTTGCCTGGATATTACTAACCTGAGAGACGCTCTGGCTTTCTGCCCCATACTTTTTAAGCAGGGCACAATAGGAAGGCATTATCTTAATGAAAGTTATTATATTGCTTTCATTAACGATACTAAAAGCGGCGGATTCGGCATTTATGCCGAGAATTAGCAACATCATTATTACAAAAATTTTCTTCATACTCTCCTCTTGCTAAAAACTCTGGGGGGAAATTATACCAGGATAAAGCCGGGATTAAAAGAAATTTATCTCGCCGGCACAGAATATCTCATCTTTTTAATATACCTCAAGAAGTCAGAATCAGTAGAGAGGATAATGGTAGCATTATTCTTTAGAGAATAGGTATAAGCATCCAGACTGCGCAAGAAAGAAAAAAACTCTTCATCTTGCCTGTAAGCCCGGGCATAAATCTCGGTAGCCTTCTTATCCGCTTCTCCTTTTATCTTCTGCGATTTGCGGTAAGCTAGAGAAAGAATCGTTTTTAGCTCTTTCTCGGTCTGGCCTTCTATCTCAGCCCGCTTGCCTCTACCTTCAGAACGATATTCCTCTGCGGCTCTTTTGCGTTCAGAAATCATACGGTCATATACCTTTTTCCTTACTTCTTCTACATAGTTGACGCGCTTTATTCTTACATCTATTAGTTTTATGCCGTAACGCGGCGTGAGCTGGCGCGCCCGTGACAAAATATTTTTGCGCAGTAGTCCCCGTCCTCCCGTGATTTTTTCCAGAGCCGTTTCTTCTACAAAATTTTTATTTATAGTGGCTCTGGCTTCTTCCAGAAGACGGTTGGAACTGCGCACAATATCAATCAGATTGTGAGAAGTAACCGCATCGCGCACCGCCGCATCAATAATATCGTCTAAACGCGCATGGGCGCCTCTTTCATTGTAAACTGACTGAAAGAACAACAAAGGATTTTCTATTTGCCAACGGGCGGTGGTATCAATCCAGATATATTTCTTGTCTTTGGTGGGAATCTGGTTAGGATGGCCATCCCACTCCAGTATCCGCTTATCAAAGTAATTAACCTTCTGGATAAAGGGTATTTTGAAATAAAGCCCCGCCTTCTTAATCGCTCCTCCTATAGGACGTCCAAACTGCGTAACTATTACCTGCTCATATTCATTAACGACAAAAAAAGGCGAACCGCTTATCAATAATATCCCTAAAACAATTGCCAATAACAGGTAAAAACTTTTTTTATTCCCCATTTTCCAGCCTCAATAAAGGCAATATGCCTTTTTCTTCCTCATCAATTATAAATACTTTGTGTGCCTTTCCTACTATTTCTCTCATTTTCTCCAGATAAAGCCGCCGCCGCGTAACCTCTTTGGCCTCTTTATAAGCTTCCAGAAGAAGCAAAAACCTTTCCGCATCGCCTAAAGCCCGGTTAATCTTCTCCTGTGCATACCCTTCGGCTTCTTTGACAATCTTAAGCGCCTGACCGCGCGCGGCAGGAATTTTCTGGTTATAGATCTGCCAGGCCTGGTTAATCATCCTTTCCCGCTCTTGTTTAGCCTCATTTACCTCATTAAAAGCTGGCTGGACCGGCTCAGGAGGATTCACATCCTGTAGCTTTACGGTTACAATAGCAATGCCTGAACTATAAGAATCAAGTATCTCCTGCATATTCTGCTGGGCAATGTCGTTAATCTCCATACGTTTAGAACTTAATACTTCATTAAGAGAGTAGTCGCCTACTATTTTTCTCATAACCGATTCGCTTATATCCCGCAATGTTTTACGCTGGTCTCTGATATGAAACAAAAACTGGGCGGCGTCCTTTATTTTATACTGGACAATCCATTCTACCTGAAGCACATTTAAGTCACCCGTAAGCATCAAAGATTCATCATCATAGTTACGGGAAGCATACTGGCTTTTTATTCCTGCCTTAAGAGTACGAAAGCCAAACTCTTCCTTAAAAATATAATCGACTTTCACTTTGTTAACTTTCTCAATCCGCCAGGGAAGTTTAAAGTGTAGCCCTGGTGAAGTAGTGCGGACAAACCTTCCGAAACGGCGTACTACTCCTACTTCGTTAGGTTCAATAGTATAAAAAGAGGAAAAGGCAGAAAAAATAAGAAATACCGCAAGAATAATAAGAATCGCGGATCTCGTATATTCCTGCTTCCCAGGGGAGGAAGAAGGAGGAATTATATCTTCCGGCTTTATATTTTTAAAATCCACACCTCTATTGTATAGTGAAACCTTGCTTTGTCAAACTTATTCATTTAATATTTTCTTTATGGCCTTATAGATTCTTTCAGCCATAATTTTGTATCCCTGAGAATTAGGGTGGATAGAATCAGACATAAGAGCACCCTTATCAATAATTCCCGCCAAAACATGAGGTATAAACAGACAATTGCTCTTACGGCAAAGTCTGGCAAAAGCTATTCTGTAGCGGCGCATGAAAGGATAATCAAAAACATCACAAAGAACGACTTTGATATTATTTTTCCTCAAGATGTCTATCATTTTAGCTATATTCGCAAGAGTTAAGCTGAAAGGAACCCCTCTTAGATAATCATTGCCTCCCAGCTCAATAATTACCACGTCCGGATGCAGCCGCAATACATCTCTGTTAATACGCAAGAGAGCTCCACTGGTTGTATCACCACTAACACCGGCATTAACTACTTTGAAACGGGAAAACTGTTCCAGATAAGCGGGAAAATTCTTTCCTTCTTCCGCCCCTTTGCCAAAAGTAAGGCTATCACCCAGGCAAACAATGAGACGATTCTCAGCAGAATTTATCTCCTCTTGAGAACGACATCCCAATAGCAAAAATAATAGGAAAACTACCCCTAATACTTTCCTCTGTTTCATACCTTACCTTGCTTCTGCCGCAAACGCAGTTGTCCGCAGGCTCCCTCTATATCTTGCCCGCGTGGCCGGCGCAGGGTAAAAAACACGCCTTCCTCTTTAAGCCAGCGGCAGAAACGAAATATTTCTCCAGAAGAAGGAGGCTGCCAATTAAATGAGGAAACAGGATTGTAAGGAATAAGATTAATTTTATAATTCAAGCCTTTAACCATCTTTTTCAGCCGCAAAACGTCTTCCTTGCTGATGTTAAAATTACTAATCATTATATATTCGAAGGTAAGACTGTATTTGCAGCAGCGATTAAAAAGGCGTACGGCTGAAAACAGCTCTGAGAGAGGATAAATTTTATTTACGGGCATTATAATGTTCCTTAAACTATCCTTTGCCGCATGCAAAGATATCGACAATCCTACTCCTATATTTTCCGCCGCAAAGGCCTTTATAGCCGGAGCTAATCCACAAGTAGAAATAACTACTTTCCTCTTCCCTATATACATACCCTGAGGCTCAAGAATTATACGTAAAGCTTTTATTACATTCTCGTAATTATCAAAAGGCTCACCTATCCCCATAAAAACTACATTAGTAAGCTTCGCCTCTCTTCTCTTTAGCCAATCAGAAACATAAAGGCATTGGTTTACAATCTCAGCCGGTGTGAGATTACGCTTGAATCCTAAAAGGCCGCTGGCGCAAAAACGGCAGCCAAAACGACAGCCTACTTGAGAAGACAAACAAACTGTATTCCTTTTTCCTTCCGGGATAAGAACACTCTCAATATAGGTTTTATCTTCCAGGGCAAATAAGAATTTAACGGTACCATCCTGGCTCTGGCGTTCTTTAACTAAGCGGAGCGAAGAAAAATAGAAATTGTCTTTTAGATAGTGGCGCAGAGAGCGGGAGAGGTTAGTCATAGAGAAAAAACTCTCCTCCCGCTTTTTATAGACCCAGTTAAATACCTGGCGGGCCGCATAATCAGGATAACCTGCTTCCTGTAAGTGCTGTTGTAAGGAAGCCAGAGTTTGAGATTTTATATCGTGGCGCTGCTTAAGCATCAGGGGCACATATAGACAAAGGGACAATGTGAACAATAAGTTATATCATCTTTATCAGGTTCAAAATATTTATCCGGATTTACAATCTCCTCCAGAATGAGCCTTATCGCAGGTATAAATAGCGTATTCATACTTTCTTCTTTAGTTAAAGAAGGAGTCTGGGGAAGGAAGAAGTAGTCTAGTTGAGCTTCTTTCAGAGAGTAAAGAGCGGCATTTATATCTGCGGCAGGAAACTCTTTTTTTAGAACCATAATATAAAGCGGGAGCTGAAAAGACTTTATTTTATTGCGAATAGCTTTTCTATTCCCTAATTCCTGGACATCTATTTTCTTGAGCGGAAGAATATCCGTAGAACCCGTTTTGTAATCTATTATTAATATCTTCTCGGGATGAGAGCTAAACTTTTCTGCGCGGTCTAGTTTAGCCACGCATTGAAAATCAAAGTGAGGAGAAGGAAAAGAGAACCGGAATTCCTCTTCTAAGAACAGAATTTCTCCCTGTAGGCGTTTTGCTTCTTGCTCAATGAACTTACCTAACCGAAAAGAAATAACATCTTTCAGAAGAAAAGCGTCAGAGTGCCCCTTCTGACCAAAGGTTTTCTCAAATTCCTCATCTAGCATCCGAAAAAAGCTCTTTTTGAACCTAGCATCCATCTTCCAACGGCGGCCTCGATAAGGCCAAAAAACCTTCTGAAGAAAAGAATGAATAAAATTGCCTATCTGAGAATGTTCTAAGTCGCCACTAATATCTTCCTTCTCTCTTAATCTCAGCACATAAGCGTAGTAGAACCTTAAAGGGCAATGCAAATAGGTATCTAAGGCGGTAGCCGAATAAACAAAACTTTCTCTTAGATATTGCAATATAGATGATGTCTTAACTATCCTTTCCTTTCCGTTCCTAATTTCTATATTTGTCTTTATATGGAAAGGGCTTAGAACTCCTAAGCGTTTCTCTTTTTTTTCTTGTTCCCAGATAATTTCTTCCAGGAAGCGGCTTTTAGCTTTTTCTTTATTCTCGGAGAATACGAGACAGGCTCTTTTAGCACCAGCTAAGAGGCGGCGAAAGTGATAACGCTGGATTTCTTCTTCTGACTTCACTCTTTCTAATCCCAGAGCCAGCATTACCTCGCGCGGAATAAGCGGCTGGTGAATATTAAGCTTAGGCAAGACACCCTCATTTATCCCCATGAAGATTACATCCTCAAAAGATAAATCCCTTGTCTCGAAAAAACCTAAAACCTGCAGGCCTCGAAGCGGCGAACCGGAGAAAGCTACCATCCTGCCTTCTAAACTATCATTAAATACTTTTGTCAACTCGGAGAAACTAAACTCTTCTTGAGAAAACTCACTTCTCTGCAATTCATCCAGGAGCGCAAGAAGATTATCTGCTACTTTCAAATGAAGTCCATAAAGGCCTATTAATCCTTTCTCTATTAACAATTCCAGAAGCACTTTTAAGTTAGCGGCTAAGTCTGAGAAACTATTTACTTCCTCCCAATTAAGAAAAAGCAAACTGTGCAGCTGTCTTAAACATTCCTGTAACTCCGATTTTTTTATCTCTATTCCCAGGCTCTTTAACGTGGCCGTCGTTTCTTCTTCAATTCTCTCTTCTTTTTCTACCGCGGCGGGAGAAATAAAAAGGCTGCTTACTCCCTCACGCGGCCAGAGAAATTCTTCTATTTTATGGACCAATATACGCGTAACAGAAGTTTCCCGGTTATTTAATCTTATATTCTTACAGTAAGGATGCCGTAAAACATTTAGATAATCTTTAATATAATATAGACTCTGCCGCCGCGAGAGTTGAGCGTCGAAGATGTTACGTATAAGTGTATATAAAGGACTGCGTTTAATGGGAAAACCCAGAGAGACATTGAACTCTTTAAGAAGTGAGGCAATGTGCGAGAGAAAAACAACTAAGTTCTCAGGTTCTAAGACAACCACGGCTGTCTTTTCCGGCCTTTTAATCTCTGAAAGTATCTGCCTCAGTACTAAAGCCTGCGCATGGATATCTGCCGCGGCATAAATACTGATATGGGGATGCAAGACAGGAGAATGAGAGGCAATCTTAATATGAAACGATTCCTCCCACTTAGCAAAGGATTGCCAGGCATAGTTATTATTCTGAAGAAAAAGATACGTTTCTTTCTGAGAGGCAACCGCTTTAAGTATGTTCATCTCTGAACGATGTAGATAAAATAATCCGCATATTATCAAACAGTCAAACTCATCCCATCGTATACGGCTGGCAAAACGGGAAGCTAAAAGATAAATAAGCCCCCGCGTATAAGACTTCCTGGCTATCAAGTGCTCGTGGAATTTCTCTCTCAATAAGAATATATTTTTTAAGAGAGAATTTATCTCCTCCGGGACATCAAAACCAATCTCGGCTATTTTATTAAGAGTAGTTAGCTTATCCGAAGCAATATCTTCCAAATCTAACTGTTCAATAAAAGTTAAAATTTGCCGGCTCCAGGGAAAAAACTGAGCAAAACTACT
>Ga0180301_10003855_pt1 | contig 11654 bp, 11 predicted proteins | sample GuaBasSediGuay16_FD_121797 | JGI IMG/M metagenome (GOLD analysis project Ga0180301, IMG submission 121797) | Subseafloor sediment microbial communities from Guaymas Basin, Gulf of California, Mexico - Guay16, Core 4569-2, 12-15 cm | ecosystem: Environmental > Aquatic > Marine > Hydrothermal... | reverse complement strand
CTTTAAATCCTATATGATGTATCTATCTACAGACTGTGAGTGTCACAAATGGGATTTCTCTCCCTACGAAGAAGAATTATTTCGCTGCTCGCTGAAGAACTTAAAGAGCACATCCCCCAGTTTGAACCCTACTCAGCAGATTATCAGATGGTCATATACGCATCCAAGGATCTGGAGGAATGGATGAAATGCAAATGGTCTGTGAACAGCGGCGCCTTTTATGAAACTCTTGGGAGCGTTATGGAAGAAAAATCCGATGAGTTCCACATTTTTCTGAAGTCTTGGGTCAGCGTCTGGCTTGAGAAGTGGAGAGAACGTGTCAGGCTTCTCCATACTAAGCCAAAGCTCCCTCCTGAAGTTATGAAGAAACTTAAAGAAGCAAAGAGAATATACCAGAAATCCGAGTTTAAAAGAGAGCTTAAGGATCTTTTGACTAAAAAACTCATACGTCACGGAGAGATATGCATGGCAAGCTTTATCGCTGAAAACCTTATAATAGAAGAGATTACAAGACGCCTACGAGATGTAACACCGGATTCAAAAAACATAAGATTAGACCCAGTAGACATCTATAACTCGCTTTCTAGGAGAATCTTCAGTCTCTCAAAAGAAAAAGGCCCCTTGGTCTATTTGAGGATAAGACCCTACATGTTTTAGATCTCTTTCAGAAAGAGAATCTTCGGTCAGGTCGATTTCTTCCTTTCTTCCCCCGTTGCCTCCGCAATAGATATTCCTCTAATCTCCAGAGCATTCATCAAAGATACACCTACGACTCCACCTATAACGCCGCCTATCGCATGAAGACCAGCCCAGCCTAGTACTCCTCCCCATCTTTGCAGAGCCTTAGGCGCCATAAAGAATGATCCGATTATAAAACCTGCGACGGCCGCTGAGATAATCGATATAGCTACAAGGATTATTGAGCCAAGAATTCTTCGCTTGAACAGCCGCTCGTACCCCGAAGCGAAGGTGAGAACGTCAAATACGATGGAAGCCGCCATAAACCCAAGGAAATGCATAGCTGCAGGCCTAAACATGAAGTTAACTATAGTTGCAATGACACCTACGAATGTCGCTGTTCCAATCTTCCTAACCCACCAGCACGCTAGTGTTATGGATGCAAATCCTATAAGATCGCAGAGGAATGGTAAATGGAAAAGTTGAAAGAAAATCGGAGACAAGGTCACATTTAGAACTCCCCATAATGCTGCGAATATGGCGATTCCGGCTATATCGCGAGTTCCGAAATAAGGCATAACCATGACCTCAGTAATACTTTTCCATTAAATAGTAATACTTATATTTAAAACATTCCATCAAACGAACATCAACAAATACGAGAAATCTTGAGGAGCAGCTGCATGCATGAAAACAGATCTCCAAAAACAAAAGACGGATAACCTGTCCAATAGCAGTATTATGGAAAAACTCGTAGATGAAGGCGTCAAGTTTCATGGACATCTCGGTCCCTTCCTCGTTTTAGGTTTAAAGGCAGGCTTGTTCGCTAACGATATCCTTGGAAAAGACTGTTTTGAGATGCATGTGACTGTTGAGACTGAGACTTCCCCACCTTTCTCCTGCGTAGTGGACGGCATTCAAATAACAACTGGCTGCACGATGGGAAAACGAAACATTATGTTGAAGAAGGGAAACGGTCTCTCAGTGACGTTTACAAGAGGTGAAAAGAGACTGAGGATTCGTCTGAAAGATGAGGTTCTAGAGGATCTTAGAAACTTGAAGTCAAGGGAAAAATCAGAACGTAAAGCTTTAAGCCTTATTAACCAATCCATCCACGAACTTTTCGACTTGGAGGGGCAGCCTTTATCGCGCCTAAGGAAGATAAAAGCCGTTCAGTAAAAAGTTATCAATTGCTGCAGACATCCTTTCAAAAATATTTTATGTCTAAATGATAATTTATCTTTCTAAGGTGATGAAGATGGCTATAAAAGTAGCAATAAATGGCTTCGGAAGGATCGGAAGACTGCTTTTCAGAGCGGCAATCGAAAGGAAAGCCAATATAGATTTCGTGGCGATAAACGATCTAGGCGACATAAAGACGATGGCGCACCTGCTAAAATACGACTCAGTTCATGGCCACCCTCCCTTTGAAGTTGAGGCTGAAAGCGATGGAATAGTCGTCGACGGAAAGAAGATCCCCATGATCAGTCAACCGGACCCCGCGAAATTACCATGGAAAGAGAAAGGTGTAGATCTAGTCGTCGAATCTACAGGTAGATTTAGAGACCGGGAAAGCGCCTCTAAGCACCTTCAGGCAGGTGCAAAAAAGGTTTTGATCTCTGCTCCAGCGACAAACCCTGACATTACAATAGTCTTAGGAGTTAACCATAATGAATATGATCCTGAGAAACATCATATCCTGTCAAATGCCTCATGTACAACAAACTGCGTTGCTCCTGTAACTAAGGTTCTCGATGATAATTTCGGAGTTGTCACCGCACTTATGACAACTGCCCATGCATACACAAATGATCAGAGGATCTTAGATCTGGTTCACCGCGACCTCAGAAGAGCCAGAGCCGGGGCGATTAACATCATACCAACCACTACAGGTGCGGCTAGAGCCGTAGGAGAAGTCTTGCCAAAGCTTAAAGGAAAGATGAATGGTCTTGCTCTCCGCGTGCCAGTTCCAAACGTCTCCATCGTTGACTTGACAGCTCTCTTAGGAAAAGAGGTAAGCGCGGAGGAAATTAATGAAGCCTACAAGCGAGCAGCGGAGGAAGAATTAAAGGGAATTTTAGCTTATACCGATGAGCCTATCGTCTCAAGCGACTTGAATCATTCACCTTACTCCGCTACTGTTGATGGATTGTCAACGATGACCGCCGGGAACCTAGCTAAGGTGCTTGCATGGTACGACAACGAATGGGGCTTCTCATGCCGAATGGTTGAAGTAATCGAACTTGTAGCTGAGAAGGGTATCTAAAAAGGTTTTAAGCCTTTTAAATTATCTCTTCTTTTTTATTACATGTATAAAGCAGAGGTGAGAGTATGCCAGAGTTCTTGACGCTTGACGACGTAAACGTAGAGGGAAAAACTGTTCTGGTAAGGGTAGACTTTAATTCGCCGGTCAATCCGGAGACAAAAAAGCTTCTAGACGATACTAGAATAAGGGCTCATGGAGAAACAACGCTTAAAGAGCTTTCTGAGAAAGGAGCAAAGGTTGTTGTCTTGGCTCATCAGGGACGCCCAGGAGACCCTGACTTCATCCCGCTTAAGCAGCATGCTGAAAGACTAGGAGAATTGTTAGGTAAGCCTGTTAAGTATATTGACGATCTGTATGGAGAAAAAGCTAAGCAAGCCATAAAGGAATTGAAGAATGGTGAAATTCTCGTTTTAGAGAATACCCGAACTTACTCTGAAGAGCGGAAATCAAAGACTCCGAAAGAACATGCGGAATCAGAGTTCATTAGAGAGCTGGCTCCACTTGCAGATCTCTTCGTCAACGATGCATTCTCTGCAGCTCATCGGTCACACGCCTCAGTTGTAGGCTTCACCGCTGTGCTTCCAAGTGTAGCAGGCAGAATTATGGAGCGGGAGCTTAAAGCTCTCAGTAGAGTCTTAGAATCACCGGAGAAGCCTTGCGTATTCATTCTTGGAGGGGCAAAGGCGGACGACTCACTTAAGATCTCTCAATATGTCCTCAAAAACAACATTGCAGATTACATTTTAACCGGGGGTATAACTGGTCATTTATTCCTTGTTGCCAGTGGAGTTGACTTAGGTGAGCCTAACATGGAGCTACTGAAGAAACAAGAGGTTCTGAATCTGGTTCCGGGCATAAAGGAGTTGATGGCGGAGCATCCGGGAAAAATTAAAATACCAATCGACGTCGCCGTTGAGGTTGAAGGGAGAAGAAAAGAACTCTCAGTTGAAGACCTTCCGACGGAATACCCCATTTTCGACATCGGAACAAAAACAATCAACGAGTACAGCCGGATAATAAAAGAAGCAAACTCGATAGTGGTAAGCGGTCCGCCCGGAGTCTATGAAAAGGAAGAGTTCATAAAAGGCACCAAAGGAATCCTCGAAGCCGTAGCTAATTCGGAGGCATTCTCCCTAATCGGAGGCGGCCACACCGTAGCAGCCGTTCAAGAGCTTGGACTAAGCGATAAAATGTCCTACATCAGCACTGCTGGAGGCGCGCTTATAGAGTTTCTGATGGGCAGTAGGCTACCCGCTGTCGTTGCACTTGAAGAAGTAGCTAAGAAAAAAATAGCTTAATCCACACTAGATTTTTGAGCTTTCTCTACTCTTTTTATTGTTTTCCTTCCTTTGTATCTATTTGAATGAGACGGTTAAGACACGAATATAGTCTCCGGTATCAGCGCACCTATCTGTTGCTTCCTCCATTGAGTCTAGCATGTCCTTCAGGATTATGAGGGTTGATGGATTCAATTTTCTCCCATATTCTAATAGCAGAGATTTTATCTTCAAGAAAATCTTGTCAACCTTGTTCTCTTCGTCCTCAACCCTCTCAGACATCGCTCTAGCTCTAGCATTATCTTCTCCTAAGCTTTTTAGGCTCTCTCTCAAAACAGCAGCGGTGCTCACTATTCCGGAAGCCATCTCATGAAAGGCTTCCCATATTTCCTTAGGGACATCTACATTGAGGAGAACCAGTACGTTTCGGGCTGAATCTTTCACATGATCAGCTGTTTTATCGAGGTTCTTGACGAGGTTCATGATGTCTTCTCGATCTCTTGGTGGGAGGCTTCCTTTCGTAAGCTCTTCGAAGACTGTTCTCCTTAGATCGTCTACTTCCTCTTCCGCTTTGAAGAGCCTAGATATGATTGTTTCCGCTGATTTTTTGTCTCCATTTACAGCTGCTCCTATAGCTTTCTCAAGATCGCTCACGGTATCTAGGGCGACAGCCATCTGTCGATATGCTATCTCTAAAACCTTGTTCACACGACGCTTCTCGAACCAACGTTCCATGAAGAATATCTCCCTTAATGATACCTTTCCTACCGTGCTCAAATCTTTTGTTTGATTGGTATTTTAAGGTTTACCTTCTGAATCCCCAAAAAAGCCGATCATCTTATTCTAGACTCAGCTCTCTACTTAGTCCCCTTTCCGGATAAGGATACATCAAAACATTTTCTGGCGAGACGCTTATTGTTACTTTTTCGCCGATCTTGGGAAGAGATTCACTGAATCGTAACGCTCTTTTAATAATAATTATATTCTCATTAGGCAATTCTATGTGGAGACGTACTAGACTTCCTAAGTAAACGATACCCGTTATATTTCCAGACAATATGTTTTCACCTTCTTTTTTCCCTAGAAAGGCAAATTCCGGCCTGAATGCGACGACCACACGATCACCTACTTTCATATTTTTATCCCTACTCACTATTTTTAATCCGCCTCTGAGATCTATTATGGACCCCTTCTCTACAACTCTTTCTATTATCCCCTCGAGGAAATTAGCTTCCCCAACAAAGTTGGCTGTAAAGATGTTTTTAGGCCGCATATAAAGCTCAAGAGGCTTACCGGATTCTACAATTTTCCCTTTCCTCATGACGACGACGCGGTCTGAGATGGACATAGCTTCCTCCTGATCATGAGTCACATGAAGAGCCGTCAGCCCTAAATCCTTAACGATTCTTCTTAGCTCATACCGCAAGGCAGCTCTAACCTTAAGATCTAGAGCTCCAAGAGGCTCGTCAAGAAGTAGAAGCTTCGAGCGAGTCATCAAGGCTCTAGCTACCGCCGTTTTCTGCTGGGTTCCCCCACTTAACTCATCGGGATAGGCATCAGTCCTCGCGGATACCTTTATCATTTCGATCATTTCTTTAGCGAGGGATTCAGTCTCCTCCGGCAGATATCCTCTCACCCTGGGTCCATAAGTGATATTGTCCCACACCGTCATGTGCGGAAACAACGCTATGTTCTGGAAGACGTATCCTATTCCTCTATCCTCGATGGGAACCTTGTTGACGAGTCTTCCTCCTATATATATTTCTCCCTCATCCGGTTCAATTATTCCCGCTATATTCTTTATGAGCGTGGTTTTGCCGCATCCGCTTGGACCAATAACAGAGACATATTCCTTGTCTTTTATTGTCAAATTGATGTGGTCGTTCGCCACGATTCTTCCGTATCTTTTTGTAACATTTACAAGTTTAACCTCAGGCATTCCCTATATCGCCTCTATCTCCTTGAGAAGACCTCTTTCAGGATACGGGAAGACACGGCATTCATCTGGATGGAAGGATACAATCACAATATCCCCCTTGCGGAAAACTTTTGAGCCGCCTTCCAGGAGAATCCTAGATGATATGGACATGCCGTTCTCAAGCCTCACCATATATTCCATTGAACCTCCTACGAACATCGCATCTTCAACCTCGCCGACAAGATTGTTGAAGTCTCGCCTTCGAGATTTTCCCAAAGAAACATCTTCTCGTCTAACAGCGACGACTACTCTCTCGCCTATCTTTTTAGTAGTGTCTGATACGCGAATGTATAATCGCCCTCTGATTTCCACCGTAGATCCTGAGTTATCCATGTTAGAGACTACTCCATCGATGAAATTGGCGCCTCCAACGAAGCTCATGACAAATATCGATTGAGGATTATTATAGATCTCCTGAGGAGAACCTATCTGCTCTATTCTTCCCTCTCTTAGGATTACGATCCTATCAGCAACCATTAGGGCCTCTTCTTGGTCATGAGTGACGTGGATCGTCGTTAATCCTTGATCCTTGACGAGGCTCCTTAATTGTGTTCGAAGGTTAACTCTTAGCCTCGCATCCAAGGCGCCAAATGGCTCGTCAAGCAGTAAGATTCTCGCTCCCGCAGCTATCCCCCTTGCGAGTGCTACTCTCTGCTGCATTCCACCGCTTAGCTCATTAGGATAGGCGTCTCTTCTTTCTCCAAGCCTGACCATCCCCAAAACTTCAGATGTTACATTCCTTATTTTTTGGGGACTCCATTCTTTTATGACGGGACCAAAAGAGACGTTCTGCCAGACATTCATGTGAGGGAAAAGGGCGAAGTTCTGAAACATATATACGGCGTTTCGTTCCTCAGGCGGGACTCCGTTAACCCTTTTTTCGCCTATATATATTTCTCCTTCATCCGGCTCTAGAAGCCCAGCTATTATCCGGAGGAGAGTTGTCTTCCCAGCCCCTGTAGGTCCAAGAATACAGACATACTCTCCATCTTTTATTGAAAGGTTTATCCCATCTAGTGCAACAATCTTTCCAAATCTTTTAGTCACATTTACCAGTCTGACTAGAGGCATGTATAATTTCACCTTCCAGTGAAGATTCTGACGATTGCAAGCATGACTAACGAGAGGATTATTAGATAAGTCGAGGTGAAGAGAGCCGCTGGTATTGCGAGTGCCTCAACCATATTTACGACTAAGACTGGAATTGTTACATCTCTTCCCATGACAATGAAGGTGGCGCCTGTTTCCCCTAATGAACGGGTAAAGGAGAGGATGAATCCGGTGAAGATTCCGCCCTTTATCAGCGGTAAAGAGACTGCTTCAATAGCGTTATAGGCAGTTGCTCCTAAAGTCCTCGCAGATTCCTCATACATCTGTATTCCAGATCCTTCGTATGCTGCAATTATGGATTCAACGATGACTGGTACGGAAAAGACGATGTGGGTAAGGATGATCATCCATATTCCGGAGTTCACTAAGTTAAGTCCTGATGATCCCCAGAGAAGCAGAACGGAGAGGCCGAGAGATGATGTTGGAATTATCAGCGGCACCTTGAGTATCGTTCTGATTATGCGACCGTACCATCTTCTTTCAATTATGAATGAGACGGGAATCGATATGCATGTTGCAATGTAGGTTGAGACGATAGCCACAATGATCGAAGTTAAAGTCGCATTGAGTAGAGAACTGAAATAGTTAGATGGACCGAAGAGCTGATAAACAACTCCTCCTTCAATTTTTCCAGTGTAAGGATCAGCTGACCAATATAGAATAACAGAATTCAATACAACGGCTATCGGGATTATCACGGTGACGACGACAATGATCAGAGGGACAATGTCCTTTATGAAATAGAGCTTCCTAGAAATCAGTTTCTCCAATTCAACCATTCTCCGCGTCAGATTCACCGGAAGATGAAGTGATAATCCAGATGAACGACGGCCTCGGCTGACATAAATCTCAGCTGGAAGAATAATTGTCCACGCAATTATCACCAGCAGGCTTCCCATGAAAGCAGCGGTAGAGAGCTTAAACTCCGATGTCCATCTAACTATCGCGATTGATGCCGTGGTGCTTACACCGGAGACTATTAGAGTCGCCCCGGTCTCTCCTAAAGAGCGGGCAAAAGCCAGAACAGCTCCTGAGAAGATTCCTGGCAGAGCTAATGGGAAGAGGATGTTTCTGAAAGTCGTGAGAGAGCTTGCTCCCAGCGTTCTTGAAGCTATCTCGTATGTCATATCTATCGACTGAATCTTCGTCTCTAGAGTTCGAACAACATAGGGAAACGTTAAGGCGATATGAACAATGAAGAGGACAACGGGAACATTGATAAAAGGCATCACAGCATTGAGGGACAACAGACCTGATCTTAGCCCTAAAAGCCCGCCTAGTCCCGCTACCGTTGTCCATGTTATCAGCGTAGCAAAGCCGAAGCCGGATGTAGGCATTACAAGGGGAAGCGTAACAAGATCTTCCAGAAGGCTTTTCCCAGGAAACCTCTTCCTTGCCAATACGTAGGCCAAAGGGATTCCGAAGATTAGGTCGAACGCAACCGTTGAGATAGATAATCGAAACGAGAACAAAAGCACCTTGATAATTTGTTTCCAGTTCTCGTCGCCGATTATCGGGTTTGCGAAGACCTCACGCCAGACCTCATCCCATCTTATAAAGACATAGGAGATCAAATAGAATGTGGGAATAATAACAAAAATCATAAATGCAATAAGCGTACATGAGACGACAAGCTTAGAAAAGAAGCTAGTTCTCTTAGGCTTTACAGTCATTATGTCCCCCCTAGATTCCCGTGTTCCGTACCCGAACCCAAGCCGTGCGAATCGCCTCCATAACTTCGCCTTTAGGCGGCTTTAGAATAGGCACGTCTATCTCGTATTGCACGCCGTTCGAAAGATTGAAGGTTTCCCGATCTAGAGGCACGCTTGAGATTGCAGGTCTAAAGCCATGCTTCTCTGCTAATTCTTGATTCTCAGGGAGAAGCAGAAAGAATAGATATTGTGTAGCTGCGAATCTCTGCCACGGTGTTATCCAAGTCCCATTTAAAATGACAAAGGGATGATCCGCCATTAAAGTTCCCCTTTCAGGATATATCGCAACTATAGGGTCGTTCCATTTCTTGAGCGCTTTTAATGAATTCTCGAGAACTACGTTCTCGTATATTCCGAAGAAGTGTATCGCGCCAGGCCCATTCTCAGCTGCCCAAGCACCGAAGAATCCCGTGCTCTTCCCATAGTATATGGCTTTAGACTCAAGTGCTTTAACTATATGTATCACTGTTTCATTCTTAAGATCCTCAACAGTTAGATCTTCAGGTCTTTTCCCAGCCGCCTCAGCGAACTCCAGAATAAGCGTCATTGTCCCGCCGTTGCTCAGCAATGGATCAGGATGGCCATACTTGAAGTCGACTCCCTCCTGGACCAGCCTATAGAGATCCATAAATCCACGGATTTGATGCTGCTCCGAGAAGGTTCTCCAACCAGCTAACACCACAGGTGATAGAACGAGAGGAGTCCAATCAACAGCGATATCATAATTATTCCCTGTGACGGCGCGCCATTTCACATTCAAGTATGGTATCCATATGCTTGATGCGGGACTCCAAATAGTTGGCCTAGCGCTGCCGTCAAGTATGCGATTCACTGTGTCATGCGTTCCCGTCACGATAAGTCTAACGTGAGTTTTTATCCCGAATCTCTGCTGGAACCACTCTTCGAATCTGGGAGTTACCTCTTCAATCCATCCTTGCTTCTCACTTGTATATAGAAATTCTATTTCAATCTCATCCGGCATGCCTCCTGTTCCTGATGGTTGCCTCATGCCAGAGTAAAACATGGAAATCACTGAGAAGCTTAGGAAGCCTATTAAGATTCCTGCAAGCAGCAGCAGGTAACCCCGCCTTACGAATAACATATCATTTTTCACTTTTAGCGCAAGTTTCGATTCATTAACATTCTCTTCCAAACACGTTTGCCGTATTCTCTCTTGTCTCTAGAAATAAGGAAATATATGCTTATCTAATGCGAAACCATAAAAAAGATGATAGAAAACGTCTAGATATCATTATTATTCTTCTATGTTGAGCTGGAATGATAATTACTCTTACAGGAAGAGTTACGAGCGGATTTGGCGAGGGAAGAAGGTTCACTCAGCTACTATGGGTTAAAAAGCAGATTCGAGAAGAGCTCGGATTTGAACCTTACTTTGGCACGCTTAATCTTTGTCTACCCTCAGATGCGCAAATATTCAGTTTATTAGACAAGTTTAGCGGCATAAGAATCCCGGCGAGAGAAGGATTTGCTTCTGGGCGTCTCTATAAGGCGTTAATCGCTGGCGAGGTTCATGGAGCTATCGTCAGACCGGAGGTTCCAGACTATCCAAAGGGTCTTTTAGAGGTTCTGGCACCCATCAACCTCCGTGAGAAATTACATTTGAAAGACGGCGATGAAGTAGAGATAAAAATATGGCTAAGATAAAAAATGACTGGGAAGCCTTCAAGCCTCAGCGTTCCCGTTTTCCTTGGATGAACTCTTCAACCCATCTCCGCGCTGTAGGATCTTCAGTCTGTATAGGTGGATGCTTAAAGGCGTATGCTGACATGCTTATAAGTGGACCGGATATGCCCCTGTCTAGCGCAATTTTTACTGCTCTGATTACGTCTATTACTACCCCTGCGCTGTTCGGGGAGTCCTCGACTTCGAGCTTCGCATGTATCGTGACGGGTTGGTTGCCGAATTTTCTTCCTTTTATGTGTATGTAGCAGATTTTTTTGTCTCCCAGGAATGGGACGTAGTCTGAGGGGCCTATGCGTGTTGGAACCTTGTATGGGACCATGCTTGTCACGGCTTCAGTCTTGCTTATCCTTTTCGTCTTAAGCCTCTGCTCCAAGGTCATGTTCTGGAAGTCCGTGTTTCCACCGATATTCAGCTGATAAGTCTCATCAACGATAACGCCTCTATCAACAAAGAGCCTAACCAAGGTTCGATGCAGAATCGTCGCTCCGAGCTGACTTTTTATATCGTCGCCAGCAACAGGCAAACCAGCCTCCTCAAACTTTGAAGCCCACACATCATCACTCGCAATAAACTCCGGAATACAATTAACAAAAGCGCAGCCAGCCTCCAAAGCAGCCCGAGCATAAAACCTAGTAGCCCCATGGCTCCCAACAGGAAGAAAGTTAACAAGCATATCAGCATCAGCTTCCTTCAAGATCTGAGCTACATCTACGGGTTTTTCTTCGCTGTATGCTCTAAATGATTCTTTCATATGCGGTCCGACGCCGTCAAGGCTTGGAGCCGCATATACTTTCGCTTCAAGTTTGGGGAGGGATTTAACGAATCTTGAGCAACTATTCGGAGGGGCGAATATTGCTTCGCTTAGGTCTTTCCCGATCTTCTCCCTGTTAACATCGAAGGCTGCAACGAACTTTACATCTCTAATATGG
>Ga0180301_10003854_pt1 | contig 11655 bp, 12 predicted proteins | sample GuaBasSediGuay16_FD_121797 | JGI IMG/M metagenome (GOLD analysis project Ga0180301, IMG submission 121797) | Subseafloor sediment microbial communities from Guaymas Basin, Gulf of California, Mexico - Guay16, Core 4569-2, 12-15 cm | ecosystem: Environmental > Aquatic > Marine > Hydrothermal... | reverse complement strand
CTAAAGATCCTAGACCAACAATACTATGGGTAGGAAGAATAAAGAAGTACAAAAACCTAGACCACCTCCTCAAAGCATACAAGATAGTCAAACAGAAAATACCAGATGCACAACTAATCATAATAGGAACCGGCGACCAGGAACAGAAAATGAAAGAATTAGCAAAAAGACTAGAGCTAAAAGACGTACACTTCATCGGGAAAGTCCCTGAAAAAGAAAAAAATCAAATGGATGCAAAGAGCATGGATAATAACATCCACGAGCATGATAGAAGGATGGGGAATGACAATAACAGAAGCAGCAGCATGTAAAACACCAGCGATAGGATACGACGTACCTGGGTTAAGGGACTCAATAAGACATATGAAGACAGGAATATTAGTACCGTACGGAGACATAAAAGCAATAGCAAAGGCAATGACAACATTAGCAGAGAATCAAGAACTATGGAGAAAAATGGCAGAGCACGCATTACAGTGGGCAAGGCAATTCTCATGGGACAAAAGCGCAGAAAAATTCGAGAAAATAATATCAAGCATAACACAATGAAAGAACTCCTCCTAGCACAAATCAAAGGAAGAATACAATCATACATAGCACGAGAAAAAGAGCCAATAACAAAAATAGTCAAATACATAAAAACCATGATACAAAAACACGGAATAACAAAAGAAGAAATAAAACAAATACTACAACAAGTAAAACAAGAAACCATAGAACCATTCCTAAACCCACAAAGCCCACTATACCGTCCAGAAAGACTAGAAAGATACAAAAGACTACTCAAAGAACTACAAATAGAATAAGCCATAGTTAGGGCTGGTGGCGTGCGTTGACTGAAAGGTTCTTAGAGAACATAATAAGGGAGATTAGTGGGCAGTTTCAGAGTCTTTACGAGAGACATATAGAGCTCCTCGTTATTCTAATGACGTCTGTTATCGTAGCACTTCTAGTTAATATCCTTGTTTTACCTCTCCAAATCATTGTTAAGAAAACCTCATTGATCCTCAATGTGTCTAAGGGGACAGTATATATGATATTAACAATCTTATTACTTTTATGCATCTTCTCAATCAGTAGCCTCTACTTAAGTAAACCCATAACATTCGTAATGACTACTTTCCTCCTCGTAAACAGAGACCTAGGCATAGTATATCCCATGCATCCATCAGTTGAATACTCAATAATTGGAACAGATATATTGCAGGCGTATCTTAGGGATATAAAAGCCCCTCTATCTCTCAACGATCAACTAATACGAGATCTCCTAGAGGTCTTCATAGTTGACTGGCTTATAAGTACAATGCTTTACAAGACTGAGGTATTATCTGGATTCTCAAGACCTAAGATAAAATATCCGAAGTTCGGCAAACATTACAAGGTTCTGAGACCACAGGATATCCTAACCAAGTTCGGTGAGAACAAATTCACAAAGTACCTAGATGAGAGACTTTCAATAATGCCCAGTAGCATAAAATTACCAGAAAAATTATCTATTACATGCCGAAGGTATGAGAATGAGCCAATTAAAATTGAGCCTGACGAAGAACCTGCCTGGGTTCGCTACGCTTCAGAATTACAGATAGAGGCTTCACCTCTCACCCCGTTAAAGAACTTCAGAATAGTTGTGTACCCCACTAAAATTGCTCCAGGTGAACCACTGTTACTAAGACTAGAGTATAACTGCAAACATGTTGCGCTAGAACCCGATAAAATTGAGTGTATAAACAAAAACGGAAAGCACATCATAATCTCAAGTGAGGAGCGCAAAAAGCTTAGCTCTTGGACAGAGATAGACTTCGGCATAGCTATATCTGCAGAGATAAAACCATACCTCTTCCTTCATCCAAAGTTCAGAGAAACCCTCACCTGGCTAAGCAAGCTATATCTAAGAGCCATAGACTACTTCACACCAAAACTCAAACTAAATACCTAGGACATGCCTCAAATGGGTATATATTATCTTCTACTAAAATTCTATTATCCACCTTATTACGACAATGACTTACTAAGAAAAAGCAGTTTGGCGGTTCTCTTTGCATATGGATCATGCTAAAGACAATAAGCTAGATTATCCCCTAGTCTCAGTAGTAATTCCTACACATAACAGAAAGAAGAAATTAGCTCGACTCATAAAATCCATACTTGAATGCAACTATCCTAAGAACAAGCTTGAGATAATAGTCGTTGATGACGCATCTACAGACGGTACATATGAGTATATAAATAAGCTCTTCCCTCAAGTTAAGGTTGTACGCAATAGTGAGGAGAAACTTCCAGCGGAATCTCGGAACATAGGCATGCGAACTTCTAAAGGGAAGTATATATTCGTAATAGATGATGATAACATAGTCGATAAGGATGCCATAAGAGAACTTGTAAAGTTTATGGAAAAACATCCAGAGGTAGGAGTTGCAGGTTCAATAATGTATTTTTTAAGCGCTCCCAAGAAAATATGGTGTGCAGGAGTACGGAGAAGCTATTGGACAACGTTAACAAAGCTTATAGGGTTCAATACTATAGATAACGGACAATATAGGAGACCTTACGAATCAGAAGATTTTCCAAACGCATTCATGGTTCGAAGAGAGGTACTTAAAAGAGTAGGTTTATTTAATTCAAAATTATTCCCTATACATTACGAGGAAGCAGATTTCTGTCAGCGTGTAAGCAGAGCTGGATATAAAGTAATGGTAGTACCAACGGCAAAAATATGGCATGACATACCATTGCCAGAACAAAGTAGAGTATCAACGCTTCACCTGAAGAGTCCTCTTAGAGCTTACTACGCTGTTAGAAACCGCATACTGTTCCATGCCATATGGAGCAAAAATGTAATACAGAGATTCGTAGCGTTGCTGGCGTCTCTCATAGTAACAGCATACTACGTGCTTACAGCTCTCAAAGAAGTCACTAGTAATAGACACGAAGTAATTAAATCGATGATTAAGGGTGTTATTGACGGCTTCAAGATGATGAATAAATGCATATCTAGAAGGTGTTCTTGATAGCTTACGGGGAAAGCGATATTATATACATAGTGATATCAAAGTATAAATATGGAGGTGGCGTTGAGACTGTTGCAAGATTTATTCATCATTTTATCAGTATGTATGCAAAAAGATGTACAAGAAAGAATATGGTAAAGAATTACATTATATATAAATGCCATATAAATCAAAAACAAGCCTTAAAGAAGAACGACTTGGTTAATGAAAGTCAAATATGTATAAATGTATTTCCGATCCCAGTACTAGAAGACGTAACATACAACATAAAGTATGTTTCTAAGATATTCAATATATCAAAAAAGTATCCTAATGAAAAGTTTGTTGTTATTGCTAATGCAGAAGAGGGGCTCGGCTGTTTATTGCTAAAAATCATTTTTAAGCAACGTATGAAATATATTCATGTATCTCACGGATTATGGAGGTATGTGCTGTCGCTTAGGAGGAAATATGAAGGTTTTAAATTCAAAATTGCCTCTCTATTAGTGCAACCAATACTTGATCTTATGGAAAACATGCCTTTATATTTTGCTGATAAAATCATAGCTGTTAGTAATAAGCTAAAGCAGGATCTAGTAGCTACTTACAAACTACCTGCTAGAAAAGTGTCTGTGATATATAATTGCATTGTTGATAACTTTGTCGAGATAGAAAAGTCTAAGGCTAGAAGAATACTGAATCTTCCTCAAGATAAAAAAGTACTACTCATGGTGGGGAGAGATATATTCGTAAAAGGTATCGATATAGGTACCAAGGTATTCAGTAAGCTAGATAGAGACGATGTAATCTTAGTTATAGTATCCGATAAGAAGAAGTTTATCAATAGATTGCTTCAAGAATATGGCATAGATGAGAGCCGTATACTTCTCTATGATTATGTAGACCAAAAGAAGCTCAACTTACTATATTCAGGGGCAGATGTGTTATTATTCTTAAGCAGATATGAATCTTTTGGTTTAACACCCCTTGAAGCTTTAGCTTCTGGTACGCTTCCCTTAATATCTCGGAATTGTGGTGTAGCTGAGGTACTCTTACTGAACCGAGATCTATATGAGATACTAGTAACTACGCTAGATGAGAAGGATATTTTGAATCGGGTGCTATACTTACTAAATTTGGATCATGAGGAATATCGCAAAATAGTTAGAGAAGCAAAAGATTTGATCTTTAGATTGTATCGTATAACAATGTATAAGTATAGGGAGGTGTTGTTACCATGATAATTGTAGTAGATGGTCCTGATGGGAGCGGTAAGACTACGATTTCAAGAAAACTAGCAATACTTTTGAGAAATGCAGGTTTGAAAGTAAGATACAAGAAGTTTGAATTAGCGCTTGAAAACTTGATACTTACTAGGCTAGTATATGCCATATTAAAACGTGTTGCAAGATCTAAAATAGCAAAATATAGAAACGAATATGAAAATGCCCTTATAGGTGCAAAAACTAATACTTGTATTGATAGATTAACCAGTAGCTTTGTAATATTGGATAAGATTTTGACCGCAATTATTACAAAGATCATGTATAAAAATAGGCTTCTTGTTATTGATGCTTATATCTATGATAGCCTAGTGCCTTTCTATTGTAGAAGATTGATTCCGAAAAGTTTTTATGAGTTAATCTTTCTTCTCGGCCCGTTAATAAAAGGTGATATTGAGCTTATACTAGATGGGCCTTCGGTTAAGCTGTTTGAAAGAAGAAAAGGAATAGATTATGATTCTATAGAGTTTGTGAAGTGTAATAGGATACAGTTTAGAAAGATTGCAAGAATATTAGGATCCCCAGTAATATATGTAGATGCCCCAGTAAATGTAACGATCTACAAAGTACTTGATGCAATTCTTAAACAAATACCTGGGTATTCTCGAGAGGAGCATGTATTTCATTTAGTGAGTAATCCATATAATACCCATAATTTTAATGAAATAGTGAGGAACTTCGAGCTTAGCGAGATTGATTGGAAGGTTGTGTTGCACTTGGCTATGAAACAGAATCTCCTTTTAGTATCCATTGAGAACCTATTGAGAGTTGAATTAGATAAGGAATTCAGAGGAATGCTGAGTAATCTTCTTAAGAGAGTTGTTGAATTGAAACGTAAAAGATTTTCTGCTATTATAGAAATAACAAAGTTACTTGATGAAGCTGATGTTAACTATGTAATATTTAAAACATTAACTCCATTTAATTCTGAGCTTGATACAGATATAGATATACTAATAGATATAGATGATCTTCAAAAGGCAATATCTGCTTTGGAGAGTAGCTCATGGAAGCATGCCTATTTATCTGCTCCAGGGAAGATAACCAACAAGATATCTCTATTGTTATATCCATCGATAGCTCTCTATAAAGATGGAATTGAACTCGATTTGCATCCATTGATAAACTGGGGCAGATTAACTTTGTCACCTTCTGAAATTAAGAGGATACTCAGGAATAGAAGAACTATAAAATATGAAGGCATAGAGATGCCAGTACTTCCTAGAGAGTATGAAGCATTCTTCATTATTGCTCATGCAATATATAAACATGATAGGGTCAATTTATGGGACATACACATGATTAGAGGTATTTCCAAAGAGGATTTTGATTGGAGGCTGTTAAAGAAATTATGCGCTAGATATCGTGCATTAGAAGCCATGAATATCTTTCTCCTAATTTATAATATCAAAAATATTTTTTATTATGAAGGAGATACCGTGCATTTAGCACCTTTACTTAAGACTGATATTGATTTAAGAGAATGCATAGTGTGTTCAGAGATAACGGTATCATTATTGAGAAAAGTAGCAACTTATTTTCGTTGTGAACACTGGTACAACTTTCTGAAGCAAATTCTCTCATCAATTTTGGTAGGTCCGGAAGCAATGCTCAATATATATAGGAGTAAGTTACGCGCGAAGAATTATTAAGGGATTTATAATGTTGCATCTCAGTTTACAAGTATTTACGATTATGTGGTATATATCATTTGCTATTTTTATTATCAATTTGATTGTGTGGTTACTTGATAGAAGAGTTATAAGTAGTGGGCCATGTCAATTAATGTTAATGATCTATGCATTTATGATAAGGGTATTCTTTGGATTATTTGCACGTCATCATGTTGACGTTAGTTCATGGATAATAATCGCAAAAATATTCTTGCAAAACAATGCTTTGTTCACTGGATGGTCTTACGGTCCGCTTGCATATGTAGTAGAGGTTTCCGGCTACTTATTGTATAGAATAATCAATATTCGTAATGTTTACTTACTTAATTTATTTATGAAAATTCCCTACATAGTTGGGGATTTGCTTCTTTATTACGTGTTCAACCTCTACTTAAAACGATTCAAGTACCAGGGTCGAAGTAATGCAATTAAATCATTTGTATTGATACTAGTATTATTGAATCCATTGTTTATTCATTATTCAGCAGTTCATGGAATGCAAGAATCGTTAATGATGGCGTTAGTATTTTTAGGTATTTACCTATTCTATTACAAGTGCAAAAAAATTCTAGGATTGATTATAATGATAATGTCTGCTCTTGTCAAATACGCAACTGCACCCTTTCTCTTGTATGTTGTATTAAACGAGTTACTATATGGGATTAGAAGGCAGAGAGATAAGATGTACCTAGTTATTGTCTCAATGACATCTATCATAATATTTACTATAATGTATTTGCGTAATGTTCTTAACATAGCCGAATTTATAGTTCGTGCATATGAGCTTACTTTGCTCGCTGCTCCAAGCTATATATCTCTTTGTGGTATTTTGCGAAGCATTGGTCTGCCTTATAAATACGTGCCATTTCTCATTTTCCCAATACTCTTAATTCCTATAATTGTTCTGCTGAAGAAAAGACAAGATCCATTCGTATTGTTGTTATATACACTTCTTGCTCTAGTGCTTTTCATACCGAACTTTCAATTAAACTTTCTATATTGGATTGAAGCTTCTTTACTAGGGTTAGTACTGCACTATGCTTCTATTGTCGATGATAAATATGAATATGGAACAGTTAGATATAAACATAATGTAATCAAGGTATTTGCAATGTTAATTCTGATTTGCATTCCTATATTTCAGCCGACAGTTATAGAGACCTTCTATACTGGTGCTCTGTATCCATCGTTATTCTATACGAATTTAGTGGAATTTTCTAATGTGAACATTAATCCTTCTCCTCGTACGGGCTTCGGGTATGGAGCATCAATAATACTTTTAATGGAATCAATTTTTTGTATTCTTTCACTTTCGATGCTAATCGATAAGGGACTTGAAATGTCCATACGTAGATTATCGAAGCGTACAAATGTATTCGAGTCTGCTTTCATCAGCATATCATACATTATGGTATTAGTATTTATTTGTCCATTTTTATTCTCTAGGTTAACACCTATTAGGGTCTTTGATTCAAGTAAGCTCATTTATATAGCTCTTTTGATTTCATTCCCGCTGATTTCATTTTATTTCTCGGTCTCGCTTTGGAAGCTTTCCACATATTATCATGAAAGATATAGTGATGAGATACGAATTGTAGATAAAGCTAGTATCTTGTTAAGAGTTGTCTTTATATCTATTATCATTGTAACGATAGTCTTCTCTATAATCTTAACATGTACATCCTTTAGCATGAGCAATGCTAAAGAAATTCATATTGATGAACTTAGATTCTCGAGAGATATGTATTATAAGCGTATAATTCTTAACATTACTGCGCCATCCATAATAGAATTAGAATTCAAACTTAGTTCTACAGCATCTAGATATATACATATAAAATTGTGTAGCTCCAATAAATGTAAGTATGTGCAATGGGGGGTTTGGGGCTGGTGTGATGATTTTTCAGATACAACCTTTAGATTTCAAATATTTAATCGAGATTTAAATATAACATCGATTGTATTCTACGGAGGATATCCTCCTAATATTGTCTATACCGTGTATAAAGATGTTAAGATCCGGATTTATACTAGGGAAACTCAACCTCCGGAGGAATCGGCCTTGGCTTTCTGGGGATTTAAAGGTATTCCAAGGAGAGATATAAAAATTGTGTATTACGCGAATAGCATCAATGAGAGTCATTACACGATTAGGATACCTAAATATACTCTGTTAATGCTTTCTAGTGAGAAGTATCCCACGGTTTTACTACTTACTGGCAATGTACAATATCCTAAGAACAAAACTGTCAATGCTTTGGTATTGAAAATGAACAATGTAATAATTAGAAAAAACTTTTACCAAATATATTGTTGTCGTTCTGTAGAATGGAGAGGAAGAATATGGAAACTTTATTATATCTACGTTCCACCTTCAATTATTCGTGAAAATAATTTTATAGTGATGGAATTTCAGCATAAAAATGCTAAATTGATACCTCTTGGACTTGCAATAATATTACGTGAGCGCAGTTAGAATAATGAATTCGACTACATGACATCACTAATCATTTGCTTGTAATTAAACTTATCGATGGAATCAACATAAAACCGTAAGAGATTCAGTAAGAAGTATTTAGGAGAATTTATTGATGCTTGAAAATAGGTCATTCGCTAACTATAGTTCTAGACCATGGAGATAACTACGTATTATGGGAGGACTTCAGTAGAAATCATATTCCAAATTATGCAAGCAATGCACTATGTTGGATGCATACCTCGAGAGATTTACTTCTTATAAAGACCTTACTACGAACCTCGATATGATTACGGAAGATAACTATACTGGTTATGGTATTGACTATGGGAAAGAAGCGGATGCATTCATGAGATTGGTGTACTTGGTATCAAAGGATAAAGGTATTGATATTACTAATCTTGCAAGCTATGTAGTTGTTGGAAGTGATGATGACTTCTATTGGTGGGGTACGGTCTGTATCAAGCATATATAGGATGAATTCAAAGCCTGCATGCTATGCTTGTGTTTGGAGCCAATACTAATAGTGCTATAGCATGTGGAAGGAATGTGTCTAGGACACTTAACATAATGTGGAGTAGTGCTTCGAAATATATCGAGGTTCTAGATAAATCTAGACTCCGGAAAAACCATATACCTGTGGAGCAACAGTAGTGTTCGTGGAACCATGGTATATATCCTAATTATTAGTAAAACACGGGCTAATGCCCATAGCCTCTTGTAACATCAGCAATAGCTTCACGATTGTTATTAGGTATGTTCCTCAGAACTGGTTCGAGCTAGGGCTAAAGATCTCAATAACTACGTTTGCTTTATACACCTTATACCTTACATGGGGTTGGAAGAGTAGAGGTGAGAGGTGGGCTTTGTAGTGGGAGCGTGGTGAGCCTTTGGATATTCTTGTGTTTGTGGATCGTTATGGTCTTGATGAGGTCTATAAGTTATATAAGGATCTGTTTCGTTCGCCTTCTGGTATCGAGGTTTTAAGGGATCTTATTTCGAGGGTGAGGGATGGGCGGTTGAGGTTGCGTTTTAGTAGGTTTTTCTTGGGTGAGGGGCGGTATGGTTGATTTTGATTCGTGGAGGAGGGAGTTGGAGGTATTGATTAGGAGGGTGTCGCCTATTATAAGGAGTTGGGGATCTGATTTTAAGAAGTTGTGTCAGTATTTTCAGGCGTATGTGTATGCATTAATTGCTGATTTTTTGGGTAGGCGTTATCGGCTTAATCCTCAGCAATTGGATGGTGATCGCTTTGTGTTTAAGTTAAGTCCTAGGGCGTATTACTTTAGTTCTAGTTCTGATAAGGTGTTCTCGTTCTTTACTTTTGATGTTAATGGTCAGGAGTATAGTTTGGTTCTTAATATTGATGCTACGGTTCGGGATGATCGTAAATATTCTAGGTTGAATTTGGATGTTGCGGTTTTGGAGGGTGTTCTGAGTAGCAATTCTGTTGATAGGTTTAGCGTTGTTTTCTTTGCGGAGTGTAAGAGTATTGGTAATGCTACACCAGAATATGTAGCAACGGTGTTTGGTCAGCGTTATATAGTAAAGCATGGTCATCATCCTCATGCTGATATGATGGATATTCTTGCTGTGCGTGGTAAGGCAACTTCTTATGCTATGAACATGTGTGATATCGTGTCTAGTCGTTTTAGGGTGAATATAGATGTGGTTGATAATCTTAGACCGGGGGGTGTAGGTATTAGGAAGCTTGAATCTGCAACATCACGTTTGATACAGTATTTAGAGAGGTACTAGAGGGCTTCTAGGTATATATCTAGCTGTCTCATGCTTTAGCGGTATAGCTATTAATGATTATTTTGTTTCATCTTCTTGTAGAGGTTTGTAGTGGTTTCTTGTAATGTTAGTTTGGCTTTTCGTCTTCTGTTGGTAGACTCTTCTCTCGTTTTAAGAGTAACATACCTGTTTTGTCTGTTCTTGCTCATCCTTAGTGTTTTAATGTGATCCTTTTAGGCTGCTATCGTGTTTGGGGTAATGCTATTGGGTGATAAGTATGGGTTTTTGATGAATTTGTTCTTTATCGGAATTGATAAATATGTTTTGTTTTCTTCATATATTATTGAGGGGCTGTAAGGTGAATAATATACCTGTGCGTGTTTATACTGAGGAGCTTTCGAAGTATTGGCCGCTTATTGTTAAGGTTTTGTCTATAGCTTGTTTAAAGCTTGAGCATGTGCTGGGATCCAGTAATAGGTATGAGTTGCAGGAGGGTACGAAGCAAGACTTGAGGTATTTCATTACTATGATTTCGCAGATGCTTAGAAGTAAGAGCCATGCGACCTTCGCTATATGTGATGAGTTGAGGGAAGGTGGCGGTAGTTTGACGCATGCGGTTTACTTAGGGTATGGGCTTCTAAGAAGACATGTTCGTGGTATAAAGCGATGTGATTTACTAATCCATATAGGTCGTTGTAGTATATTGCTTATGGAGTATAGTAAACAGAGGCGGAAAGGTGAGCGAATTGATGTACCGTTGCAACAAGTGAAGAACGTTTATGATCTCTACGTTCAATTAAGGGAAAGGAGAATGCTTAGACGTTGGCTTGAGGAGGTCGGTCTCTCTATTAAGGTTAATCTTGATAGTGATGTCATGCAGGAGGATTTTAAGAAGCATGGTGGTTTAGCTATTATTGTTGCTCGGTTTTTACGGAGAGATTTCGAGGAGAAACTATATAATGGTTTGTTAGTTTTGAAAAGGCCTAGGAGGGGTGGGAGGTTAATTCCTCATAAGAATCCATACATTCTGTTCATTAAGACTGATGAACTATCTTCATTAGAGGATTATTTTTGAGCTAGTGTTTTAGTACGCCATTCCCATATCTGGTCTATATTTACGTATCCTATGAGTTCTTTAAGGGCTTTGCGGAATACTACTGCTGCCATGATTGGGACTATGTCTAAGGGCTCGTGATGTATGGCTATGAAGCTTGATGCCGATGCAACTATGCCGTATTCTTTTAATCTATTTACGAGTTCTTTCTTGACTTCTGCCGTATCTACGTGGGGTTTCAAGAATAATAACTTGAACATGGAAAATATTCTATATACATCCTCGACCTCATTCTCATATCTCCTTAGCACGTTTATGGCATCCTTTGTAATACTCTTCTTTTCTTCAAGTACTTCTGCTAGAAACGTCCTTATCTCTTCAGCTATGAATTTTAGGCTTCTACTAGCTACTGCTAATCTCTCACTTGGAGTAGTCAAGGGTCTTG
>Ga0180301_10003853_pt1 | contig 11655 bp, 7 predicted proteins | sample GuaBasSediGuay16_FD_121797 | JGI IMG/M metagenome (GOLD analysis project Ga0180301, IMG submission 121797) | Subseafloor sediment microbial communities from Guaymas Basin, Gulf of California, Mexico - Guay16, Core 4569-2, 12-15 cm | ecosystem: Environmental > Aquatic > Marine > Hydrothermal... | reverse complement strand
GTTCTGTGTCGTGCAGCTCTATTCTGCCTTTTGGACCGTTGCGGCGCAGACTTTGTATTCCGGGATTTTTGCGATTGGGTCAAGGGCGTCTATGGTCAGCATATTGGCCGGGCCTTCGGCGAAATGGAATGGCATAAACAGCCAGCCGGCTTCGATATCGTCGGTTACCTTTGCCTGCGTTGTCACTTTGCCTCGCCGTGTGCGAACCTCAACATTGTCGCCGTCGGCGACACCAAGCCCGGCGGCGACGTCGGTGTGAATCTCCACATAGCCGGTCGGCGAGATTTGGTTGATGACGCATGACTTGCGCGTCATCGTGCCGGTATGGAACTGATACAGTTGCCTGCCCGTGGAAAGCAGATACGGGTATTCGTCGCTTACGCTCTCGACGGGCGACTTGAATTCGACGGGGTGGAACTTGCCCTTGCCGCGGCTGAATTTATCCTTGTGCAGGTACATTGTGCCGGGATGGCCCCGGTCCGGGCACGGCCAGCAAAGGCCTATATCGTCGATGCGGTCGTAGTATATGCCGCCATAGATGGGCGACACGGCCGCTATTTCTTCCATGATCTTGTCGGGGCCGTCATACGCCATGGGATAACCCATTTTCGTCGCCACTTCGCAGAGTATCCGCCAGTCGATTCGCGCCCGGCCGGGCTCATCGACCGCCTTTCGCACACGCTGGATTCGCCGCTCGGTATTCGTAAACGTACCGTCTTTTTCGGCAAAGCAGGCCGTGGGCAAAACGACGTCGGCGTATTCGGCGGTCTCGGAGAGGAATATATCCTGCACGACGAGGAATTCGACATCGGCCAGCGCCTTGCGCGTGCGGTTCAGGTTAGGATCCGAAAGAGCCGGGTTTTCACCCATGATGTAAATCGCCTTAATTCTGTCTTCCTCAACGGCGTGGAGTATCTCGACGACGGTGAGGCCCTTTTTGTCGGAGAGTTTCACACCCCAGGCCTTTTCGAATTTCTCATTGATCGCAGCGTCTTCAACCGATTGATAGCCCGGATACACGTTCGGCAGTGCACCTAAGTCGCAGGCGCCCTGTACGTTGTTCTGCCCGCGAAGGGGATTTACACCGGTTGATTCCCTGCCCACATTGCCGGTAAGCATGGCGAGATTGGCGAGGCTGAGCACATTGTCGGTTCCGGTGGTGTGCTGGGTAATGCCCATGCTGTAGATGATGCTCGCCGTCGATGCGCCCGCATAGATTCTCGCCAGACGGCGAATATCATCGGCGGGAATCGTCGTAATCTTTTCAGCCTTTTCGGGTGTGAAGTCTTTGACCACTTTGTCGAGGGCTTCGAAGTTCTCTGTGCGTTCGCCGATGAAGTCTTTATCGTGCAGCTCTTCTTTGATAATGACGTTCATCATTGCGTTTATGAGCGCCACATCCGTGCCGGGCTTTTGGGCTACGTAGAGCTCGGCAAAACGAACGATGTCGATAGTTCGCGGGTCGGCGACGATGAGTTTTGCGCCGTTGTTTATAACGGCGTCCTTTACGTTAAGTCCGATCACGGGATGAGCTTCGGTTGTGTTGGAGCCGATGACGAAGATGCACTCGGCGCGTCTGATCTCGTCGATGGAATTGGTCATCGCGCCGCTGCCGAAGGCCCGTGCAAGTCCGGCGACGGTCGAGGCGTGGCAGAGACGCGCACAATGGTCAACATTGTTCGTGCCAACAGCAGCGCGGATGAACTTTTGAAAGACGTAGTTCTCTTCATTGGTGCACTTGGCAGACGACAGCCCCGCGATGCTGTCTGCGCCGTACTTTGCCTTGATCTCATTTAGCCGCTTGGCCACATAATCGATCGCCTCGTCCCAGCCGACCTCTTCAAGCTTGTCGTTTTTCTTTACCAGCGGGACGTTGAGTCGTTTGTCGCTGCCGACAAAGTCCATTCCGAACCGGCCCTTGACACACAGGTTGCCGTTGTTGGGTATTACCCCCGTCGGACTGGTTACACGGACGATTTCGTTTGTCCTTGCGTTGATATTCAAGTCAATTTGACAGCCTACACCGCAATAAACACATGTGGTTCTTGTTCGCTGAAGGTCCTTGCACTGACTTTTGCCCCTGGCCGCGCGCTCATAAAGCGCCCCCGTCGGACAGGTCGAGATGCACTGGCCGCACAATTCGCATGTCGATTTATTTAACGGCATATCGAACGCTGTCGAGACTTCTACGTCGCCGGCCCTGCCCTTAAAGGTCAGCGCGCTGTCCATCTGGACTTCCCGGCAGATGCGAATACATCGCCCGCAGCGAATGCACTTGCCCGGATCGTACTCGATGCCCTCATTGCCGGTGGTGTAATTGTCGTGCGGCGGAATCAGGGGCAGTTGGAAGACACTGTCGTCGAGGCGGTATTCGTAGGCATACTGCTGGAGTTTGCATTCGCCGTTGTCGTCGCAGGTTGTACACGTGCCCCAGTGCTCATAGAACAAAAGCTCCAGAATGGTCTTTCGCAGTCGCCTGATCAACTCGGTATTCGTTGAAACAACCATATCGGGTACAACCGCAAACGTGCACGAGGTCACCGGGCCGCGCCGGCCTTCGATTTCGACAAGACAAAGGCGGCACGAACCGGAAGGCACGAGTCTCGGATCGTGGCAGAGGTTGGGGATGTCGATACCGTTGGCCTGGGCCACTTCAAGAATCGTCCGGCCGCTTGTCGCGGCAACCTTCCTGCCGTTTATTGTAATGCTGAATGTGTCACTCATGTTTGTTATCTCGTAATCGCCTCGAATTTACAGACAGCAAAACACTGGCCGCATTTTATGCACTTATCCTGATCGATGGCGTGAACCTTTTTCTTTTCACCGGTGATAGCGTCAACCGGGCAGACCCGCCGACACGCCCCGCATCCGGTGCAGACTTCGAATATCTCATAACCTAACAGGTTCTTACACACGCCGGCACGACACTTCTTTTCTTCGATATGCTCGACATATTCGTCCCGGAAATTCTTTACCGTGCTCAGTACCGGATTGGGGGCGGTTTGCCCCAGACCGCAAAGCGAGGCTTTCTTGATGTCCTCGGCAAGCCGCTCAAGCGTCGCCAGATCGTCCATTGTCGCCTGCCCGGCACAGATGGACCGCAGGATGTCGAGCATCTTTTTCGTGCCCACTCTGCACGGCGTGCACTTGCCGCAGGACTCGGACTGGACGAATTCAAGGAAGTACCGGGCGATATCCACCATGCACGTGTCCTCGTCCATGACGATAAGCCCGCCGGAGCCCATGATAGCGCCGATCTGCCGGACACTGTCATAGTCGATTTGGCAATCAAGATACTTCGCCGGTATGCACCCGCCGGAAGGCCCGCCTAATTGGGCAGCCTTGAACGGCTTGTCATTCGAGATGCCTCCGCCGATATCGTAAACGATCCGGCGCAGCGTTGTTCCCATGGGAACTTCGACCAGGCCGGTGTGCTTGACCTTGCCGGCCAAGGCGAATATCTTGGTGCCCTTGCTTTTTTCGCTGCCGATTGCCGCGTATGCATCCGCACCGCTTCGCATGATCGGCGGCACGTTCGCGAATGTTTCAACGTTGTTGATGTTGGTGGGCTTGCCCATGTATCCTTTTACAGCAGGAAACGGCGGCCGAGGTCTTGGCATACCGCGACCGCCTTCTATCGAAGCAATCAAGGCCGTCTCTTCACCACATACGAAGGCGCCTGCGCCCATGCGCACCTCAATATCAAAGCCGAACGATGTGCCGGCAATGTTCGCACCGAGCAGTCCGAGCGTCCGCGCCTCGTCCAGGGCAATACCGATGTGTTCAACGGCAATCGGATACTCGGCGCGGACATAGATAAATCCCTTCGTCGCGCCGATGGCATAGGCGGCGATGATCATACCCTCAATGACACGATGAGGATCGCCTTCCAGCAATGCCCTGTCCATAAACGCGCCCGGATCGCCCTCGTCGGCGTTACAGATCAGGTATTTTTCATCACCGGGCGACCGGCGGGCGAACTTCCATTTGACACCCGTGGGAAACCCCGCACCGCCGCGGCCTCGAAGACCGGAGGCGATCACTTCTTCAACCACCTCATCGGGAGTCTTTTCGGTAAGCGCTCTGATCGCCGCGGCATAGCCCCCCCGCTCGATGGCATCGTCGATGCGCCGAGGATCGATTCGTCCGCAGTTTTCCAGAACAAGCTGCTTCTGCTTTCGGTAAAAGTCCACGTCGTTTTTTTTCGCAACGGGCTTTTTGTTCTTTTTGACGGTGAGGCGGTCAACGGACCGGCCGTTTTTCAGCGTCTGCTCGATGATCTCATCGATATCATCGGGCGATACATGTCCATACAGATAATCCCACGGCTCTATCAACACGACCGGCGCGATCGCACACATGCCGATACAGCCGGTCTCCACGACGGCGATGTCTTTGTTCAGTCCCAGAGCGCCAAGCTTGTCCCGGAATCCGGTCGCGACACTCTCAGCACCGAGGGCGCGGCAGCCGGTCATGCATATCAGGACTCTGGCTTTGAACTTCTCAGCCTTGCCCCTGAGCGACTGCTGCAACGCCTCGAGATCTTTTATCGATGTGATTTTTTTGTCCGGCATTTCGGTCAGGTGTACCTTTCGAGTATCTCTTCAATTCTGCTTGCGGTCAAATGCCCGTAGTAATCATTATCAACCATAATAACAGGCGCCAGAAAGCACGTCCCCAAACACGCCACAGTTTCAAACGTAAACCGCATATCTTCGGTCGTGCCGCCGGCTTCGACCCCGATGGCCCGTTCGATCTCCTCGCTAATCTCCGGCCCGCCCTTGACGTGGCATGCCGTGCCGCGGCAGCATTTTATTGTATGCCGACCTCGGGGTTCGAAACAGAATTGCTCATAGAACGTTGCAACACCGTAGATTTGACTGGCGGCAATGCCGGTCCGCTTGCCCATCTCCATTAACACGATTTTGGGCAGGTAACCGTACGCATCCTGAATTTGCTGAAGGATGGGGATCAAACTATTTGAAGAGACCGGCGCATGGGACTCGATTATTCTTCCCAAAGGCGCCAAATCAACCGACGTAATATCGGACAAGCTCCTGTTCATTCGATTTCCCCGACTAACTATATTTAACCGCCTTTGGCGGAAATAATTGCCACAGAGGGCACAGAGGCCACAGAGATTTATATATTTCTTTTCTCTGAGCTCTCTGTGGCTAATACAAATTATTCTGCACAGACTATTTTTTCTTTTTAGCGTTCTTGCTGCAAAATTCATCCAGCATCGCCTGTGCTTTTTCCTTATTCTTGGCCGTGCCGTTCTTTTTTGCAAAGGCGTCAATCAACTCAACAAGACCGGGATCGGCGTCAACATGTCCGAATCGCCGCGAAACATCCACAAACGCCGTATCGAGACCATATTCCATGGCCTTTGCGATATAAGCCCGAAGCACACCGATACTTCTCGGCAGCTTCATCGCCACAAGACTGGGCCTCATCGCACAATGACAGCCTTTCAGCCGCTTGTCTTTCTTTATCTTTTTCATCGTTTCAAACGATACATAAATCCCGCCCGGCGCGCCCGCGGCCTCGTCCAGATCTTTGGCAACAGCCGTTGCGTTCACTTCGAAATAAACATCGTCCGCCTTGAAACCATATTCACCTGTCGCCCTGTCGAAGATGTCGCCGGCCTGAGAATGCAATCCTTCCACAGAATCGCCATCCGAATCAAGAGCCACAACAACTCCGAAATCATATTCTCTTTTCAGTGCGCCCACGGCCGCAAGCGCGTCGGCAGACGGCAACGCCAGCAGAGGGGCGGACACCTTCGCTTTCGTATTGTACCATTCCTTTAGCCCGGCGGTCAGAATCCCGCTGTATGTGCTGTCTATGCAAATCGCAACGGAACCGGCCCACTTACGGACCATTCGTGCGTATTGGACTATCATTTCTTTCGCCGCCTCGACATCTTCTTTGGCGAAGGCGTCGACATTGACGGCTACAAATTCCGCGCCCCGGGCGGCCTGCAATTCAATCATCGCCTTGATATATTCCAACTGCCTGCTGTGTTTGGCGTAAGCGTCAGGGCCCCTCTCGTGCAACTGCTTCATTATCGAACCGACTGTCGGTATCAGCGAATGGATCGACTCGCCGACAGATTTCAAGGAACACCTGGCGCTGTGGTCCAGCCCGAACAGATGGTTCAGTACCGAGGCCGTCTGCTCGAGCTCATGCATGCGAGGTTTGCATATTGTCTTTCGCCATTTCTCAATACCGCCCTCGGTTGCCGCCGCCGCTCTGTAGACGAGTTCGCCGACACACTGCATCTCCAGGTTGTTCCCGCAAAAGCCCTCGACCGTCGCATCGCCGCACGGAACATTTGCAAGGCCTTTTTCGCATTTGCCGATCGTGCACAGCCCGAAGTTCTCCGGCAGATAGCAATCGCCGCACGCCTGGCACTCAAACAACAGATACTTAAACGCCTTTTCGATCGCGTCGAACGACCTGTAGGTAAAACCTTTGCCCTTCCTTGCGCCGAGAGCGCCCATGACGCCCCTGAAGACCTTAAAGCCGCGGCAATCTTCGTCAAGAAGAATGTCATGCACCAGATTGAAGTGCCTCTGCGACAGGGTCTTTCGCGGTCTGGAAAGCCTTCTGCGAACCCCGCCGTCGTCGTAAAGATAGAATCCTCCCTCTTGCGGCCAACTGAGATTATCCTTGTGCATCCGCCAGTCATCGCCGATTTCGACGGCACGCTGGAGTATCCGGATAAACATATCGTAATCGTGCACCGAGCCGATATCGACACCCGCGGCGCCCATCGATTTGTACATCGCAACCTGCTGAGCCGCCCGGTCAAGCTGCTCGTCGATCGTTTCCGAATTGAGTTTTGCAAGGAACTCGTCGCTCACAAAACACCCGGTCAGCTTCAGACTGTTCATCAGGCGAGCGGCCGGGTTCAGTGTGCTCAGAAAAAATACATTGCCGAAAACAGGGGTCTCGATATTGTTCTCTTTGAGATACGTAAACAGTTCGAGCGATTTCTTCCAGTCCCAGCCCAACTGCGTTACAAGAAACTCCGCCCCGCAGGCGATCTTCTTTTCCATCTTGTAGTACTGCTGCATCTGTGAAGCTTCGGTGTACTTGAAAGGTGAAACCGCAGCGCCCGCGCAAAACTGGTGAACACTGTCAAGGTCGTCGGCGGAAGCCCTGGCATAAGCCTGGGCGTTCATTTCCTTGATCATCTGCAGAAACGTAACCGACTCATGCTCGAAAACACTCTTGCTGTTGACCGACTTGTCGCCGGTAATCACCAGAATCGACTCGATGCCCGCAGCTTTGTAAGCGGCAAGGGTGCTTGCGATCATATCGACATTGCGGTCCTTGCAGCTGATGTGTGGGATATAATCCAGATGACCGAGAAGGTCGGCGTCCGTCATCCGCCTGTACATGTCGCAGGTTTCTATGTTAGGTGTTCCGCCTGAATTGTCCGTCGCCGTTATTGCGACAAGATTAAACTCATTCGGAACCGATGCGCCTTCGTCCTTGCGAAAGCCCGTAAGGAACTTCTGCACCGGCGAAAAATCAAAGTCAGGACCGCTGGCTAATTCGACAGTCACATCGAAAGACGACTTGTCCTGTAAAGCCTCTCTGAGCCTCTTCTTCTGCATTGACCGAAACCATCCAATACTAAATGCTATATACTAAACGCTAATGACTAAAGACTAATGACTATCCTAAAACAGCCCGCGAACCTTGCCGGTATCGACATCCACATCTATTCGCCGATAGGCCGGGTTCGACGCCGTGCCGGGCATGAGCTTGATGGCGCCGGCGATAGGCACGATGAAACCGGCGCCTTTGTAAACCATGATGTCGCGGATAGGCAACTCGAAGCCGGTGGGTCTGCCCTTGAGATTCGGGTCGTGCGACAGGCTCAGATGCGTCTTGACCATACACGTGCCGAGTTCCTTAGCCGCCGGATCGGCTTCCAGGGCCTTTGCCTTTTCCAGGGCCTCATCGGTATAAGTTACGCCGTCTGCGCCGTAGACTTCCTTGGCGATAAGTTCGATTCTCTTTCGCAAAGGCGTCTCGAGTTCGTACAGGAACTTGAACGTGCTTTTCTGTTCGCACGCGGCGACAACCGTTTCAGCCAACTCGATTGCGCCTTCGCCGCCCTTGAGCCAGTGTTTGCTAAGCGCCGCCATAGCGCCGTTTTGCTCGGCGATTTTCTTGACCATCTCGATCTCGGCCTTGGTGTCGGTGTAGAAACTGTTGACGCAGACGATAGGCGTTACGCCGGACTTCTTGACCGTCTCGATATGGGCGATAAGGTTTTCGCAGCCCTTTTCCAGCAGGCCGAGGTTTTCCGTTGCATATTCCTTGCTCAAAGGCGCTCCGGGCTTGACCTCCGGTCCGCCGCCGTGCATCTTCAGCGCCCTGATCGTCGCAACGATAACAACCGCGTCGGGAACGAGACCGGACATGCGGCACTTGAGGTTCCAGAACTTTTCAAAGCCGATGTCGGCGCCGAAGCCGCTTTCGGTAATCAGATAATCGGTCAGTCTCGTGCCGACCATGTCGGCAATGATCGAGCTCTGGCCGATTGCGATATTGGCAAACGGGCCGGCGTGAACGAGAACCGGCTGGCCTTCGATTGTCTGCATCAGGTTCGGATTCAGGGCATTGACCATCCACGCCGTCATCGCGCCGTCAACTTCAAGATCCGCTGTTGTAACTTCATTGCCCTTCTTGTCATAGGCGACAACAATCCTGGCCATCCGCTGGCGGAAGTCCTTGAGATTCTTCGCTACAGCCAAAATTGCCATCACCTCACTGGAGACGGTGATCTGGAAACCGCTTTCCATCTCATAGCCGTCCATCTTGCCGCCTTTGCCGATGGTGATGTTGCGCAGCGACTGGGCACAGAAATCCATCGTCCACTTCATCTGCACATTATCAGGGTCGATATCTATCCGCGTCAGTTTGCTCTTTGCAAGACGAGCGTCGTCGTAGTTGCGTTCGTGCTGCATCCGTGCCGTCAGGGCAACCATCGCCAGGTTGTGCGCATTGTTGATATTGTCAATGTCGCCGGCTAATCCCAACGAGAACGGTGTAAGCGGAATGCACTGAGCAAGCCCGCCGCCCGCCGCCGAACCCTTGATATTGAAGGTCGGGCCCGCGCTGGGCTGACGAATCGCGCCCAATACGCGCTTGTTGATCTTGCCCAATCCCTGCACAAGGCCGATCGCCGTGGTCGTTTTGCCCTCACCCAGAGGTGTGGGCGTTATCGCCGTCACATCGACATACTTGCCCTGTGGAACATCCTTGACCCTGTCAAGTATCTTGATGTAATCCAGTTTCGCAAGCCGGCTGCCGTACGGCAGCATCTCGCCGTAACTCAACCCAAGTTCCTTGGCCAGTTCATCCAGCGACCGCATATTCTCCTCGGCGGCTTCGGCAATTTGCCAGTCTTCCATTACAGTCGGATCCAGTTTCATAATTCTCTGCCTCGTAGTATTAAAGATATAGTATCAGCATCGTTACGCATTTCTATAGGCCTTCAGGTAGCTGTCCGAATAGAGCTGCTTATTTAAGAGCATCTCCCCCGTCGCCATTGCATCCACAAGCTGCTCATCCAGCACATCCACGATCGCCGCGTCCAGGCCGTGCGAGGCCGCCATAACCAGGAATGTCCGGTTGATCAGGCTTCGCTCGCCGGCGCCCTGCGAAAGATTGGACAGCCCGACAACGATATGAGGCGGTGGATCCGACAGTAAAACGATCTGCCCGATAGCCGCGATGATATTGGTCGGCTGCTGCTGGGCGTCGGGAACCTTTACCGGCAGAACAATCGGATCAACGAACAGGCGGTGCATCTCGAAACCCGCTCCCATCGCCTTTTCGACGATCTCGGCGGCAATGGCGACACGCGTGTCGACATCCTGCGGCACACCGTTTTTGTCCATTGTCAGTGCGATGATTTTACCCTCCGGACCGGCCGATTGCGCCATTTCGATGAACTTGTCGAGCACCTCGGCGTCGTTTTTCTTATTCAGCGGGCTGGAGTTCAGCAAAATACCCATGCTGGTGTCGGCCGCCTTTAAACCGGCGGCAATAACATTCGGCTTCTGCGAGTCAAGACACAACGGCGTCTTGCACGTTTCCTGAATCGTCTCGACCAGCCACGCCATGGCCCCTTCCTGGTCGGCCGCCGCCGTGCCGACATTTACATCCAGGTATGAAGCGCCGCACTCGGTCTGTCGCTTCGCCAGATCCTGAATGACCGCCTTGTCCTTTTCCGCAATCGCCTGCTTTACATCAGTGAACATTCCGTTAATACGTTCGCCGATAGCTATCATAAAAACCTCTCCTTATTCTATATACGCCAACTAAGAACTAAGAACCACAAACTACAAACTACGAACTACGAACTATAAACTACGAACTGCCTACCACATCTCTTTGATAAAATTCTTCACCGTCGCAACCGCCCTGGGATGTCGCAGACGAATGATATCGGTGCCCGACTGCAGCAGGACGATTGCCGTCGCCGCCTCCCACATCGGGCCTCGCGCTTCGGCGGGGCCCCAGTCGGGAGCATCCGATTTGGCTTCCCTGGTCCGCCACGCCTCGTTGCCCACGTCGACAATTGACGGCATGGCCATCATCTTGTCGCCGCCTAAGGTCGCCAGACGTTGACGCTCCTGGATGGAATAGCTGTACTCAATGCCGTAACCCAAGGCGCCGGTGCTCTGGAAGGTAACGATGTTGGCCAGGGGATAGCCCATGTCCGACACGAGGATGTTGACCTGCTTGCCGATATTGATATCCAGAGGGGCTTCGGTGATGAGTTTGTGCGAGTCGGCCAGGGCTATCGCCGTCAGCGATTTGTAATTGTCCTCGGTGACCGTGCCGATCAGGCAGTTTTGGCCTTTGGCGGCCTCTGAGACCTTCGGCATGACCTGATTGTCCTTAGCGTCATTGCCGCTGCCCCACAGAATCAGCGGCACACCCACTGCCGCAAGCACATCCCTGGTAACCTTGACGGCATGGTCGGCGTCCAGGTCGCCCTTGTCCGGATGGATCCCGTCAAACTTCAGGCAGATTACGTCGGCGCCGTACTCGTCGGCCGCCTTCTTCGCCCAGGCCGCCGGATCGTCGAATACGTCTTTGTATTGCCCCGCAAGGGCCTCGGGCCAGTCCTGCGGCGCGCTGTCCGGCACGTCGACGGCAATGACCGGTTTCTCGCCTAACTTGCCCGGATCGCCCCCATAAACCACATTCGACGCACCGCCCACCGTGACCGTTGTCGTCCGCGTGCCGCCTTCTTCGGCGGTCGCGCCTATGGTCACCCGGCTGACCGCACCCTTGAACGTGTCCGCTACTCTTGGAACTGGCATTGACATACCTCCATATCTATTTAGCTGATTGTGTTAATTTCGCTGATTATAAACTTAACCGCCTTTGGCGGAACGTTTTGCCACAGAGGACACAGAGATCACCGAGATTTATGTATTTCTTTCCTTTTCTTCTCTGAGTTCTCTGGGAACTCTGTGGCTAATTCAAATCCCGTTAATTAGTTTCTGTTGCGGAAACAACATTTGTCATTCCCGCGAAAGCGGGAATCCAGACTATTCGCACTGGATCCCCGCTTTCGCGGGGATGACAGCGGCCATTTTTTCTTTCCGCAACAGG
>Ga0180301_10003852_pt1 | contig 11656 bp, 7 predicted proteins | sample GuaBasSediGuay16_FD_121797 | JGI IMG/M metagenome (GOLD analysis project Ga0180301, IMG submission 121797) | Subseafloor sediment microbial communities from Guaymas Basin, Gulf of California, Mexico - Guay16, Core 4569-2, 12-15 cm | ecosystem: Environmental > Aquatic > Marine > Hydrothermal... | reverse complement strand
GAGAGGACGATACGGGTCATCCCGCTCTCTGGAAGGTATATTCCCAGGAGGCGCGATCTTATCATCGGGTTTGTGAAGGAGATCATCTTCTCGAGCTGGGTTATCGATATCAGATCCCCGTATGAAGGACTTCTTCACGTCTCTGAGTACCCTGAGAGGATCGAGCTTGACGAGATGAGTACACATCTCAAGGTCGGCGAGGCAGTCCTTCTAATGGTTAAAGAGGTCGATCCCATGATGAATATCGAGCTCACGATGCGGGACAGACGGCTCAAGGTCATCCGGAGCGGGAGGATCGTTGAGATCTCTCCATCAAAGGTTCCGCGTCTTATCGGACACGGTGGCTCGATGATCTCACTCATAAAGAACGCAACCGGTTGTTCGATCGTTGTCGGTCAGAACGGGCGTGTCTGGATCGATGGAGAAGCCTGCGAGAGTCTACGCGCAGCAGAAGCGATCGATAAGATCGAGCGAGAGTCTCACATCCCAGGGCTCACCGATCGCCTGACAAGGCTCCTTGGAGCGAGCGACTCTCCCACCAATGGCGAGAGCGAAGAAGAGAATAATATACTGAACGAACTATTAGAATAATACAAGAAGAAGTAACAGGTGGTGCTAGTTTATTACCATGGCGACAAAGCCAGAGAGATTCATAACCGATGGAATCAGGATAGATGGAAGAAGACCAGAGGAGATACGACCGATAAGAATCGAGGTCGGAGTACTCGACCGAGCCGATGGATCATGCTACATAGAACACGGATTGAACAAGATCCTTGCAGCAGTCTATGGACCAAGAGAGGTTCACCCACGCCACATGCAGAGACCAACAACAGCCATAGTACGATTCAGATACAACATGGCATCCTTCTCAGTAGAAGAACGGAAACGACCAGGACCGGACAGACGAAGCACAGAAGTCTCCAAAGTCAGTCGCGAAGCCCTGGAACCAGTGATATTCAGAGAAAACTTCCCCAAAGCAAGTATTGACGTCTTCGTAGAAGTACTCCAAGCAGACGCAGGAACAAGAACAGTCGGGATAAACGCAGCCTCGGTCGCACTCGCAGACGCAGGCATACCGATGCGCGGACTCGTCTCAGCCTGCGCAGTCGGCAAAGTCGATGGAGAGCTCGTACTCGACCCAATGAAAGAAGAAGACAACTACGGAGAAGCAGACATGCCACTCGCAATGACACAGAAAGGAGAGATAACACTCCTCCAAATGGACGGAAACCTCACAGCAGAAGAGCTTGAAAGAGCAATCGAGATGGCACAAAAAGGCTGCAGAACGATATACGAACTCCAAAGAGACGCACTGATCGAACGATACAAGAAAGAGATCGAAAAAGAAGAGAACAACAAAGAAGAAGAAGAAGAGGAGGAGGAGAACAAGTGAACAACGACACAATGAGCCAACTGAAAAAAGACCACATCTACAACCTCATGCTCGAAAACAAACGAGCAGACGGAAGAAAATTCGAAGAATACCGAGAAATAGAGATAAAAACAGACATAATCGACAAAGCAGAAGGATCAGCAAGCGTAAAACTCGGAAACACCTACCTCACAGCAGGAATCAAAATACAACCAGGAGAACCATTCCCAGACACACCAGACGAAGGCGTGATAATCACAAACATAGAACTACCACCAATGGCATCACCAAACTTCGAAGCAGGACCACCCAGAGAAGACGCAATCGAACTCGCACGAGTAATAGACCGAGGCATAAGAGAATCAAAAGCAATCGACCTAAAACAACTATGCATCACACCAGGAGAAAAAGTCTGGATCATATTCATAGACATCCACGTCCTCAACGACAGAGGAAACATCATGGACGCAGCAACACTCGCAACAACAGCAGCACTACTAAAGACCAAAATACCAACCCAAAGATACCAACTCAACACAGACGAAAACGAGAACGATAAACGACTACCAATAAGAAACCTCCCAATAGCAACAACAGCAATAACACTCGAAAACACAATCATACTAGACCCAACAGACGAAGAAGAAGAAGTAGCAGGAGCAAAACTCACAATCATCACAAACACCAACAACACCATATCAGCAATACAGAAAAGCGGGAGAGAACCACTCACCACAACCCAGATCAAAGAGATAACCAGACTCGCAAGAGAACAATCACAGAAACTACGCGAAAAACTACTCGAGGTGTAAAAAGAGATGACACAACAGAAGAAGAAAGGAAAGAAAACCGGAACAAGCGGAAGATACGGAGCACGATACGGAAGAAAACTCAGAAGAATAACAGCAACAATAGAAGCAAGAACCAAACAAAAATACAAATGCCCACAATGCAAACACAACACACTACAACGCACCCACACAGGAATCTGGAAATGCACCAAATGCAACCACACAACAACAGGCGGAACACACACACCCACAACACCCCAAGCACAAATAACACAACGCACAATCACACAAACAACAACAGAAGGTAAGAACAGGATCAAACCTGATTGATTCAAAGCTTTATGAAACAGGATGAAGGATCAAGGAGAAAATGTAAATAAGAATGAAAAATAAATACAATGATATGCCGATAGGCACACCTTCCAATAACTTTATCGAGATAATGGCTGAAAACGTTCTCAGCAAGCTTGATGGTTCCCATCCTGATTTTTCAAGGCTTGAAGTTCCAGATAAACCCTCGAAAGGTATTATTCTTGGAACCTTGGGTGATAGCAGCAAGGATTACTCGGTTGGAATTGGTACGGAACGCACGCTTACAAGTGTGAAGAACAATTCTATGTCTGTAAAATTTCTGGCAAGGGGTGATGGAATTTTAAAGGTAAAACCATCTTTATCTCTCTATTACAGGGTTTATCCCACGTGGGAGGAGGAAAGATCGTATGTAAAAAGGACCTACGACGAACTTGATAAAACGGTAGAGCTTGCCAGAATCTGGAAGAAGCATGAGTGTCACTTTGAAGAGATTTCTTTTAATCTCACTCCATCTGAACACCCCTTGGACTTCAAGCCTTTCATCCACCAGATAAAGAGTGATAAGAGCACCTATAAAACTGGAGGATAGATAGATTCAGACTGTTTGGAGAACTTAAGCGTTTATGAAGAGTTGATAAAGGAAATCAATGCGGGAAATACCCCTAATTTTGACTGGAAAGGTAGAATACTGGTTGATGTAGATGATTTCATCCAAGATGGAGAGGAACTAAAGCTTGTAACGGTCACGATGGTGAATGATACAAAGGAGGATAACAGATATGAGACCTTCTTTTTCAACTGTAATCTTGAGATTAGATTAAACTCACTAACTCTTGTACCGTTTAGATATAAATACGAATATGAAGGCGATACTTACTATACTGAGAACGATTTGAGATGTTTAAACTGTCATGCAGTTTATGATAAAAATGAGAACAAAATTATCACAAAGCACTTCGCCAAGTTTTATCAGGAGAAGCTCATTCCAAAGGATGAGATAAGTTCTTTATCACTTTCTTTTGAGGATCTATCATCGGATAAGTCGTTGGATCTATTGGAAAGGTTGCATCTCCTGATGCAGGGTTACCTTGATGACTATAAGAGGTCCCAAAAATACATCGAGGATGAAGGATATAGGAAAAGGACGGATCACTTTGAAAAGATAACAAACAGATTTATTGAGGGGATAAATGTACTAAAACACGATAATAAAGCCTTAAAAGCCTTTAAATTGTTGAACAAGACTTTTATGTATGCAAGCAGGTTTGAAAGATGGAGGATATTCCAACTGGTCTTTATCGTGAGTCTGATACCAGATATAATCGATAAAACAAAGAGGAGAGATGTATGTGAGGTGCTTCATGTCCACACAGGCGGTGGTAAAACCGAATCCTATCTCGGGTGTGTGATCTTCTCGGCATTTTATGATCGGCTCACCGGGAAAAGGTTTGGAGCCACTGCGATAACAAAGTTCCCGCTGCGTATGCTCTCTATCCAGCAACTCCAGCGTATAGCTCATCTGCTTATGTGGGCTGAAGAAGTTAGAAGGGGAGAAAATATTGAGGGAGAACCGTTTTCTGTTGGTTACTTTGTGGGTACAACGGATGAGTTTCCACGTCATACGAGACAAGTGATAAACAAGCTCAGAAAATTGAAACGAGACGGGATAGAGGAGAGGGGAAAGATCATTGATAGATGTCCTATATGTGAGAACGATCTCATTCTGGATTACAAGGATGTTGAGAGGTACATCATCCACCGCTGTAAGGGCTGTGAAAGAGAGTTCAGGCTGTTTTATACCGATGAAGAGATTTACAGGTTTCTTCCGACCTTGATCGCATCCACAGTGGATAAACTTGCTGGTATCGCATCAAACAGGCGATTTAAGAATCTATTTGGTGGAAGATTGGATGAATGCCCGGATGGGCACGGCTTCATGCCACATAATGACGTCTGTGAGGTGGAACTGGATGGTGGTGAAACGTGTAAAAAGAGGGGGAAAGCGGTCAATGTGGACTTTAAAACTGCCCCAACCTTTATGATCCAGGATGAGATGCACTTAATTCGTGAAGGTTTTGGCACGATAGATTCACACTTTGAGAGCTTGATAGAGACCTTGCAGAGTGAACTGGCTGGTTACAGGCTTAAAAACATAGCAATGACCGCCACGATCACCGGAGCTAGAGAGCAGATAAAACACCTCTATCACAAAGATATCGATGTATTTCCCGGTGAATCGCCAGAAGAAAAGGGTAAGAATGATTTCTTCTTCGAATATGAGATGGAAGAACATAACAGGGCGGTTCAGAGGATACTAATTGGTCTAAAGCCGAATTTGCGAGATAATCAGTTTGCATCGTTATTAACCTTGAAGTACATCTCAGAGTTTATTAGAATGGTGGAGACGGATATACAGAAGTTTTCATCTGAATATGGTTTTAATCCAGAAGAATTGGAGAGAGTGGTGGAGAACTACAAGGTATTTTTGACATACCATAACAAGAAGTCGGATGTCCACTCAATGAACTATTATCTGGAGGCTGTTACAAATTCCAAGCTTGAAACCTATAAAATTAAGGCAAAAGTACTCACGGGGGATGATACACTCGATGACATCAGGGGGCTGATCAGCTTAGTAGAAAGATACTTTGAGAATCCAGAAAATAGAGAGAGCTTGCTCTCTGTTTTTGCAACAAGTATAGTATCCCACGGGATCGACATAGAAAAATGGAATATTATGATCTTCCAGGGTATCCCGAGAAGCACAGCGGAATACATTCAGGCGTTGAGCAGAGTTGGTAGGAAGCACCCCGGGCTTGTCTTTGTCTGGTTTTACCCAAACAGAACACGGGATCTAAGCTTCTATCAAAACTTTATCGATTATCACAGGATTCTTGAACAAAAGGTAGAGAATGTTCCATTATCGAGATTGGCAAAGCTCGGTCTCAAGCAGACATTTACTTCGATATTCAATGCAGCTATACTTAATTACATCTCAGAGGTTATCGGCGATCCGATATATAGTGTAGAGAAAGTAAACGAGGTATTCTCAGATAAAGAGAACGTAGAAAAGCTTGTAGAGTTCATCAAAAAGGCTTACATCACAGATTCGATGATGAAAGGTGCCGAGTATTTCGACAGAACGATACCAGAGGAGGTAAAAGAGAGGTTAAACTACCTTAGAGGATATACAGGTGGCGAAAAGCACTTCTTCCCCAATGCCTTGAAAGATTGCGAGAATAAGTATTACAAGACGCAGTATGGGATGAGGGGAATCCAGGACGAGATCGTCTTGAAACCCCAAACCAGCGATCTGGATATTTTTGGGAGGCTCTTTGAGGGGTGAGTATGGAAGAGGAGACCATAGACAGAATAAAGCACATCTTTCCAGCATACAACGCACTCTATCACACAGTAAAAGGGCTGGTATTTATGAGGGGAGATTTTGCACATAAAGTGACATACCTATACCCGGATGAAAATGACAGGAACCTGAAAATAAACAACGAGAGAAGGCTTAAGGAGAGATTATTCAAAGAGATAATGCGAGGATACAATGCCCGAATCGATAGATACAACCTGCTCCTCCAGAAGCTCTCTGATGGGAGGAAGAATGACGTTGAGATTGTGAAGTTCAAGCTGGTTGAAAGTGGAGAGGGGGACGATTTTAGCGGGAGGTATACGATCTTTCCAAGGACCTTTGTCTGCTCAAGGTGTGGTGATTTCAGAAACTTGAAAGGTAATGAATGGAACAGTTTCAACCCAAATAGATGCAGAGTACCTGGATGTGGTGGGAAATATGAGCAGGTCTCCATCGTAATGTTCTGTGAAGAGTGTGGGATGATTACCCCCTTATATTACTCTTGCAGGGAGCATGGAACAAGGAGAATAAGGCTTGATAGACGGGTGCAAGACTCTTTGTTGACATGGAACGTGGTTTGCTTGGATTGTTATGAAAGGGGGAGACGGGAACCTGTGGATATATTCAGATTCGTTTGTAGGCATAAGGAGAGAGGGGAGAAGATATCTGAGAGTGAAGAGAAGAAATTCAAACCACTCACGATAAAGGAAGGTGGTATCTACACCCCGGTGGTACTTACATCTGTGGACATCCTTCCTACTGAAAGCATTCACATGAGAGATTTAGAATATATCCTGCTCGTGCTTCATCTTGGAAAGTTCAAGAAAATACCAGATCGAGTAGGGCCGATCAGTTTGGAAAAAATAGAAAGCTACTATAGAGCATACAGCGATGATAACCTAAAAGAGTTTCTATCTCCTGAAATAAGGGAATCTGTTAAGGTTATCGAAGAGACAATTAGGGAGCTGAAAGAGAGATACAGCGGAGCCGATCTTGAGAGCTACAACGACTACATAGCGATTAAAGGCAGAGGGGCAAGAAGTTATGATGAGTTCATCGGAGAAGTGGATGACGAGACGAAAAGAACAATTTTGAGAGAGAAATATCAGAAATTAAAGGAGAGGTACGGGATTGAAGAGATCACTTACATCCCAGAGATCAATCTGATATCATCCTGCATAGGTATCATAAATGGGATCAATAAGTTCTATGAGTCTGGATTTGTACCGCATTTCAACCCGATCTGGAAGGATGAGAGGAGGAAAGATAAGATACTCGTGTACGCCTACCCATTTGAGACAGAAGGAATCCTGATAGACTTAGATAAGGTTAAGGTATGCAACTGGCTCATTAAGAATAGACTAATTGATGGTAAGGGAGTAAAAAGTGAATCAGATGCAAAGGAGATTCTTTTAGAGATTGAAAGAGATACAGAGGCTTACAACGCACTTAAAACACTTCTACACACTCTTTCCCATCTTCTCATAAGAAGATCATCTCTGTATACCGGTCTTGACAGTGATTCATGTGGTGAGATGATCTTCATAAATCCGGCTGCGATTCTCATTTATTCAACCTCAAATATAAATATTGGTGGTTTTGAGTTTGTCTTCGAACATTCCCTGGATGACTGGTTCCGTGATGTTGAGTTTGAGGCTGGGGAGTGCACCCTCGATCCTGTATGCATATTCGAAAAGGGATCCTGCTTTTCCTGTTCGTATCTCCCAGAGTTTGTCTGTACTGATTTCAACCATCACTTAGACAGAGATGTCTTCCTTGGTAAAAAGAGATTTAATACCGGATACTGGGAAGGAGCGTGGGGGGATGAAGCAGTGGCATGAATACGTCTCAGAGATATGGACGTACAACCCCAAAATAAAGGTATATACTGATAATGTCAAGCTCTCCCATGAATTAAGCCCTTTGACAAACTTTTTCCTGAACACATTTCTGAATTCTTTTGAGAAGAGAGATCTTATCGTTACATTTCCAGATATCATCTTAAGACCCATTCCGATAGCCTCATACCTATACGCATACCTGAAAAAGAAAAGTGTGATTGTATTTACACAAAAAAGCGATGGAAATATCCGGAGTAACCCTGTGGTCATTCCATAACAGAAATTATCACCTCTTAAACTACAATGGAGATTATATTTTCCGTTATATTCCCATAGGCATCATCTCTGATAATGGCGTGGAGGCGAAAGTTTACCTTCCAAGAGCCTCAAAAAGTTTAAAACAAAAATATGTCCAGGAACAGAAGAAAAATTTTCTGGATGAGGCTAAACCAAGGATACTGCTATGTTCTGAGGGTAAAAGGGTTGCTGAAAGTATCGAAAAGATAATAGTGGATGAAGAAGTGTTTGATAACCTTGATATCAAAGTTGAGACTGATTTAATCATATTCGAGAATATCGACAGATTCGTGAATTCTCATTATTCTGCTAAGCAATTCTTAAAATGGATATCGCCTTTGCTGGGTGAAAAACGCTTCATCTTCCATTTTTCCAATCCTGAATCGAAGTTTATCCAGATGGTCAAGGAAGAGACAAATTCGCTGATAATCCCACTCTCGACTTTGAGAAACAATATCGAGGTTAAGAAAGCTTCGCTTGAATATTTTGAAAAAGAAAGAAGTGAAGTTGAGTGGAGTATACTGGAGAAGTACAACATTGACAGGGTAAACCTGTACCAGGAAGAGACAGCGATAGTGCCAGAACCTCCCCTTGAAGCAGGTAATATAAATCACCATCTCGGGGCTGCAAGATATATTCTGAGCAAGATAGAGGAGGAGAAGATCTCAAACAAGAGGCTCTATTATACCATAAGATACTTATTTTTCACACTGCCAAACCTTGCTATAAATCCGTCCAAATACAAGATCCGATACGGGGATACCCTGGTTAGATGGAGATACTATACCATCCCCCAACTGCTCCACATATTTAAAGAGCGGCTTCTTGAAGAGGATGAAGAGATCAGAGGGAAGCTGAAAGAGCTGATATCTGAGATATATGGCTTATATCTGGAGCTAAAAGAATGCAGACGATACGGTGAAGAGAGAACATACTCCAGGATCGGGAAGGAGTATAAAATACTGGAAATATTAGCCAGCGCGGTTCAGGAAGATGGCAACCGTGTCAAGATCGCCACATACTCACCGATAGAGAGGAATCTTTTAGAGGAAGAAATAGCAAGGTTGGGATTAGAAAATGGATTTGAGGTCAGAACGATCGACCAGATCAGCAAATCAGCATTTGGTAGGTCTAAAACAACCTTGCTACTACCCGGTCCCCTTCGGATGAAGTATCTCTCAGAGCTGGCTTTGCCATATAAGAAGATAATTATTTTAAGCTACGAGGGTAAAAACTACGACCTGGTGAAAGAACAGATCGATTTACTCCATACCTATTCTTTTGAGCGGGAAGATACCTCAATTAATCATCTAAAGGAAGTATACGATTTTCTTGGTATTTCAAAGGATGGTGTATTCAAGGACTATTATATCGGAAGAAAAAGAAAGGAAATGCAGCCTGATAGCGATGAGGAGAAGAGAAAAACAAAGGAGAAAAAAGATGTGGAAATAGATTTTCTTGATAGGATCAGAGATATCGTGAAAAGAGTACCTCATACACTTTATAGAGAATTTGAAGACGAAGTGAGCCGAATAGAGGAAAAGATAAGAAACATCGATGAGAAAGAGCTTGAAGATGGAAAAAATCAGAGCTCTTTTAGCTATGGCGTGTCCCTCAGGAGGATCAGCGACGGAAATATAATAGAGAAGCTGTTACCTGGAGAGAAAACATATCTTTATCTTGAGGATGCAGGAGGTGATGTCCATGAGGGTACTCCAAAAGTCCTTCAGCCATCGTATTTTGTTGTAATTCTCGATGGAGATGAGAGAAAGACGTTGTTGGATCTTATAATAGAGATATTTAACTTAGAAGAGAGCGTGGATAAGCATCTCATAGAATTATGGAAAAACAAGCTTGCTGCATTCATTGAGGAACGTGATTTGTCTTATAGGGACTTTTACAGGATGTATAGAGAGAATGGAGGAAGACGCGACTATGCAACGGTTCTAAACTGGGCAAAAGGTGGTGTGTTAGGACCTAATGATCCATTTGACCTTTATCTTGTTGGAAAAGTTCTAAAAGATGACGATATAATGGAAAATCACAAAATCATAGACCGAGAGGTTAAAAATTTGCGTAAAATACACCGGACCACCGGGAGGAAATTGAGAAAGATAATAAAAGAAGTATTAAATGGAAACATGGACTCCACTAAACTTGATTATGAGGAGTATCTCCTGTACGAAAAGGTAAAGGATGGAATCTATGAAATTTTAGAATTAAAAAGGTTATGATAAGGTGATATTAATGAAAATACTCCTTGTAGAGCCGGAATTTCCAATTCCACCAAAGAGTAAAAACCACAGAAATTTTTTACCAATTGGACTGCTTAAGCTGGCTTCATACTATCGAAAACAAGGAGAGAGGATAAAACTGGTTCGGGGAAACAAAAGCAAAGAGGATATAAGAAGCTATAGAGGCGGGAGATGGTGGGTACCAGATAAAATAATGATTACCTCTCTATTCACGTATTGGGCCAAATATGTGAGAGATTCTGTAAGACATTATAAAAATCTTTATCCAGAGGCTAAGGTAGTAGTTGGAGGGGTCTATGCTTCTTTGATGCCCGAACACTGTAAAGAATACACGAAATGTGATGAGGTGTTTGTGGGCGTTCATGAAGGCGCTGAAAAATCTTTTCCAGCATACGATCTGATTGAGAACAATCCTCATCCGCTGGATTATCAGATAGTCCGCACGTCCAGGGGTTGCACCAGAAGCTGTGAGTTTTGTGGGGTGAGCAAGATAGAATCTTCATTTAAAGTGAAAAATAGTATAAAAAAAGGAGATAAAATATAGAAAAATCGTCTTTTATGACGATAACTTGCTGGCAAATCCCTGTATCGAGGATATTTTAAATGAGCTCATCGAATTGAAAAACGATAAAAAGATCTTATGGTGCGAGGCTCAGAGTGGATTTGATGGTAGAATACTGAAAGAAAAACCTCCTCTGGCCACTATGATCAAAAAAGCAGGTTTTCATTACCCGAGAATAGCATGGGATTCACGTTATGAGCAGCACAATGAGATAAAAGACCAGCTCAATGTACTCCTTGGTGCAGGTTACAAATCAAAGGATATATTTGTGTTTATGCTCTACAACTGGGATATTCCATTCGAAGAGATGGAGAAAAAGAGGTTAAAGTGCTGGGAGTGGCAGGTACAGATAGCAGACTGTAGGTTCAGACCCCTTGACTGTACATATGATAAATATATTCCTCTGAAGAGGCAAGACGCCAGGGACTATTACATACATCCCGATTGGATAGATGCAGAGGTTAAGCAGTTTAGAAAGAACGTTCGCCGGCAAAATATCTGTGTGAGGCATAGTTTTCCGTTTTATTCAGAAGATCTTAGACAGAAACGAGTGAAAGAGGATATTATACGGGCTATAAAGAGAATGAAAACTGTGGAAGAAAGGGTGAGATATTTGGAAAAGAATGGTATAGAGTGCTGGATCCCGGATAAGGTTACATACCCTTCTGAGGCTGGATAAGCAAGGTATCAGAGTGACGTGTCCACTTAACATAAACACCACCTCAACCGATTATAATAAAGCATAAAGAGCTTACAGAAGAAATTCCAGTTTTTAACAGGATTAAAAGAGATAATTGAGCAAAAAAATATCTTTATACTCTATTTTAGTGCTGCATGAAATCTTTTGGGTGGACTTCATGCT
>Ga0180301_10003851_pt1 | contig 11657 bp, 10 predicted proteins | sample GuaBasSediGuay16_FD_121797 | JGI IMG/M metagenome (GOLD analysis project Ga0180301, IMG submission 121797) | Subseafloor sediment microbial communities from Guaymas Basin, Gulf of California, Mexico - Guay16, Core 4569-2, 12-15 cm | ecosystem: Environmental > Aquatic > Marine > Hydrothermal... | reverse complement strand
TCTAAAGTTTTCTTAAAACAATATGAAGATGCATGGAAAGAATCAGAAATTGGAGTTGAATTCGAAGCTGGTCCTGAATTACAAGAGTTCTGGGCAAATCTCCCCTTTGCCCCACAAAATATGGCATGGTTTTCCCAATTAATGAATGATAATTATGCCATTTTCACTACAGGTGAGGCCCACATTACCTATTTTCGGCGATTCCAAGAATTATTAATAGATCAAGCAGAAGTTATTGCTCCTTTTGTCATCCGATATATGCTACCTCTCTTCGGGAAAGCTTTCAAACAACCTTTGAGCGATATGAAAACGGTACAGCAAATGATGAAACAATTTACAAAACCGAAAAAAAAGAAAAAATAAGAGAAAGAGGTATGTGAAATGGAAGAAAAGATTAATCTCAAAGAATTGAATATTAGAGAAGGCGATACGGGCGATTTCATTTCCCATAACGTTGATAATTGCACTGGATGTGGAAAATGTGTCTTAATTTGCCCTGCTAATCTCTGGCGATTGGAAAAAGGCAAATCGATTCTCGCGAGTGATTATAAAGATCGTTGTATGGAATGTGCTGCCTGCGAAAGTATTTGTGACTATAATGCTATTTCCTTTATGTTTCCAAAAGGTGGTACAGGGATTAAATACATGCATGGCTGATGAAGAAATCTATTCACCAACAATTTCTTCTTATTTTTTATGAACTATGTAGAAATTGATTAACTATTAGAATCCCTGAAAATAATCAGCCTCAAAGGTCGGATTGTTCTAATGAATCGTAAAATCATCATAATTTCCGTAATTATTCTTCTTGGTGCTCTTTCTTTATCCATCTTACTTCTTTATGACACTCATCAACATAGATTAGAACTGCTTTTGTATGATGAATTCACCTCAGAAAGTGCTGCGTGGTATTGGAGGCATGATGGAACAGGACAGCATTTTTTGAATAATAGTTGCCCAAAGTGAGCTGATCTGGTTCATGTATATGGAAGGCAATGCTACCTATCCCTATAATGGTTTCTATGCTTTTATCCAACTCGCAGGAGGGGCATTTTCTGCGGTACAACTTCTAGGTATCGATCTATTGCAATGACATATTTATCAAATTGATTGGAATTCTTCAGGTGTTTTCTTTTATGTGGATAATAATTTGGTAAGTTTCAACTCCACTTTAATACCCACAGCTACAATGGCTTTTCATTTTTGGGTCGACAATGCGGTATATGACTATGGTACCGTTTTCACACATATTTATCAGAATATAGACTATAATACAAGCATCTATATTGATTATCTCAAAATTTTCCAATTTGTCTAAATTCTTTTTTCTTGTTGGATTAATTTTTTAAATCTTAATTCCCTAATTTATCAATCATGGGAATGAGATTTAGATTTAAGGTGGTATTGGTCGGAGACGAAGCTGTAGGTAAGACTAGTCTTATTTTGAGATATATTGATAATACTTTTAATGAAAATTATACTCCTACACTAGGTGTAAATTTTTTAGTAAAAGATTTAGAATTATATGGCACCACACGACTAATTATATGGGATATTGGGGGGCAAGAGAGCTGGAAAGCGAAACTACATATTTATCTTAAAGGTGCAGATGGCGCTATACTTGTATTCGATTTAACTAGACCTACCACCTTTCTTTCACTAGAAGAATGGGTTCAAAAGGTGCATGATATTACAGGTAAAGAAACACCATTCATTATCGTAGGGAATAAAAATGATTTAACTGATCTTTGTAGAGTAAAAGATAAAGAGATTAAAAAATTTCTTAAAAAACAAAAGCATTCTACATTTTTCAAATCTTCAGCGAAAACTGGAGAGAATGTAGAAAAATTTTTTGAAGATATTGCACGTAAAATTATTCGATATCGTGCAAAATAGCTTTTTTTCTCCATTTTTGGGAATTTTAAAATTTTCTTTTCTCTATGACAACTTTTAAAAAATTTTTATCATATTGTCTCTCAACTAGTCAATTAATTCATAGGTGATGGCATTGCCAAAGTTCACGACGCAAGTGTTGAGTGATGAAATATTAAAGAAATTAAAGTTGAAAAACCGATATAGTTTCCTAAATAATAATCTTCAATCAATCTTAACCGAAAAGGAATTTAATTTTTTACGAGAAGTTCAGAAATTTTGCCTAAAATTCGAGAAGGAACACAAGGTGACGCATGGATTCGACGAGGATGTCTATGAGTGGATCCCCTATTTTGGAGAAAAAGGCTATGTGACCCGAGGTCACAATTTTGAAATGATTGGAATTGATTATGGTGAGAATTGGGGTTTAACTGCGGAAATGATGCGAGCTTTCGCGGTGGATATGTTTGATCCGCAGTTTAATATGGGAATGGGGGCTTCGGTACTTGCAATTAATCCACTTTATGAACATCATGATGGCGTTGAAGTTCGATTAGAAGCCCTTAAAGATCTCGTAACTGGGAAAGCCCCAGGCTGTATTTTAATTACTGAACCAGAACGGGGATCAGATGCTACTCATATGTTAACTGAATGCGTTGAAAACGAAGATGGAAGTTTTACGATCAATGGTACTAAAATCTTCAATACAAATGCACCACGATCGAAATGGGCCGTAGTATATGCTACAGCGGAGAAAAACAACTGGGAAAAAATGGGTCAATTCTTAGTGAACACATCCTGGGATGGCTGGAATTGCGAGCGTGTTGGCATTCCATGGGTTCCAAAACTTTGGATCGGAAAAGAAGAACTGAAAGACTTACGGGTTCCAAAAGAATATGTACTTGGTGGAATTGGAAAAGGTCGCGAATATCTTTTTGAAGGATTAGTTCCCGAACGCATCGGAATCGCCATTCTAAATTGTGCACAGTGTTGGGGTGCTCTAGCGCATGGAGTTATCTATGCAAATATGAGGAAGCAATTCAATCAACCTATCCTGAGGTTCCAAGGGGTAGGTCATCTACTCGCCGACTTATGGTCCCAAACCACCAATATGACCCTTGCTGTACTAGCATTTTCGCGAGAGTATGACCGAAAGTACATCAAATTCGAAGGCAAGATTCCTAAAGGTATCAATCAAGTTATGGTTGCAAGTGCCTCTCAAATGAAATATCAAGCAGCTATTCTCGCAGAACGCGTTTGTTATGAGATAGCCAACCTGATGGGAGGCGCAGGTGTTTGCGATAATACCTTAATGCATGACTACTTGGGTGTATCGCGAATTCAGGAAATTGTAGGCGGTACACGACAAATTCAGCAATATATCCTAAGTATATCTTTGCGCCAATTATTTAAAATGATATAAAATAATCTGGATTCTCCTTCCCTAATTTTTTTAGATTTATTTTTTATTTTAAATTAAATTCGAGAAATTCGCCAAAGTGCAAAGAGTTCGCTTAATTGAGTGAAAGTCTTTCCTTTTATTATATCAATTGGATGCATAGAAATTCCTTTTAATAGTTTTATTTTCCGTAGAGCATGAATAAAACTTACTTCTCCATTAGCATAAAGGCAAATATCTTCTAAATACCCTTGAATAATAACATCGGGCTCTTTAGTTGTTTTTCCTACTTTTACGCTAATTTTTTCACCGTTCACGATAAGTGTAAGCATCCCTTTATCGATGACATGAAGTAAAATTCTTTTATGGATACCTTGAATCCATGCACGTTTTTGTGGATTAGTTTCTAAATTAGCAATGAATAAAGCTTCAACTAACTGGGCTAATCCTTCTAAAGTTAATCGTTTGATAGAATAATCTTTATCATCAAATCGATTTTCATAAATTCGAATAAGAATTGCAGCGAAAGGTGCCGCCCATTCTACAATCTTATGTAATTGAGTCGCCCGAACAGTTTTTGAAAGTGCCACTTTTAATGGTTCTACTCTACCTAAAATTAAATTAATAACTAAATCTACAGATCCAATGGATACTAGGGGATTTTCCTTTGAAATTTCATCATAAATTTTAATTTTATCTCCTGTAAAATGAACCGTAAAAGAAGTTCGATCTTTAATTCTAATTCCAATCTTGTGGCCGTCCATGATCTTAAGAAAATATTTAATTTCGGGGCGTTCTCGTTGTACAAGAATCGCTTTCCGAAAGTAAAAAAGAAAATCATTCACACCCATTCTAATTTCTGTAATGGGGCGGCCTGCATGATCTTCAATAAGATCACGAATTAAATTTTCCATTAGATACATTCTTGCATAGCGGAACGTAAGTTCTGTAAATTTTGAAAATACTTCTTGAATTGTAAGTTGTTTTTTCTCCGATACAAATTTGGTCTCTCTTATAATGTTACTTAAATTTTGATTTACATCACCAATAATATTATCCAGGTTACGTATGTATTGTTGGGTTTCCGTCTTGATTTTCTTTTTCGGAATTATTGATGATTTCTGTAAGACTTGTGTCTTTTCACTTGGTAATTGTTGACTATAAAAGGAAAATTTCTCTTCCCCAGCCTCTTCTTGAAGTAATTCGGTGAGTAATGGCTGATTAAACACAATACTCGCAAAAAGTGCATCATTTGCATCTATCAATTCCTGAGTAAGTGTTTTTGCCCCTGGAATAGGTTCTTTTTGGAGGAGTATAATTGAAAGTACATCCCCATACACTGAAAATAACATTTTTCTATCATGATCTAAATGAACTCGATAAAAACCCTCTTCATATGTATCAAATTTATTGACTATTTTAATTAACGTTTTATCGATTTCTTCACGAGTTGATTCATCGAGTGGTTGTAATTCACGGCGAAAGCTAAGTTTCCGTCCCCGTTTAATAAAAATATAAACTCCTAATATCATTACTTGTCCAAACCAGCAATTTACTTATGTTAAATTCCGAATTTCTCTTTCAATATTTTCTGGTAATTCTTTTAAGATTCGCTGGATTAAGACGGATTTTTTTACGCCATAGATTTTCTCAATATGAAAAGATTTTGCAATTTCGCGTATTTTTGTAGCAGTTAATGATTTTAATATCTGCTCTAATTGTTTTATTTTTTCTTGTTTGCTGGTAGATAATGTACCTGCAATTTTTTCTGGTTCAGGGATCGTAACTTGTTTTGATGATACGATCCCTTCCCATTCCTCCAATTTTTTCGGTTTTTCAGAGAATTTAACACATTCAATCCCATTCTGCGCGCAAAATAATTCGACCCCCTCGCTGAAGCCAGGTGCAATTAATATTGCATGAATCAAACTATCCTTTTTCTTTTGTCTCTCATTTCTTTCAAGATATTGAATTTGATTTAAATAATCTGCTACATATTCTTCTGTAACATTCAAAATTGTGAATTGCCCAACCGTAATGGATTCTGGATTTTTATTCTTTTTTTTGTTTGTATTCCAAGCAATTCCATCCCATGAAAAATCAAGATATTTTACAAAGTGCTTAATATTTGCGGGGTCATAGCCTCGTGTTATGAGAATTTCTTTAAATTTCTTTAAAGCTAGTTTTTTATATGCCTTTTCAATGCTTAAAAGGTAAGTTGCATCTAGATTATAATTCTTAATGTAATAACTTGCAAGTCTGGTAACTAATTCGGAGGGTGTGTAATTTTCGATATCTCTAATCAACATTGCACACAAGCCTGGCGTAGGTGGTTCGATATCAAAGAGGTATTGGAAGGGAACTAGTAAATGCTTATAGATTTTTTCCGCAACTTCAAAAAATTCATCCTCCGAAAATTCATTAAGATAAAGGATGTATTCCCGTATAGTTCTATCGACTTCTGGAACAATAAGAGGTATCTCTTCAAATTTTTCTTTCTCACAAGTAAAAATTACATAAATTTTGGGTGATTCGCGACCAACTGTCTTATCGGTAATTGCTCGTAAATAGGTACCTATAAATGCCTGTTTAGTTTTATCATCGCTCACCGTCATAAATCTCTCTAATTCATCGAAAAGTAGCGTAACAATGTAATTATTCTTTCCAGTTAATCTTATGATCTCTTCCAGCATATTTAATGCTTCAGCCTGTGATAATTCTCCGTATCCATCCAGTTCTCCCATTAGGATCATTTTTCCTTTTTGGAATTTTTCTATATCCTTACTTATTAAGTTAAGTAATCCATCCCGCAATCGTTTTTGAGGCAACCCTTTTATCGTTTCTATATCTTGCGATAAACATTCTCTTAATTTCTCTGCTATACTTTCAATAATCTCTTTATAAACACGTGTGATTATGATATGAGGCTGCTCTCCTCCATATTTTGTTAATTCTACAAACGCAATACACGCATTTTTTACATATTTTTCAATGATCATTGCTGCTTGTTTTAAAGTCATTGATTTTCCGCTTCCAAACGTACCAATAATCGGTCGTACTATTGAAAACCGGAGTAAAAATACGTTATTTATGTCATTTTTAAACATCTCACTAATTCGGACTTTCTTATAATTCTTCTCTATCACATGTTTTCCATCAATCAGGCGATCTACCAATATTTTTTCGAATGCGCCAATTGGTTCTCCGCGTTTTAATAAATGTAGATCGCGGATCTTTGTTGTGAAATAATCTATCATCTTAAACCTCTCTTATTCGTAACCAGGATTTAGTTCGAGAACGTTGTAAGCTTATCAAGCCTGGTCTCTTTCGCTTCAACTCAGAAAATAATTCATCAAATTGTTCAGCTGTTAAAAGATATTTCTTCTGGATTTTTTCTTTAAAATCTTCAAACCAAATAGTTCCAGTAGGATCTTTCTCCATTTCTTTAAATTCTTGCTTCAAAATTGCCTCAAAATCCTTCACATTTAATTTTGCGAGCGTATAGGTATATTTTCGGTTCTTTTGAAGAACCCCACATTTTGCCAAAATATTCAGGTAATTTCGTAGTTGCTGAATTGGAATTTCAACGGAATACTCTTCCATTTTCTCTTTAATACGCTCAACAGTTGGAATATCAATATTTGCTAATGTTTTCAGGAGGATATCTTTAAATTTCTTTCCATTTATCTCTAAATCAAAAATTATTTGCGATAATACCTCATCAAAATTATTTAGAGCTTCATTACCCAAACTTGTCAATTGATAATTCCTATCTAATAACCCCAATTTCACACATTTATCAAGATATTGTTTCCTTTGACGCCGGATCAATGGCTTCATAGATTTTCCATAAAAAAAGGCTGGGTCTTTACCTAATGCCTTTATTAGCCCTTGTAATGAATCAGATTCCTTGGCATGTGCTAAAATCGCCTTTATTTTTTGATAACTCACGAATTTACCACCAAACAATAAGACTTTTTGAACTTTACCAACTTATTTTTCCAAGGTAGCAACTTATTTTTCTTAGATATTATAAATTGTCGAATGATTTTAAATTCTTCAATATCCTAATTAGTTATAAAAAGTAATGAAGGAAAGTTCAGTGCGAATTTATATTTGTAAAATGTGTGGGAATTTAACTGAATCGGAGAAGACCGAGGATGTATTTTGTTCATCATGTGGCGCACCTATAACTGAATCAAAACCTGAACAAAAAGAAGAAAAATTAGAATCTGGCACTTCAAGTTCTCCAGTACCCACGCCCCCTTCTACCGAATCAAGACGAACTCCAACTACACAACGCCCTTCTATCCCTCAAAAAGAAACCCCCGACAAATCCTCCACTGAAAAGAATTTACCACCCACCGAACCCCCTCGATTGCCCGATTCTTCACGACAAACAGAAGTACCTTTAGATTCAATAAACGCCGATATGCGAATACCAACTTCATCTGAGGAATCTATTTCATCCCAAGCCCCTTCGCACCCTGCACCAGTCTCTGTAGATTCCTCTCCCCAAGCCATGGATGTTTATGAGGATAAAAACTTAGTCGTTTGCCCTCAATGCAGCTACGGATGTAATCCCCTATGGGCAACATGCCCAATTTGCGGCACTCAAATAGCAGGGGCAGAGAATCTTCAAAAAATAACTGAAGCTGAATTTACTATTAACGAAGAATCTTTAAAACAAAGTTTAATTCCATGTCCTAAATGTGGATATTCTTGCGATCCTGCCTGGGAAAAATGTCCGATTTGCCAAACAAAGTTAGAAAAGTCTGAATAATTTCTCTACTATGGAGATAAACCATGACTTCCCCCGAGAAAAGGACGATTTCTGTAGTAGGACTTGGATATGTTGGGTTTGTAACTTCGCTTTGCCTTGCATCGAAAGGACATCTTGTCTATGGAATTGATACCCTCCCAGAAGTCGTTGATGCTGCAAATCAAGGATATCTTCCATTCTTTGAACCAAAGCTAGATGATCTTCTGAAAAAAGCACTAAAAACTAAACGGTTTTTAGCCACTCTTGACTATAATGAAGCAATTCCTTCTTCAGATCTTGTTTTCATTACGGTAGGAACTCCTTCTGATGAGCAAGGTGCGGTGAATCTTACTCACATCCAAGAAGCGGCTACAAAAATCGGTTCATCAATGGATAATCGTTACCGAATTATCGTTGTTAAAAGTACGGTCGTTCCAGGGACGACTGATGGTCTTATCCTTCCCCTATTAGAAAAAAATTCTGGGCTCAAAGCAGGTAAAGATTTTGGTCTTTGCATGAATCCGGAATTTCTCAAGGAAGGTAGTGCTGTAGATGATTTTTTACATCCCGATCGAACTGTGATAGGGGGAATTGATTCTAAATCTATAGATTTCCTCGAACAGTTCTTTAAACCTTTTGGAGGTCCTATATTAAAAACTAATACACGGACCGCTGAGATGATCAAATATGCCAATAATGCTTTTCTTGCTACCAAAGTCTCTTTTATCAATGAAATAGCGAATATTTGTCAGTTAATTGAGGGCATTGATGTTAAGGATGTAGCTCAAGGAATTGGCCTTGATTACCGAATTAGTCCAAAATTCCTACGAGCTGGAGCAGGCTTTGGGGGATCCTGTTTTCCAAAAGATTTGAAGGGCCTAATTTCTTTCGCTAAAAAACGTAATTATTCCCCAATTCTATTGGAAGCAACTCTCCGATTAAATGAATTTCAAGCCCAAATTCTGATTAATATGGCTCTTTCAGAATTAAAATCGCTAGATCACAAAAAAGTTGCAATTTTAGGGCTAGCATTTAAGCCAAACACATCCGATATGCGAGAAGCCGCTTCACTTCGTATTATAAATCGTTTATTAAAGTTTAAAAATATCCAAATATGCGCCTACGATCCCGTTGCACTTGAAGAGGCTCAAAAAATCCTTGGAACGAAAATATCTTATAGTTCCTCCTTAGAAGATTGCCTGCGAAATGCAGATGTATGCTTTATTGTTACCGAATGGGACGAATTCAAGAACCTTTCCCCATCTGTTTTCAAAACCCTAATGAAAACTCCTATTATAGTTGATGGGCGAAAAATTTATGACGTGGCGTCCTTTTCAAAAGAAACAACTATTCTCCAAATTGGATTTCGCCCATTTATGGCTGAATAGGTTAATTTTTTAATTTTATTATTCATTGATTAAGATTGGTATCATGTGCTTCCTTCACTCGCTTAGCTTTTATCCACATTATTAATACAAAAATAAGAAGTTCCGCTACGATTACCCAAAGAATAAGCTCTAATGAAATATAGATATCCAAGAAAAGGTAAAGCGTTAAAGTAATTAAGAAACACCCACTCAAAAGTCTGAGATAAGGCCGATAATCCAAACGAAATTTATTAATTTTTTCTGATTGGAAGCCAATGCGAATTGCCAATAAAATACATACTATAGGTAAGAGCATTCCTGTAAAGTAAAATAGAATTAGAAATCCTAAGAAAGGATTATTCTGTGAAAAGAAAAGCAATTGCAAATAAGGTCCTCCAAAACAAGGAATTTTAATAAATGCAAAAATAATTCCCACCAAGAAGGCATAAAGTCCTGATCTTTTTTCGATAAAATCTCTCAAAACCGATTTTACTCGATTAGATGTACCGAATACAATACTTTCCTCGCTCTTAAATTCTAAAATTTGCCAGATGCCTAAGATAAGTAGTATTGCTCCAAAAATGTATTTTAAATAGGTTATAACGCTTAAGGCATTAATTGTAATAAGAAATAGAAAGGAGACAATTAAATAGGTACAGATTAATCCAATAATTAATCCTAAAGAAATTATAAAATATTTTGCGCGGGACTCAACCATTGTTAAACTCGCCCCCAATACACTTAAAAGTAAAAGCATGCATGCTGAGACCCCAGAAACCAATCCCGTTATGAAGGCAATCCATAAGGTATATTCTGTCTGCTGAAGCGGATATCCTAATCGCCATGCCTCCAAATTCGCCTCCGTTATGTCAAGAGAATATAAAATAATAATCTCATTAGAACGATTCAATACCAATGTAGGAGGTGATGGAGGACTACTTTCCCCTAATTCATTTAATTGAGAAGTATATTCTGAATAAGATAAATTTTCAGGAATCCAGAGATATGTTGCATTAATCTCAGGGTGCTGTGAAACGAAATTTTGAATCAAATCATACTTTTCATGACAAATAGAACAACTTGATAAACCATAATATGTTAAAGAAAGAGATCCCTCTCCTTTGCAAGAAGTCATGAAAAAACTTCCGAAAAAAAAGACAATAAACAGCCCGATAATGGTTGATTTTTTAAATCCCCATTTCATTATCAATCCAACATTAATCCAACATTATTTTGATACGATCATCAAATGTAATTTTTGAGATTTTTAATTATACAGCTACCTTAAATGTCCTTTGCGTTATAATTGTTACAAGTCGGAAAGGAAAGAAACCAACATTTCACTAAGTTTATCCACTGTTTTTTGAATGGGTTGACTGAGCCCGATTTTATAATCAATTGTTTCAGGCTGAATCCCAACAATTATTATTTCAAGATTGGGAACATATACGGAAAGAAGGTCCATCAAAAGTGTTAATGCCTTTTTATGAGATGAAAGTGTAAAAGTTGCCATCTGTTCTCGCTTAATTAGTTTCAAGGTGCCAGGCTCTGCTTTCAATTCAGAGGCATCAATTATTATTAAATGAGTGGGATTCCACTCTTGTATCGTGTGGAAAAAGTCGGTCGGTGCAATTTCTGCCTCTAATAATAAAACCGAATCACTTTTTATTTTCTCTTTTAGCTTCTGGATGATAGTTACTCCTAAAAAATCATCCGCCCGTAAATAATTTCCTATTCCCATTACTGCAATACGCGCTGGAGGCTTACAAATATTGGAAAGTAATCTTTCAAAATTAGTAAAATCCAATTTCATTCAACAAAAAAGTTTCTAAAAAGAGAAAAAGAAAGAGTGCAATTATTGAATCTTTTGTAAGACTGGATCTACCTTTACTCGGTGCAATTTAAACCCTAATTCACTCGGATCCATTCCTAAAGCAAGTCCAAGTAATTCAGGGTAATACATTATTGGGACTTTAAATTGTGCCTTATAGGGTTCTTTCTTTAGTTGGAGTTGCCCCATTTCATACTGAATATAACAGAGCGGACAAAGCATCGTCATGCAGTCGGCTTTCATACGTTCAACCTGTACCAATTTATCATGTACCATCCATAGTTGATTTTCTTTATCAATACCTTCAATTCCGGTACCACAGCAAAGCATCTTCCGAAGATACGGGATGCTCTCTGCGCCCAATGCATTAACAAGTTCATCGAGTGATTTTGGTTGAAAGGGGTCATCTGTTTTAAGAATCGCACT
>Ga0180301_10003850_pt1 | contig 11657 bp, 12 predicted proteins | sample GuaBasSediGuay16_FD_121797 | JGI IMG/M metagenome (GOLD analysis project Ga0180301, IMG submission 121797) | Subseafloor sediment microbial communities from Guaymas Basin, Gulf of California, Mexico - Guay16, Core 4569-2, 12-15 cm | ecosystem: Environmental > Aquatic > Marine > Hydrothermal... | reverse complement strand
TGGAATCCCATAAAAGGTACTGAGAAAGATATTGAAGTAGATGTCATTTGTCTGGCTGTTGGATTGTCTCCGTCCATAGAACTGTTAAGACAGATAGGATGCTCTACAAAGTATATCCCTGAGCTTGGAGGAAATGTCATTATTCACAATAAATATTTAGAAACTGAGATAGAAGGTATTTATATAGCGGGAGACTGTTCGGGGATAGGTGAAGCTTCTACGGCAATGCTCGAGGGAAAGATAGCAGGTTTATCTGCAGTTTTAAGCATTAGGGAAAATAAAAAAGTTGAAAATAGTAGAGAAGAACTTATTAAAGATTTAGAGAACCTCAGAGAGGGACCCTTTGGAGAAAGGCCAAGAATTGGGAAAGAAAAACTTTTTAAGGTGTTAAAATGAGTTATGAGGAAGATGGGGTCTTAGAATTAGAGGATTTAAATTTACCCTCTGAAGAGAGATTAAAAAAAGGCCCTACGGCAATAATAGAATGCATTGAGAATATCCCATGCAATCCTTGCGTTGATGCATGTCCCTTTAATGCTATTTCAATGGAAAAGATAACGGATATCCCAGAGATAGATTACGAAAAATGTATAGGATGTGGAACTTGTATTCCTGCATGTCCAGGTTTAGCTATCTTTGTAGTCGATATATCCAGAGAAAAAGCTATGATAACAATTCCTTATGAGTTTCTACCCATTCCAGAAATAGGGGATAAAGTAAAGGCATTGGATAGGAAAGGAGAGATAGTCAGTGAAGCAAAAGTAATCAGAGTTAAAAAAAATGAAAACAAAACAAATACGGTAACTATAGAGGTAAACAAAGAAATGGGAATGATCGTCAGAAACATAAAGGTGGTGAAATGAAGATAGTCTGCAGGTGTGAGGATGTGACAGAAGAAGAGATTATTGAGGCGATAGATCAGGGTTATACAACATTAGACGAGCTAAAAAAGCATCTGAGAGTGGGAACGGGGCCATGCCAGGGTAGGACATGCCTGAAAGTTATAGAAAAGATGCTGGCAAAAAAACTTGGAAAAACTATAGATGATCTTAAAAAAACTACGGTAAGACCCCCTTTAAAACCTTTACCTTTATACATTTACGGTGATGAAGATGAGGAATAAGGCAGAGGTAGTGATTATAGGGGGAGGGATAACAGGATGCGGTGTTGCCTATAATCTTGCAAAAATGGGATTGACAGATGTAGTTCTCGTAGAAAAGAATTTTTTATCGTCTGGAGCCACTGGAAGATGCGGAGGAGGAATAAGGCAGCAGTTCACGACAGAATGGAATATAAAACTTGCAATGGAGTCTGTAAAGAGATTTGAGAAAATGAATGATGAATTAGATATAGATATAGAGTATGAACAGGGGGGCTATTTGGTAATAACAGATGATGAAAAGGAACTTGAGGAGTTCAAAAAGAATGTGAAGCTTCAGAACAAATTGGGATTAGATAGTAAGCTTATCACTCCTTCGGAAGCTAAAGAGATCGTACCATATTTGAATGAAGATAATATTTTAGGAGCTACATTCTGCCAGAGTGACGGCCATGCTTATCCTTTCAGAGTTGTTCAGGGATACGCAAAAAAGGCAAAGGAGATGGGAGTGGAGATAAATAAGTTCACAGAGGTAAAAAGCATCAAAAAAGAAGATAATAAAATAAAATCTGTTGTTACAGATAGAGGAGAGATAAAAACCAATATTGTAGTGAATGCCGCAGGTGCATATTCGAGAGAGATAGCAGGGATGATAGGAGTAGAAATGCCAAACAAACCTTTCAGGCACGAGATCCTGGCAACCGAGAGATACAAGCATATCCTGGATCCAATGATTATATCTTTTAAATACGGCATATATTTCAGCCAGCAGAAACATGGAGAGATAGTCGGAGGTATAGGAGATCCAGATGAGCCCTCTTCTTACAATATTAAAAGTAGTTTAAAATTCGTTGAAAGGTTTACCTCTGTTCTTGGAAAGATAGTGCCAGCATTTAAAAATTTGAACATAGTAAGGCAGTGGGCTGGATTTTATGATGTTACTCCAGATGCAAAGCCAATCCTTGGGTATACAGAAGGAATAGATACATTGATACAGGCTAATGGGTACTCTGGACATGGTTTCATGGTAGCTCCAAGAGTTACGGAGTTAATAGCAGAGCTAATAGTGGATGGAAAGACGTCGATGCCCATAGATGAGCTGAATTTAAAAAGATTCGAGGGAGAAACTGTTGGAGAAGTTTATGTTGTTGGATAAGTTTGTAATATTTGACCTTGATGGTACAATTATAAAAGAAAACTCAGCATGGGAAATGCTCCATAAACATTTTAAGGTCGATCCTTCTATTGTAGAAAAGAATAAAGAACTCTATGAGAAAAAAATAATAGATGTAGATAGATGGATAGAGATGGATATAAAATTATGGAAAAACCCCCATAAAAAAACAATAGAAGATGTTCTGAAAAAATACACTCTTATAGAAGGAATAAAAGAGTTCGTGGAGTACTTAAAAAAAAGAGGATTTATTTTGGGTATAGTCTCTTCAGGAATAGATATTCTTGCAGAAAAAGTTGCCGATGAACTCGGGATAGATATATGCTATTCAAACTCTCTTATTTTCGATGAAAAAGGATTTTTGATAGGAGGAAAAGGAAACGTTGATCTTCTCAGGAAAAAAGAGATTGCGAAAAATCTTTCTGAAAAATTCAAGATCCCATTAAAAAATTTTATAATAATAGGAGACACAAGATATGACATGATAGATGGGATTGGGATTAAAATAGCCCTCAATCCAAAGGAAAAACTGGATGCAGATTATACTGTAAATTCTATTCAAGAATTGAAAGAGGTTTTTGAGAGGGAGATATGAGTCTAAATATAGTTCTCCAATAAAATCAAAATAATAGGAAATAAATAGTAGAAAAGTTGCAAAAGAAATTTATACCTGTATGAACAAAAGGATATAATTAGAATAAAGAGTACTTGAATATGTGAAGATAGGTAAGATACTCTTCTCGTAAGAGGGAGGCATAGACTATGTTAACATCTGAAGCGATAATAGAGAAAATCGAAGAAAATGGGAAAAAGATAAGGGAGTACGGTGTAAAAAGAATAGGATTATTTGGCTCTTATATGAGGAACGAACAAAAGGTAGGAAGTGATATAGATATTTTAGTGGAATTTGAAAAAGGTAAAAAAACATTTGACAATTACATGAATCTTAAATTCTTCTTAGAAGATTTATTCAGTTGCAAGGTTGACCTCGTTGTCATTGAAGCCATAAAATCAGATTTGAGGCCATATATTTTGGGGAGTGCGAAATATGCCACGGGAGTATAAATTATATCTTGAAGACATTCTAGAAAGTATTTGTAAAATTGAAAGATACACGGAAAACTTGTCTTTTGATGATTTTGTAAAGAACGAGTTAGTACAAGATGGTGTAGCAAGAAATTTGGAAATAATAGGAGAAGCGGTAAAGAACATTTCAGATGATATTAAAAAGAGAAAATCCGAAGTGGAATGGAAGAAAATTGCTGGCTTAAGGGACATTCTCATTCATGCATATTTTGGGATAGACGTAGATATTGTCTGGGATGTAGTTAAAAACAAGATACCAAAACTGAAAGAGAACATAATAGAAATTCTTTCACAAGAGAAATAGTAATGCAAAGATTTGAATCTCTCTAAAAAGCAATTTATGATGTTATTCGTTGTTCTCTAAATAAGGAAAATCTCGTAAAAATATATCTCGGTAAGGGCATTATAGGGTCATAAGGTTTATACAACCATTTTCTTCATATTCCCCAACAAACCCACACACCGCCCCATAATATATCTCCTTCATCATTCTTAGAAAATACACTTCTTAAAAACCATAGCCGGGCGCGGATTCGAACCGCAGTCGCTGGCTCCAAAGGCCTGCAGGATTGTCCCCTACCCTACCCGGCTCTAATCAAAATTTCTCATTATTGTTTATAAAGTTTTTTAATCATTAAGTTTTTAAGATTTGAAAATAGTTAGAGATCATGATAACACAAAAAGATGCTCAGGAAATTTTGGAAGAGTACGATCTGGATAACATAACTATCGGAGTCCTCGGCGGACACTCAGCATTGGATGTCTGTCACGGAGCGAAGAAGTATGGATTCAAGACTTTAGCTGTATGTCAGAAGGGAAGAGAAAAAACATATACAAAATATTTCAAAACTCGTGGAAAGAAAGGATGCATAGATGATATTATACTTTTGGATAAGTTCAGGGATGTTGTAAAAGTCCAGAAAGAACTGAGAGAAAGAAATACGATATTCATCCACAACAGATATTTCTGGGTTTACTGTGATTTTAACGAGATAGAAAACGATTTCAGAGTACCCATATTCGGAACGAGAACAATGTTAAAACTTGAGGAGAGAGATGTTCCAAAGAATCAGTACTATCTTTTAAAAAAGGCTGGTATAAGGATCCCAAAGATATTTGAAAATCCCAAAGATATAGATAGGCTCGTTATCGTCAAAGTTAACGAAGCTTTACGAGGTTATGAAAGAGCTTTCTTTTATGCTGCTTCTCCTGAGGATTATCTGAAAAAATCGAATGAACTTTTAAAGAAAGGATCGATAACAAAGGAAGATCTCGAAAAAGCGGTCATCGAAGAGTACGTAGTTGGTGCTCCTGTAAATTTCAATTATTTCTATTCTGTAATAGATGATGAGTTGGAGTTAATGGGTACGGATACGAGAAGACAGACTAACCTCGATGGATTATTGAGGCTTCCGGCAAATGAACAACTTGAAATCCTCAAATATCTTGATGTAAAGCTCGTAGAAACAGGACATTATGCTGTAACGACAAAAGAATCGATAATTGAAAAGATATTTATCCTTGGAGAAAAATTCGTGGAAATAAGTAAAAAAGAGCATCCTCCCGGAATTATAGGTGCTTTTGCATTACAGGGAGCTGTAGCTGCTTATAAAGGTAGAGAAGAGCCTGTTATCTTCGATGTTTCAATGAGAATCCCGGGAAGCCCAGGAACTAGATTCACTCCTCATACAGGATATTTGTACGGCAAAACAATGAGTTATGGTGAAAGAATAGGGATGGAGATAAGAAACGCGATAGAACAGAAGAGATTAAAAGAGATCGTTACATGATAAAAAATCTTTTATTCTCTTCCTTCTCATAATGTACATGATAGTGTGTTTTGATCTTGAAGGACCAATATCCCCACAGGATAATGCTTATGAGTTGATGAAACTTATTCCCAATGGTGGCGAAATTTTTTCAAAGATATCAAAGTACGATGACATCCTGGCATTGAAAAAGAAAGATTATGAGGCAGGATATACATTAGCTTTAATACTTCCCTTTTTGATATCTCACAAAATAAATGAAGATGATATAAAAAGAGTTTCAGAAAAAGCTAAAATAAATGAGGGGGTAAAAGAACTTGTATCAATACTTAAAAAAAAGCATAAATTTTATATAATCTCAACAAGCTATGAACAGCATGCTTATTCTATAGGAAAGAGGATAGGAGTGCCGAAAGAAGATATATACTGCACAAAGTTTCCTATAAACGATTATCTGCATTATGATATAGATCTTCAGGAAGCAGAAAAAGAGATATTGAATCTTAAAGACCACAATATAGAGGAGTTTTTCAACAATTTTTACGAAAAGATTGATAAAGATATAAAGAAGATAATAGAAAATACAAAGGTCATTGGAGGAAAGTACAAAACAGAAGCAATTTACAAGATTTTGGAGAGAGAAAATGAAAATATTAAAAGTGTAGTAGCTGTTGGAGACAGTATAACAGATTTCAAAATGTTAAAGGCAGTAAAGGAAAAAGGAGGGATAAGTATAGTTTTTAACGGCAATGAATATGCAATACCTTATGCAGAGTTTGCATTTGCAGGAACCAATCTTTTACCTCTAGCTTATTTCATTGAATCCAAAAATAAAAAAGAGTTTATAAAGAAATGGAATGGAGAAGGGTATTTCCATCATGTAAATAAAGATATAGAAAAAATTATACTAATTCACAAAAAATACAGGAATATAATGAGAGGAAAAGCAGGAGAGCTGGGATAATGTTTGATGTCATAGGATTTGGGGCTTTAAATGTTGACAAGATATTTTTAGTTGACAAAATTCCAAAGGCTGACCAGGGGTGTCATGTAAAAAGAGAGGAGATAATGGCAGGGGGCTCTGCTGCCAATACTGTCTATGATCTGAGCGTAATAGGATTTAAAACAGGATATGTAGGAAAAATAGGGAAAGATGAAGAGGGAAAGTTTTTGCTTGAAAAATTTGGAGAGGTAGATACAGAAGGGATCAGAAGAGTGAAAGGAGAGACGGGAGTTGCTTATATTCTGGTTACTCCTGAAGGAGAGAGAGCTATAGTTGTGAATCCTGGAGTAAACGATTTTATAAGCTTAAAAGATATAGATATCAATTATTTGAAATGTAAATACCTTCATCTAACATCTTTTGCCTGTTCCAAATCTTTTTTATCTTTTGAAACCCAGAAAAATCTCGTAAAAAAGGTAAAATGCAAAATAACATTTGATCCAGGAGATATGTATAGCTCTATGGGATTGGAAGCTTTAATGGAGATAATAGAAAGATCGTATGCTGTTTTCCCTACAAAGGAAGAGATGGAGATTATGACAAGCTTAAATTACAAAAAAGCTGCCGAAAAGTTATTGAACATTGGATGCAGTATTGTAGTTGTCACTATGGGAAAAGAAGGCTGTTATTTAAAGAGCGAGAGAGAAGAGTTCAAAGTTAAAGCCAAAAGGATTTATGTAAAAGATACAACAGGAGCTGGAGATGCATTCAACGCAGGTTTTTTGTCCGGTCTTTTAAAAGAAAAACCATTAAAAGAATGCTGTGAGCTTGGAAATCGTATAGCTTCCTTAGTGATCCAGGATTATGGTGCAAGAATTCAGAATATCTCTATGATATAGTCTTTTCCTGTCAGGATATCCACTTTTCTACCTTCTGCTCTGTACTCTTTTTCTATCCTTGAAATATGGTCTTTGCAGAGCTTGTATTCCGTAACTTTTTCTCCAGAGTCTATCTTTTTTGCGATCTCGGGATCTTGGATTATCTTTACGATCTCTTTTGTTCTATCTCCGAAAATTGGACCTATGACTTTGTAATTAGGAATTACTTTTACGATCTTTTCTTCTATCTCAGGTTTTCCCTTTTTAGATTCTAAATTTTCTACGTTCATAGCTCTTTTTATGTCCTCTTTTATAGGATCAATATCCTTTGAGGAGAAGATGACAATGTCTTCTATCTTCGCATTTAAAGCCATTCCCCTGTCGCTTTTCCATTTTCTCAACGAAGAGATTATAGAAACGCATAATTCTCCTAAATTACTCCCTTTTATCCCGAGTTTTTCAGGCCATGGAGAGATATGGATTGAATCGTATTCTTCAAATTTTTTAAATATATTCTGATAGATTTCTTCAGTAATATGGGGGATATAGATGGCAAAAAGCTTTAGATACATTAAAAGAGCGTTGTATACAGTGTACTTGGCAGATCTATCTTTTTTCTCATAAAGCCTGTATTTAACGATCTCTAGATAATTATCGCAGAAATCGTGCCAGAAAGATGTTTCTATGAGTGTCCTTGCCCTGCTATACTCGTATTCTTCTAAATACAAGGTCACTTTTTCTATAAGAGTATCTATTTTACTTAAAATCCATCTATCTATCTCTTTTAAATCGGAAGATTCTATTTTCTCGTCCAAATGGGAAGATATTAATTTAGAAGCGTTCCACAACTTGATGCACAGTCTGTGTCCAGCCACAACATCTTTTTCACTGTAAGGGAGATCGTCCCCTAACTTTACAGATGATGACCACCATCTCACAGCATCTGCAGAGTATTTCTCCACGATCTCTAAGGGGTGAATGACATTCCCTTTGGATTTATGCATTGCTTTTCCTTCTTCGTCAAGACCAAAACCTGAGAGCATAATACTGTACCATGGTATGCTTTTATTATGGAAATAACTCTTCACGACCGTATAAAATAACCACGTTCTTATTATATCATGAGCCTGCGGTCTCAACGAGTTAGGGTATATTTTATCCATTAAAGAGTCTTCACACTCCCATCTCGCGATTATCTGAGGAGTCAGTGAAGAGGTAAACCATGTGTCCATAACATCTTCTTCAGGTATAAAATCGGTACTACCGCATTTGCACGGTTTTTTTGGCTTGTCTTTAAGAGGATCTACAGGAAGATCCTCCTTCTCAGGTAAAACAACATTTCCACATTTTTTGCAGTACCAGAGAGGAAATGGTACGCCGTAATATCTTTGCCGAGAAATACACCAGTCCCATCTCAGATTTTCCACCCACGATATATATCTTTTTTTCATAAAATCAGGATACCAGTTCATTTTATCTGCCTGTTTTATCCATACATCTTTAAGGTCAAGGATTTTAACAAACCACTGGTCTTCAACCAGATATTCTACGGAAGTGCCGCATCTCTCATGGGTATTTACTGCATGGCGAAGCTTTTCTTTTTTTATTAATAGATTTTTAGACTCCAATTCTTTTAATACAGCTTTTCTGGCTTCTTTTAATTCCATTCCTTTAAATTTTCCTGCCTTTTCGTTCAGAGTCCCGTCTTTGTTTATGGATATAACTAAGTCTAAATTGTAATCCTTCCACCATTCTATATCTGTTTTGTCACCGAAGGTGCAGATCATCACTATACCTGTTCCAAAGTCTTTATCTACCCTGTTATCAGATATTATTTTGACCCTGTTTCCAAAGATCGGGACTATGGCATATTTTCCGATTAAATATTTGTACCTTTCGTCAAAGGGGTGTACCACAACACTGACGCAGGAAGCAAGAAACTCCGGCCTCGTAGTTGCTATAGGGAGGTCTTTTCCATCATCTGTTTTGAAAATAATTGTATTTAAAAAGGTATCTTCTTCTTTATCTTCTAACTCTGCCTGCGCTATCGCTGTTCTGCAGTGAGGACACCAGATTACGGGTTCTTTTTTCCTTTCCAGCCTCCCCATTTTATATAACTCTATAAAAGATATCTGAGCCAGTCTCTGGCAGTGTTTATTTATAGTGGAATAGGATAAGTCCCAGTCTACAGAGATCCCCAGTTTTGTCCAGATATTCCTGTATTTTTTAGCACCTAACTTTGTTTCCTCCAAACAGAGGTTTACAAATTTTTCTCTTCCTATCTCCTTAATATCTACTTTATACTTCTGTTCTACCAATCTTTCTGTTGGCAAGCCGTTATCATCAAAACCCATAGGATAAAAAATATTATATCCCCTCATTCTCTTGTATCGTGCCATAAACTCTGCCTGTGAGTAACTCATCGCATGACCTATGTGTATCTCGCCAGAGAAGGTAGGAGGGGGGGTGTCTATGGAAAACACAGGTTTTTCACTATCTGGATCAAATTTGTATATCTCTTTTTCTTCCCAGAATCTCTGGACTTTTTCTTCAATTTCCTTCGGGTTGTACTCGCCGAGCATCTTAACACCTTATCAACTCTAAATTTTCTCTATAGTTATATTTTTTTCCATTGTAACTACTGTACCAAGCTCGCCTATAATAGTTTTAGTATTAGTTTCCTCTTCTATAAATTTTCTTTCTCTCTCTGCTATAGGATGCATCTTCATTCCCAGATGGGTCATTACCGCCAGCTCAGGTTTCACTATTGATATAAGTTCCACTGCATCTTCCGTAGAAAGATGGAAAGGTATTCTAGAATTCCTGGGTCTTGTTACGTTGAGTATGAGGATCCTAGCACCTCTATGTGAACGCAGTCCCGAAAAATACTCTGTGTCTGATGTATACGATATCTCTCCCGAAGATGTGTAAAACTTGAAGCCTACTGTTCCTTCTGAATGTCTGGCTTCCAAAACCTCTACATTCATATCCCCCAGCGAAATTTTTTCTTTTTTCTCTACAAGATAATATTTATCAAGAGAAGTTTTTTCTTCTGGGTACAATAAATCCGAGCAGTCTTTAGAACCTACAAATATTCCTCTTTTTTTGTTTAAACTATTTGTTAATGCGTCTACAATTAAAGAAGCGTCATTACAATGATCTATGTGTTTATGCGAAACAAAGACTCCGTCAAGCTTTTTTGGATCTATCTTCTTTTCCAATAATCTCAAAAGAGCACCGGGACCCGGATCAACGTGGTACTTACCAATAATGAAACCTCCTGTAGCTCTTTTTTGGTTTACACAGATATATCTGCCTCCACCACTACCTAAGAAAATTATTTTAACCATGATACATATCACCTAAAGGAGTTAAAAAAGATACGCATAAGTTTTGGTGATCCCATGACCATTGAAGAAGAGGTAAAAGAATATTTTAAAAACTCGAAACCTACACATGATTTCTCACATGTAAAAAGAGTTTACAATCTCTGCATGAAGATAGGAAAAAAAGAAAAAGCTGATCTTGAAGTTCTCAGATTAGCATCACTGCTTCACGATATCGGAAGAATAAAAGGAGATGAAGATCACGAGATACACAGTATAGAGATAGCTGAAAAAGTAATGGACAAATATAAAATAGATGAAAAAACAAAAAGAAATGTAATCCACTGCATAAAAACACACAGATATAGAAACAACGCAGTTCCTGAAACACTCGAAGCTAAAATACTCTATGATGCAGATAAGCTAGATGCGATCGGTGCTATAGGGATATGCAGGGCTTACTCATTTGGAGGAGAAAATGGACAGAAACTTTACAGAAAAGAAGATTTTTCAAACAAAGATATTGAAGTTTCCAGAAAACTCGATCATAAAAAACACACACCTGTAATTGAATACAAAGCAAAGCTTTCCAGGATAAAAGATACAGTACTGACAGAAGAAGGTAAGAGGATAGCTGAAGAAAGAAATAAATTCATGAAAAATTTTTTCCTTAGATTAGAAAAAGAAATTAAAGGTGAACTATAGGAAACTTTTTTAAGTCTTAACATATAGTTAATGTGATAAAATGTTTCACAGCAAACTCGATATCGATGTTCCAAAGGGGAGTAACACACTGCTCTCAGGGCCTCCGCTATCTGGTGTATCAACAATAGCTAAGTACATTTGCTTGGATGCATTGAAAAGAAAAGAAGCTGTGATTTATATCTCGACAAAGGAAAACGGGGAAAAAATTCAAAAATGGTTCTCTGAAAGGACAGATATCAAAGGACTGGGGATAGTTGACTGTATCTCTAAAAGTTTAAGATTGAAAACAAGCATTGAAGACAGCAATAGTATAAAATATGTTTCGAGCTCTGTGGACCTGACAGGTGTTTCTGTCAAGTATAGCAATCTTTTGGAACGATTCTGGAATATTGAGGAGTACAAAGATGTAAGAGTAACAATAGATTCACTTTCCACATTATTGATGTACTCAAATGTACAGACTGTATTCAGATTTCTCCATATACTCACAGGAAGAGTAAAGAAGATAGATGGATATGGAATATTCACCTTAGATGAAGATCCTGAAACTCCACAAGTGGCACCTATAAAGCAGCTTATAGATATTATAATAAAAATAGAGAAAAATAAAATTATTTTCAGCGGTGTTGGAATAAAAGAGGAGTTTGAGTTTGAGATAAAGGAGGGGGAATTAATTG
>Ga0180301_10003849_pt1 | contig 11658 bp, 11 predicted proteins | sample GuaBasSediGuay16_FD_121797 | JGI IMG/M metagenome (GOLD analysis project Ga0180301, IMG submission 121797) | Subseafloor sediment microbial communities from Guaymas Basin, Gulf of California, Mexico - Guay16, Core 4569-2, 12-15 cm | ecosystem: Environmental > Aquatic > Marine > Hydrothermal... | reverse complement strand
GGGGAGATCTACTATAAAGGAAGAAAGATGGGTGATGATTACTCCGCTTTCATTCGGCAGAGATGCACCATGGTCTTTCAGAAGATCATAGTCTTTAACACCACCGTCTATAAGAACGTGGCTTATGGGTTAAAGATTCGGGGGTTGCCCAAAGACGAAATCGACGCCAAGGTTCATGAAGCTTTGAGACTTGTCAAATTGGAAGGCTATGAGAAGAGACCCGCCAGGAGACTCTCAGGCGGAGAACAGCAGAGAGTGAGTCTAGCTAGAGCTCTGGTTTTGGAGCCGGAGATTCTGCTTTTAGACGAGCCGACTGCGAATCTTGATCCTAAAACGACCTCAATCATTGAGGAGGTGATAAGATACATAAACAAGGAATCGGAGACGACGATAGTGATCGCGACGCACAACGTCTTCCAGGTTGGAAACATAGCAAAGAATATCGCCTTGATGCTAAATGGGAAGATTAGGGAGATAGGCACGGTGGAGGAGATCTTTTATAAGCCTTCGGCGAGATTAGCGAGTTTTGCGAGGCTTGAGAATGTTTTCCTTGGAACGGCGAAGATATCGCCAGATGGGACTTCTGTGATCGATATCGGCGGCAATGTTCGTATCGAGGCGGCCTTCAGTAAGGAGGGACGGGTAGCAGTCTTCATCCGGCCGGAGGACATCATAATCTCCATGAAGCCTCTGAAGTCAAGTGCAAGAAACGTCTTTAAGGGGAAGATTGTTGAGGTTCTAGATCTCGGCTCAGTGGTGAAATTAAAGATCGATGTAGGCAAGGTCTTCACAGTTCAGATCACGAAACGCTCGTTCAGAGAGATGAATCTAAACATCGGGTCAAACGTCTTCATAGCCTATAAGGCTTCCTCGGTCAGTCTTGTATGATGCCTCTTCTTATGCAAGGGAATGCAGATGAAGCTCTGTTTGATGAGGTTGAATGATTTTGGAGATCGGATTGTGAAAGAATAACCAATCTTGTCTTCATAAGATCATAAGCTGATTATTCTTATTCTCTTCATGAAATTCTCTAGTTTTTCTCCTCTGTCTTCCGAGACGAGTCTTAAATGCCTAACTTTTAAAGGATCCAAATCCAGGGATCTGCATGCTACGACATCAACGGCTAAGGCGTCCTTTCCCATAATTATGCGGCTGCTAGCGTCTGTGATGTTCAGATCTGGCTTAACAACTTGAGCTATGTCCGCTATCACGTTGTCCATTCCCAACGGATGATAAGTGCTATACTTTCTCTTCTCAGGCAGAAGGCCGAAAAGATTCTTCAGAGCGTTCGTTATCTTCGTTGTTGAGTGTGTCCCAGCTTTAGATAAGTTGATGAGAAGGTCGCAATTTGCATATGTTTCTGGAAGGTTAATCTCCTCTAAGACATGCGGTTTAGGGACTTTGATTCTGACAGTCCTGTCTTCCGAGAGGTCAGTTATCCTCAGGTGGGTTTTAAATTTTTCAAGAAGCCTCGTTACGCCAAGCCTTTTAAACTGGGTCTCAGGATCATGTATCATGCTTTTTGTTTCGCCTATTACAATTTCCTCAGCGTATTCTTCGAAATAACGGATGATCGTGGAGAGCGCCTTTATAGATGGGTGATATAAGCCGCATATGTTTGGTTTAATGAGAACAAGCCTATATTTGTTCACGGAGAAGGATGCCTTAGCCATCGGCTTATGGGGATTAAGAACGAAGGCATTTAAGCTGCATATTACAACTGGATCAATACTCATGAGTATCACTTAACTCGCTTAGCCTTATCGTTTCTCGTTACATAAAATGATTATAGACGAGATCCGTTAAAGATTTCCTATCGGAGACTTGAGATCGTGAAAGGCCTTGATTTGCATCTTGATTAACCTTTAAATCTCTGCTTGTCATTTTTAAAGAATCCAAGGGGGAATCCGTCGTGAAGATCCAAGCAATAGTCAAAAGAAAAAGAAGGATAAGGGCGGGTAGAGGCTTCAGTAGGGGAGAGCTGAGAGAAGTAAACATAAGCGTAAAGGAGGCTTTGAAGCTCGGGATCTCGGTTGATATTCGAAGATCCACTACACATGGCGAAAACGTAGAGGTTCTCAAGTCATTTCTAGCGGAAACCCTACAGGCTGAGAAATCGCCCACATCCATAAAAGCAACCGTTCATGCAAAGGAAGAGAAAAAGAGCAGAAGCGAGGGGTGACAGGGTCCCCTTTGGAGCAATGTGCAAACAGCCTTGATTTCCATTCGCGCATCTGTGATCCGCGATTTTAAAGTTACCTATGTATCATGCGGATCATATAGCTTTCTGATGCCTTGACCTGTCGGCTGGAGCGGCTGGGCATACATGATGACAGGGGATAGAGCGATTGCCCAGATCAATATGCGGAGAGCGTTGCTGAATGGTATATGTTCTGCGGCTCCAAGAGCATATAGAGATATTTTAAGGGAGGCTGGGGGCTGCAGCTACATGAAAGGGGGGCCCTTTTGGGAATAGGATGTTGCGTTCTTCTTTGATGTTGAGGAAAATGGCTTCTCCTATTCTAAAGCATAACGTTTCAGTTTTTTATTCTTCATGCCGCCGGAAAATTTTTTCTTCGTGTGATCTTTTGTTTCCTTTCCGCTTTTTATGTTCTAAGCCCATTTCTTTTGTATCAAGCGGCCCGAAATGTCTGAAAGTGTCTCAAAATGGCCCGAAATGGCTTTTTCTGTCTTTATTTGTCTCATTTTTTTGCTGCGAATGATCATGCCAAGAATGTGGAGAGAGCCAGCGTCGTGGTGAGGGGATCTAATTCCTAAAAAAGGGGCTATAAGCGGAGCGAGGTAATATAAATTGATATAAACGCCGTGTCTCCTCCTTCTTGTTTAATGGTTTAGGGATGTGAAATGCTGTGGAAAGTTAAGATCCTAATAAATTACGGCGGGCTCTCTGAGGAGCTTATCCAACGAATCCGATAGGTTTCTGAAAGAATTGAGATCACAGTAGCTTTTGACAGAAAGGACGCTTTAACGGCTATAAGGGATGCTGAAGTCGTCTTCGGCAGAATCGACAGGGAAATGTTTCAGGCAACAGCTCATATTACGATGAAAGAGCCGTTGAGATCTTCTGCAAGAATCTAAGAAGATACTTAGAGGGCAAGATGCTGATAAACTTGGTTGACAAAAAAGCAGGATGCTGACTGGAATCTAAAGATGGAACGGATCATTCCCTTCTTTTTGGTATTTTTTAGGTCTTTTGGATGTGCAGTTTTCTTTGCAGGGTTATTATGCGGTTCATTTTAGTGCATAAGATTTCTGAATCTTCTTTCTATAGAAGAGATCGTTTCCGATTCTGAAACGGGATCAATCTTTTTTGGCGCATCCCTTTTTAGTAGAGTAGAAGTGCAAATGTGCATTTATCAGCTATTTTTTTAAGTATCTCAGCAGTTTATGTTTTGAAGTCTTAATGAAAGATCGGTGGCAATGATGTGTATACTCGGAAAGGATAAGCTGATGGAGCTGATTGAAAAATATAGGTGCATCTATCCCTTTGATATGAGCCTCCTAGATGGAGACGGCTACGTCTTAACGGTGAAGGATGAGGTTACCCTTCATTATCTTGAGCATAGAAACGTAATCTCGAAGGAGGTCGTTTTTACTCCCCCCGGATACGTCGCCCACCTCACCGCGAAGAGCAAGTATGGCCGCGCTGGATTATCATTCCTAAACGCCGCGAAGGTTCACAGCGGATTCGTCGGGAGACTTGCATTGGAGCTCGTCAATCTAAGCAATGAAAGAACCCCGATAACTATAAGAAGGGGAGACCCACTGATTCATATCGAGTACATAACGAGAATTGGAAAGCCATCCCCATACATCGGAGAATATCAATTTCAATACATGACAGATGAAGAAATACAGCTTTACATCCCTGTATTGAAAGAGGTCTTTGAAAATTACGATGAGCTGGCGAAAATCTGGTTTCGAAAGAAGCCGCTGAGGGAGTAGATGGCTCCTTCGGAAAAATGAAGATTTAAATATCTCATCTCTCTGGATAAAGGAAGGTATGAAAGATGAAGGCACGCAACTATCGAAGAGTGAAAGGAATCCCATACGTGCGAACAGAATACATACATGGTGCTCCCCAACCGAAAATCGTCAAATTCACGATGGGGGAGCTCTCAGAAAACCATACACATAGAGTATCCTTGGTTGCACGTAGAAGAGTCCAGATCAGGCATAACGCTTTAGAAGCAGCCCGAATTGCAGCTAACAGGTATCTCCAAAGTAAGCTGGGAAAAAATTTCTTCCTGCGTATCCTGCTCCTGCCGCATGTGGTTCTCCGCGAGAATAAGATGATTTTTGGCGCTCACGCCGATAGGCTTCAAGACGGCATGAGGAAAGCCTTTGGGAAGCCTGTGGGAAGAGCGGCACGTGTTGAACCTAATCAGCCCGTAGTTGAGGTATACATCAATAAGAATGATATTGAAGTGGCTAAAGAGGCTCTGAGAAGAGCTGGAGCCAAATTACCCACTTCCTGTAGAATAGTCATAGAAGAATTAGAAAAACCAAGTTTAGAGGTGAAAGCAGTTGCCAGCTGAGAAGAAATTTGTTCTATGGTTCGATGAAATAGGAATGGAAGATGTACCACTAGTCGGAGGTAAAAGCGCAAGCCTAGGAGAGATGACGCGGAGGACGGGTGTCCCCGTTCCCTACGGTTTCGCCACAACCGCGGAGGCCTATAGATACTACCTAAGAGCGAATAAGCTCGATCAGAAAATAGCAGACATCCTCGGTGAGATAAAGGACCCTAATGACACTAGAACCCTTCAAAGCGTCGGGTCGAAAATAAGAGAGCTAATCGCAACGGCGGATATGCCAAGCGATCTCGAAAAGGCCATTATTGATGCCTATAATGCTCTCGCTGAAAAGGTAGGAGATAAAGAACCCTTCGTTGCCGTTCGAAGCTCAGCTACAGCCGAAGACCTGCCGGATGCGAGCTTCGCTGGTCAGCAAGAGACTTACCTAAATGTTCGCGGCGCAGAGGAGGTTGTCGAAAAAGTAAAGGAGTGTTACGCCAGCCTCTTCACTGACAGAGCTATATTCTACAGAATCCAGAAGGGCTTTGACCATCTGTCAGTTGCTTTAAGCGCAGCGGTTCAGCTTATGGTCTACAGTAAGGCAAGCGGCGTCATGTTCACTCTGGACGTAACCAACGGAGATCGAAGCGTAGTCTTGATAGAAGCCGGCTATGGATTAGGCGAATATGTTGTTCAAGGCAAAATAACCCCCGATGAATACATCGTAAGAAAGTCTGATCTCGCCATCGTCAAGAAGAACGTGCCCAAAAAGACCATTCAACTAGTAAGGCTTCCATCCGGAGGAACCGAAGAGCTACCTGTCCCGCAGGATCTTCAGGACAAGCAGGTATTGACGGATGAACAGATAAGGGAGCTAGCGAAATATGCCATAACAATAGAGAATCACTATAAGAAGCCTATGGACATCGAGTGGGCACTGGATGAGAGAACGAATAAGCTCTTCATCCTTCAAGCTAGACCCGAAACCGTGTGGTCAGTTAAGAAGGAAGAAGCGAAACCAGAAGCTGAAATAGTGACCACAACGGAGAGAAAAATCCTCGTTCAGGGACTTCCAGCTTCTCCAGGATTAGCCGTCGGCAAAGTTCACATCATCCCCACGGTTGACAAGATAAACGATTTCAAGAAGGGAGAGATCCTCGTCACAGAGATGACTGCGCCCGACTGGGTTCCAGCTATGAGAAAAGCCGCCGCGATAGTCACAAACTCAGGAGGCATGACATGCCACGCAGCCATCGTCTCCAGGGAGCTAGGAATCCCATGCATCGTTGGAACAGCCTCACGAGGATTCCCGGCGACAGAAGCGCTGCCGGACGGAGCGATGGTGACGGTTGACGCGAAGCTCGGCGTCGTCTATGAAGGCGCGCTTGAAGAGGCTGTTGCGAAACCTGAAGTTACCGGAAAAGCCGTTACGGTCGCAGAGTCCCACATCGTTACGGGCACTAAGGTCTACGTGAATCTAGGTGAACCGGAAATAGCCGAGAAGGTGGCAGCTCTCCCAGCGGACGGCGTAGGCTTGCTTAGACAAGAGTTCGTCTGGAGCAGCGACATCGGGGAGCATCCGCTTTACCTGATCGAGATCGGTCATCCTGAAAGAGTTGTGGATAAACTTGCTGAAGCCTTCCGAAAGATCTGTGCTGCGTTCTATCCCAGACCAGTCGTCATGCGTTTCAGCGACTTCAAGTCCTCAGAGTACAGGGAGCTCAAGGGCGGAGAGAAATATGAGCCTGTGGAGCCTTCAGCTCTCATGGGCTGGAGAGGCGCGTCGAGATACTATGATCCGAAGTACGTTGAAGCCTTCAGGCTTGAAGTGAGAGCGGTCAAGAAGGTACGTGACGAATTCGGCCTTAAGAATCTCCATGTGATGATTCCGTTCTGCCGACGAGTCGAGGAGATGGAGAAGATCAACAAGATCTTCGAAGAGGAAGGTCTACACAGAGGGCCGGACTTTAAGGTCTGGTTGATGGCTGAGATACCGAGTAACTGTCTGGTTGCGGACAAGTTCAACAAGTACGTTGATGGATACAGCATTGGAAGCAACGACTTGACGATGACTATTCTAGGCTGCGATAGAGACAACGAAACGGTTGCTCATCTGTTTGATGAACGTGACTTAGCCGTTAAACGAGCCATCAGACTGCTTATCAAGCTTGCTCACCGCGATGGAAAGACAGTCAGCATATGCGGGCAGGCTCCAAGCGTCTATCCAGAATTCACGGAGTTCCTGGTTCGAAGCGGAATTGACAGCATATCCGTAAACCCAGACGTGGTTGTGGAGACAAGAAAGCTAGTCGCCAGAGTTGAACAGCGAATAATGCTTGAAAAGATTACCGGAAAAGGAATGCGTGAAGATCCCGACTGGGATATTCCCCTCGACTAGACATTGCCCTTTCTTTAAAATAAGTAGCATCTTCCCCCCTCATTTTTTTGGTTTCAACCTTCTATGCGAAAAATTTTATGTTGCGCTCTCTGTCAATAGTTCTTTAAAAGGGTTCTCTCAGAATCTAAATCCTTAAACACGATGTAATCTAATGGAGAGTTAACCAAAAGGGTTTCTGGGCGTGTCACATGGTAAAGGACATATTCGAACTTGAAGAGAGGCGACTCGAAGAGGAGATTAAAAGACGCGGAGCAAAGAGTGTTCTCCTTCAGCTGCCGGATGGTTTAAAACCGAACGGTCCGAGATTAGCCGCTGCGATTGAACGCGCCGGAGCAACCGCTATCATCTCGGGGGATCCATGTTATGGTGCATGCGATGTGGCTGTGGCTGAAGCTCAAGAGTTAGATGTAGACCTAATAGTTCATTATGGCCATACCATGATGCTTGAACACGTAGAGGTCCCCATCATCTATTTCGAGGCGCATGCGAAGGTTCCCATTGAAAAAGTCGTTAAGAAGGCAGTCAAGCTTTTGAAGCCGTGGAAGAGAATCGGATTGGTAACGACAGTTCAACACATAGAAGATCTCGATGAAGCCGGAGAGATACTCTCCTCAGCAGGGAAAGCCGTATACATAGGAAAGGCCTGCGATACTCTTTATCCCGGTCAGATTTTAGGCTGCAATTATATTAACGCCAAATCGATCGCCTCAGATGTTGATGCGTTTCTTTTCCTCGGCGGGGGACATTTTCACCCGTTAGGATTAGCTCTCGCAACGATGAAACCCGTTGTCGCAGCTGATCCCTTCGAAGAAAAGGCATATTCGCTGGATATCGACGTGAAAAGAATGCTGAGGAAGAGATGGGCTGAGATTGAAGAAGCCAGAAAGGCAGAGATCTATGGAGTAATAGTAGGCTTGAAGCCCGGTCAGAAGAGGCTGAAGGCAGCTCTCCAGGTAAGAGAAGCGCTTAGGCGGAAAGGCAAGAAAGCGTATCTTCTGGCTTTACGTGAGATAACGGCGGCGATGCTTGCGAATTTCCCCCACTTGAAGCCTACATCAACACGGCATGTCCAAGAATCTCCTTAGATGAGCCTTCAATCTTTCCCCGCCCCGTCTTGACTTTAAAGGAGGCCTATGTAATGCTTGGTGAGAAAAGATGGGAGAGCCTTCTGAAGGAAGGAATGATTTAATCATTATTTAACTCGCAGAGACTCTTCAGGTTGATCAAGCTTGATGAAGAAGAAGCATTTGGCGATTCTCCTCTCTCAGCTGGCGCCTAACCCTAAGCCTAAGTTAAGATGGGAGGGCTATAATATCGATGCTGAAAGCGCGGCTGAAATAGTATACGCTGCTTTTTTGCATGGTGATGTGAAGGGGAAGAGAGTTATCGACTTGGGATGCGGCTCTGGAATATTAGGCATAGCGGCTTCATTACTTGGAGCCAGCCAAGTTTTAGGAATCGATATAGATGAATCGGCGATAAAGACGGTGGTGTTTAATGCTGAAAAAGTAGGTGTTAACATCGACCTGATCGTTGGGGATATCGGCTGCATCGTCGGCAGTTTCGATACAACTCTGATGAATCCCCCATTTGGAACGCGGAGAAGAGGTGCCGATATCAAATTTTTGAAGAAAGCCCTTCAGATCTCAAATGTCGTCTATTCACTGCATAAACAAAGCGATTCGGTTAGGCTGTTTCTTAAGGATAAAATACCAAGGATAGGCGGCAGGATAGACTGGCTGAAAGGGATGAGGTTAACCATCGGGAGAACATATCATTTCCACAAGAAGAAAAGATACCCTGTTGCTGTGGACCTCTACCGGATTATACGTAGCGGGACTTCATGACATAAATATGGCCAATAGCAAGACTAATATGGAAGCTAAGGGACGTTTCTTAAAGAGTAAATTTACTAAATAATGCAAGAAGTGTCATTCATGAATGAAGTTAGAAGCAGCGGTCAATTCGTTGTTCCAGGACAAAAGTTAGGTGTAATCGAAGAGTTCATCCCCGACTCTGGCACCTATGTGAAAGACGGATGCATATATTCAACAAGCGTCGGGTATGTCCTGATAGATTTTGCCAACAAGAAAGTCTCCGTCTATCCAGTGGCGCGTAATGTAAATGTTCCCAAAATCGGCAGCACAGTTATAGGATGGATCATAAGCGTGCAGAGCTCCTACGCGACGATTCGGATAATCAAGATTGGAAGAAGATTCCTCTCTGGTCATTTCACAGGGATTATACATATCTCCGATGTGAGTCACCGATATGTTGATAACATGCATGATGCCTTCAGGATAGGCGACCTTGTACGAGCTAAAGTCATAAGTGATAAGAACCAAACTTTCCATCTTACAACTAGAGATGATAATCTCGGCGTCATCTATGCTTTCTGCTCTCAATGCGGAGGCATCTTGGTTAAGCGGAGAAACCTTAAATGCACGGTCTGCGGGAATATTGAAAAACGTAAGATTACCTTAGATTATGGAAAAGGAATATTGTGAATGGAGGAATGATCGTGCAGCTAAAAATATTGCGGAGAACCCCTCAAGAGCTAAAGCTAGAGATTGAAGGTGAAGGACACACCTTCTGCAACCTTCTAGAGTCAGTTCTCTTAGAAGATAAGGAAGTTGAGTTCGCAGGATACGATGTGCCTCATCCCTTGGTCTCTAACACGATACTCTCTATTCGAACGAAGAAAGGGAAGAAGCCGGAAGAGGCACTCGTCGAAGCTATAGAAAAGATCCGTCAAAGGGGCAGAGAACTGAGCCAAGAGATTGATAAAGCCCTTGAAATGTGGATGCAAAAGAAAGGACCCGCTCAGAAATAGAGAATACCTTTTTTTATCCGAACTTCAGTCCTAAAGCCGCTCCGGCTAAGAAGCTTCCTGCAAACGGCAAGCCTGAAATTATAGGCGTAATCACATTGGGAGCTTGACCGACTATTCCGATTAAACTTTGAATCTTTTCAGTCAATTTCTCATAGTTTATCATGATTATTCCCTCATATCCTAAATAGATCAATAGAAGAGCCATCACCCCTATGAGGGCTGCTATAAGCTTTGTTAATTTCTTTATGGCGTATCCAGCGAAGAACCCCAATGTCCCTCCGATCCCGAGCTGATAAACGATCGGAGTCAACACTTCACTCATAGATTCCCCTCCTTAATTGACCAGCATGACCCCAATATGAAGTCCACTTTAAAATTATTAAACATTAGGTTATGAACCCCCGGATTTCTCCACTATCTTCTGTAAAAGAATCTCCAGAGAATCTTCAATATTTTCAGAGCTGCTTATGATTCGAAGAATCTCCTTTAAGGACAAGATGCCTACAAGCCACGCATATACTATCAAAGCTTCAGCCGCATTTGCCTGTCGATGTCTGTCCGTTCTAAAAGGCAGCATCTTCCTAAGACCCGCTTTTCTCAAAGCAGAAGCAAGGGTGACATTACCCAACTTTCTACCTGCTGGTTTCCCCTCTTTCAATGAGAGAGCTAATGAATAGACAAAATTTACGAAGGCATCTCCTAAAGCAGCCAGATCATTATCAGTCAAGATTTCGGTTAAGCTTCGATGTTTCGAAATGAACGGGAAATCCGAAGCGTCAAATAAGCGGCTTAAATCACGCATGGGATGGCACCTTATCTATTAGAGAGATACATCTTTCTACTGGGATAAAGCTTTCATAATCGGGACATATTAAGGATAATGATTCCCAGCATCAAACTGAATATTCAGATACGGAAATGCCTCATTGAGGAACATAGCATGAAACAGACGGCCATATTGAAGGTAAACGGCGAGAAACCAGAAAAAGATAAGATCCGAGCTGCAGCGAGGATCATCCGTAAAGGCGGCTTAGTAGCCTTTCCCACAGAGACCGTCTATGGCCTCGGCGCTGATGCTTTGAATCCAGAAGCAGTTCGACGAATATATGCAGCTAAGAACCGTCCGCTTGATAATCCCATAATAGTTCACATATCAAACAAGAAAGACGTTTACAGACTATCAAATGAAGTTCCAAGAAACGCGGATAAACTGATGAATCTCTGGCCTGGACCTTTAACTCTTATTCTTAAAGCTTCAAGCATTGTTCCAAAAGAAACAACAGGAGGATTAGACACCGTAGCCATAAGGATGCCGAATCATAAGGTCGCACTAGCCTTAATCCAAGAGTCAGCGGTTCCAATAGCTGCGCCAAGCGCCAATCTCGCAGGACGGCCAAGCCCAACCACTGCTGAACATGTGCGGCAAGACCTGGAGGGACGGATCGATATGATTCTCGATGCAGGTCCAACTGAGATAGGCGTAGAATCAACCGTTGTAGATCTCACGTCGAAGCCGCCTCAAGTTCTGAGGCCTGGAGGACTGCCGTTTGAAGAGCTAAGACGCATATTGAAGGATGTTAAGCTCCATCCATCTGTGATCGCCGACAAAAAACTGCGTTTAGATCGCGCTCCCTCGCCTGGTATGAAGCATAGACATTACTCTCCAAAGGCTCAGCTTATCCTTGTCGAGGGAGACATAGAGGCATTAATTGATAAGATCCAAGAGCTGGTAGATCGCTATAATGAGAAGGGAAAAAGAGTGGGCGTTCTAGCTACAGATGAGACTCGGCGTTCCTACAGGGCAGATGTGATAAAGTCGCTGGGAAGCCGAGACAGCCCAACTTGCCTAGCAAAGAATCTCTTCAAGTTGTTACGGGAATTTGACGAAG
>Ga0180301_10003848_pt1 | contig 11659 bp, 13 predicted proteins | sample GuaBasSediGuay16_FD_121797 | JGI IMG/M metagenome (GOLD analysis project Ga0180301, IMG submission 121797) | Subseafloor sediment microbial communities from Guaymas Basin, Gulf of California, Mexico - Guay16, Core 4569-2, 12-15 cm | ecosystem: Environmental > Aquatic > Marine > Hydrothermal... | reverse complement strand
TCCTAAATGTTTAAACCTTCCGTAACCTTGCTAAAAATAAAAAATAAAGAGATAGAGGTTTGGAAGAAACCCTCAGAAATTGTGGAATGGGTTTGCTCTTGATTATTTGTTTGCTGGTAATTGCCAGAAAGAACTAATTGTTAACGAAATCGTATTGGGATTGGAGGAGGGTTTTCTTTCGGTTGGTTTCGGCTGTTTTGTGCATTTCGTAAAGGGTTTCCAGGAGGGAAAGCTGTTGTTCGATAAGGTCTGATTCTTTTCTTTTTCCTTTCATTTTTTCACCTCTCTATTTATAAGGGAGAAAAATTTTCTCCCTATAATATAGGGCGGATTTTTTTCATGAGTACGCTTTTTCCCGTGCTTTTAATACGTGCTGGAAGGGTTTGCTTGAAAAGCGTGCTTTTAATGTGTGCTTGAATGCTTATTATGTCTGTTAGAAGTGCTTGAAAACATGCTTAACGTTGTCTAGAATTTGCTTTTGTCATGCAAATATTGCTGCGAAAACATGCCAGCATTCGGGAGGTGAAACAAGTTTTGCTGACATGGTTTCGATTCAGCTAACTATTTACACTAACGATGCCTGAAAATTTGTTTTAAACTCTAACATCTCTAAAGCAACTTCTTTAAGCGGATTGTTTTTTATTTTAGCATATATTCCCTCAAATCTTTTTACATATCCTTTCATCTGGTTTTCAATATCTTGTTTTCTTGATTTTTCATACTCTTCTATTTCTCTTAAAGATGACATACTTCTCCTTTTTCTAATTAATTCTGCAGCTTCGTCCTGATCTTCAATCGTTGTTGCGATATTTTTATCTCTTAAAAAAGATTCTACAATTTTTAACGGATCATCATCAGAAACAAAGATTTCTTTGTTATTAAACAAATCAGACAAAGGGCTCTTTTTTATTTTAAGTAACCAATCATCATACTCGTTTTTCATTTCTTCAATTTTTGCTCTGAGTTCTTCTATTTTCTTGTCTGCATACTCTTTAATCAAATCTTTAGATACAAAATTTTCCTTCCATGCATAAAATACAAAGTCTATGGCATCATCTAACTGATTCATTGTAAATTTAATTCCCTTTCCTTTAAGAAGCTGTCTTAATCTTTCTTTGATATTGTCTTTTTTCTGTTGGTCTTGGAGTTCTTTGGCTTTTGCTCTCTCGCTAATTTCTCGTTCTAACATTTCTGCTTGTCTGTCCTCGAATCTGGACATACAAAATTAACTTAGTTAAATGAAATAAATGTTTTATGGAATTATAGCAAAGGACATGTTGATTCCAAAGATATCGTTTGCCAGTTGTTCCTGACGCCCTCCAATTTATTGCGTCAGGAACTGTAATTTCAATTCTTCTTTGTTCATATCAAACCCTCTCCCCAACTTTTTTACATTGCTCGGCATCGACAATATCTCTAATTTTCATCTTCCAAAACCTTCCAATAGCCTCCTTTAGCAGGGCCGATCCTTTTGATTAAACCTATCGCTTTTAGTTTTTCTAGGTGCTTCTGAACTGCTGAGGGATTTATCCCGAGCTTTTCTGATAACTTTGCTCTGGTGATTCTCGGGTTTTCTTTCAGAAGCCTGAGTATCTCTTTCTGCCTTTCTGATATTTCTGACCACCTTTCTGACCACTTTTCTGACCACTTTTCTGGGAACTTGGTTTTCCTTTTGAAAAGAATTCTGAACCAGTTAGAACCGATTTTAAACTCAACACCCGGAACCAGATTCCTTATTCTTTTTATCCCAGAACCTACCTTTTCAACATATCCAAGTCTGTGAACCAAATCGAATATTATCGGATTTCTTGCTATGCTTATCTCTCCTAGATCCTTTTCATCAAACAAGAGTTTTCCGGGATTTGTGATTTCCAGTCTGTCTGGATAAATATCAATCTGAACCCTTCCCTGAATGAAATAATCCCTATGAACCATTGCGTTTATCAAAGCTTCTCTCAGAGCCTCTTCTGGTATCTCAGGGTTTTCTATTCTTTTCATTCCTTTAATCCGGATCTCCTTGCTCAAGAAAATCATAATATACTTCATGACATTTTCATAATTGCTAACAAAATCATCGTAAAATTCTTTAATATCCATCACATCAGCCTTATCAGGAGTTCTGTACAGAGCCACAACAACACCTGCATTAAGAAAGAATTTCTTCAAATCATTACAGAAAAACAACACACCGGCATTGTTCAATTTCCCATCAGTTATCAGATTCAGGTTTTTCAAAACATGTTCTCTGGATAAATCTTTCGGTATCCCTGCAATTTCCCTGAAATTTTCAAATGCTTTTCTATTAAAATCTTCTTTCCAATCAAATTCATAATTCGGTTTCCTATCAAATTGTATCAAATTCTCTCTTTGGAAGAATTCCCTTATCTCATCCCTTTTCAGCAATACAGAACTTGCTCCCTGCCTTATGTAACAATGTCCGCCAACAAAATGGGGCTTGTTTTTCCCTTCTGGAACAAGGACCACTCCCAAATTCCCAATTTGTTCTATCTTAACCCAAACACTTGGCTCCATGTTTTTTGCTATATCCTGAATCCTTGATTTATCCCTGTTGCTTATTTCATAACCTTTAATCTTTCCGTCGTCTGTAACTCCTATAATAATTTTTCCTCCTGAAGAATTGGCAAAAGCACATATATCCTTCCTCATTGAAGAGCTTACTGACTCCTTAAATTCAAGAGTATATCCCTCTCCTGTTTTGATAAGCTCAATCAATTCTTTCTTATTCATGTTCTCTTTTTTCTGAGAATTTTCTATTCATCATATCATTTCTTCCCATTCAGATTTAAAAACCCTTTCCTGAATGTTTAAACCTGCTGTAATCCCCGATAAGAATAAAAAATAAAAGAAAAATGAAAGTTGGAAGAAATCGTCAGAAAAAATATCAATTTCTTTCCTATTGGAAAGTTATTTGCAGCAGAAACTTGCCTATAGGAAAGTTTTTTAAATTCTGAAATAAAAATATAATCATGGATGAAAGAACTTTTTCATTAATAGTAACTGTGTCTTCAAGCATAGCGGAAAGAAGCGTGGTCAGGAGATTAAGGCCGTTGAGCGAGGTTATTATAAAGGATGTTCAGAGATATCAGGGAATATCAGTGATTTCTGGAATAAGGGGAAGTGGAAAGACAACACTGTTATCAAAAATTTACAAAACCGAAAGGAATGCTGTATTCATCAATAGCGAGATCGTTTTAAAGCAAGGTGTTTCTTTATTGGATTTACTTCACTATGCATATGCGAAACGCTACAGGGTCTTTTTAATTGATGAGATTCATATGATTCCAGGTTGGGAAAAGGATATAAAGATATTTTATGATGAGACACGATCAAAAATCATGGTTTCCGGGTCTTCAGCCATATATCTGAAGGCAAGAGGCTCTGAACTCTCAAGAAGGGCGAGATTTCATGAAATGAAACCGCTTTCATTCAGAGAATATATATATTTCGTGTCTGGCAGGCTTCTGCCAAAGATAGATATAAAGGATATTGTTAAGGGCAATACCGAAAAAATTGAAAGGATGCTGATTCCATATATCAACCATTACCAGCCGTATGTAAATTTTGATGCTTTGCCTGCTGCGTTTTTTGAAAAAAATCCTGAGGTATACATAAATATTCTGGAAAGGACAATAAGGTATGATCTCGCATATCTCAGGGAGATTGATAATTACTACATAGATGCTGTTTACAGGGTAATTAAAAGCGTGGCTTTATCCAAACCATCGGAACTAAGCTATTCAGGACTTTCAAACAACTTGGGAATAAGTATAAAACTTGTCAAGGAAATCATATCTTCCCTGGAAAGAGCAGGAATTGTTTACAGAGTGAGTCCGTATGCAAAGGGGAGGAAAAGCGTAAGAAAGGAGGATAAGATTTTAATGCCTCTCTCATTGAGAAGCGCATTATGCTCATATTATGGGATATCACCTGAAAGGGGGAGTATAAGGGAGGATTTTTTCGTTCAGCACACAGGCGAATGTTTTTATTTCAAAACAGGAAAAATCAGAAGAACACCGGATTTTGTTGTTGGGGATTATATATTCGAGGTTGGTGGTAAATCAAAAAGTTACTCACAAATCCTTGGGATGAAAAATGCCTACCTGGTGAAAGAAGGTGTAAATCTTTCCGGAAAGGAACGTTCCCTCTATCTTTTCGGTCTGCTGTATTAAGGATATAAAAATGGATTGATAAATTTTTGCGGTTGGTTTCGGAGGTGCTTCTGAACTGCTGAGGGATTTATCCCGAGCTTTTCTGATAACTTTGCTCTGGTGATTCTTGGGTTTTCTTTCAGAGGCCTCAGTATCTCTTTCTGCCTTTCTGATAATTCTGACCACTTTTCAACACAGCTTAAAATTTTATTTATAATACACTATAAATAAACTTAAATATTAGTTATAATTTCATGTTGTCACTTCTAATTTACTTTTAGACTTTAACCTTTTTTTCTTATCATTATATCCAGAGGTTTTGTTCAGTTCCTAAGCAAATGAATTTAAAGTTTAGTTTTAATTCTCAAATAGAAAAATCTTAAGTGATTCAATGAACAATGGCTTGAAGAAAATATCAGCCAGAGTTAAAAAAAATATTCTTTTGATGCTTAAAGAAGCAGGCTCAGGGCATACAGGAGGTTCGCTTTCCTGTGCGGATATTTTGGTAACTCTTTATTTTGGTTCTGATTCAGAGGGGAAAAAACTGATGAGATATGAGCCTGAAAATCCGTTCTGGGAGGGAAGAGACAGATTAGTTCTTTCAAAAGGCCATGCTGCGCCTGCTCTTTATGCTGTGTTGTCTGAGGTCGGGTATATTCCTGAAGAAGAGCTTTTCACTCTAAGAAAACTCGGCTCAAGATTGCAGGGACATGTTGATAAACAGATGCTTCCTTTTCTTGAAACTTCAACGGGAAGTTTAGGGCAGGGCGTGTCTATTGGAAAAGGCATGGCTCTTAGTTTTAAAATTGATAAGAAACCAAACAGGGTGTATGTTGTTGCTGGAGACGGAGAGCTTCAGGAAGGTCAGGTGTGGGAAGCTGCAAGAAACGCTAAAGGTTTAGATAATCTTACTTTGATTGTTGATTATAACGGCTGGTCAATAGACTCGTATACAGATTGTTTATATCCTCTTCGGAACAAGTTTGAAGCTTTTGGATGGTATGTGATTGGCAAAGAAATACCATCATCCGAAAGGAAAGAGGATATGCATATGGACGGGCATGACCCTGAAAAAATAGCAGAATATATAACTGAAGCAAAAGAGGTAAGGGAATATCCACAATGTGTTATATTGAACACATGGAAAGGGGGAGATATTTATCCCTTTAAAAACAACCCAAAATACCACGGAAAAGCCCCGACAGATGAAGAGCTTGAAATCGCTTTCCAACAGCTTGACAGGTTAATAGGAGATGCAATTGGAAATGAATACAAGCGAGTGTTGGTGAAATAAATGGAAAAAGTAAATCCAAGAAAAGTTTTCGGGAAAACCATTGCAAAACTTGGTGAGATGTATCCGGAGATAGTTGTTCTTGACGCTGACCTTGGAAGTTCAACCTATACAGGGGAATTCAAAAAAAGATTTCCCGAAAGGTACAAAGATTGCGGTGTTTCTGAACAGGACATGATGGGTACAGCGGCCGGTCTTGCCATAACAGGCAAAAAACCTTACGCATGCACTTTTGCCATTTTTATTGGGAGAGCATGGGAGCAAATAAGGCAAAGCATTGCTTACCAGGGTCTTGATGTAAAGATCATAGGAACCCACGGAGGATTTGTTGGAGAAGACGGAAAGAGCCACCATGGAACAGAGGATGTTGGGATAATAAGGACGCTTCCCATGGTTTGTGTTGTTCCAAGTGTTGAGGAGCTGGAAGAGGTTTTATATCTCACAGCTGAAGACAAAAACCCGACTTATATCAGACTGTTCAGGCAATCTGATGAAATGAAAATAAAACCTGAAATAAAAATTGGTAAAGGGTTTATTAATGGAAAAGGGGCATGGTATATAAAACCTTACAGGATTAAAGAAGGGAGAGATGTCACTCTGGTTTCAAACGGTCGCATGCTTTCTAAGGCTTTTAATTTAACCAAAGAACTGGGATTATACGGAATAGATGCAGAGCTTATAAGTATTCCTTATGTTAAGCCGTTAGATGATGAACTGGTTATAGAGTCTCTTAAAAAAACAGGAAAACTTGTCACAATTGAGGAGCATAGAAAAGAGGGCGGTCTGGGAGAAGCAGTCTCAAGTGTGGTTTCAGAAAAATATCCCGTTAAAACCAAAGGATTATACATCTCTGGTATCATTGGTTCGGGAAAATGCTCAGAACTTTATGATTTTTCTGGTTTGAGCGTGCCAAGAATGAAAGAGGAAATATACAGATGGTTAAAAGATTGATCACCACACAAGGACTCTTATGGTTGTGTTGCTTCCTTCGTCTGTTTTTCCTGTCTTTTCACTAACATATACATTTCTGCTTAGAGACGGTGTTTTTCCGTAAAATGTTTCTGTATTATTAATTATAACAATCTGAAAATCATTACTAAGCTCTAAAGATTCTTTGAAATCTGTATAATTTGTTGAAAGCATCTGGTTTATTTTGTAAAGGGAAAACACGTTTTCTGTTTCCATAACCCAGGAAACTGTTTCGTTTGGATTGCTTGTATTTATGTCAGAGTTGCACAAAACATTGCTGGGTTTTTTTGAAAATTTCATTAAAAACATGTTTTCTCCTTTTACAGTGTCAGCTGTCCAGTAGAGTTTGTTTCCGGAAATATTGCATTCCAGTGGTGTTGTGCCTGAAAAGATTCTTGTTGAGTTTTTTGTTCCTTCAGGCCATGAAAAGGTCAGCGAAAGCGTTTCGAGGCTTCCGGAGCTTGAGTTGTAATACACGGGGACTTCATAAGATTGAGTCAAAAGGGAGTTAAGGATTTTTTCACCTACATAAGTTAAATCTTGCGTTTGCGTTTTTTCCTGGAAAAATCCTGAATAATGCCAAAAACCCAGGATAACAAAAATCAGGAACAGAGTAATTCCCGTCATCCAGTCAATATCCATATTAATATTTTGTCAGGAACCTAAATATTGTTTTTTGCTTCATCCACAAAAACCATATCAAAAGAACTGCTGAAATGAGAACAGCTTTCCAGACATAAGCATGGAAAAACAAAGCCAATTGCGCACCATGGGCTTGTTCTATAAAAACAATTGTTATAATTCTGGAAAGATTAACAATCCATACAAGAGGCAGCCCCAAAACAAGACCAAACAATCTTTTTTTTAATTTCACACCGGGAACAGCAAAAACCAGCGCAAACAGAAACAACATTGATTTCCATCCTGTGCAGTCCTCGTCTATAAAAAATGCGAACGGTTTCTCGCCTCTTATTTCTATTCTTGTGTTTGTTCTTGAAACATTAAGTCCTGCGAAGCTGAGAACATGCTCTGTTTGGAATGAAACCGCTTCCTGCAAAGGAGAAAGGCTTACTCCTGACCAAAGAATAAAATAAAGCGGGAGAGAAAGAAGCATCAGCCTTGAAAGAAAAACAATAATTTTCCTCTGATTCATTTAACCGCACCCTGCCCTAAATCATCTATGACGCACTTCAGTTTTTTCTCCTCTATAATTACTTTTTTCTTTATGGTTTGTATAAGATTTTCATCATTTATTCCAAGCTTTTTGAGTTTTGATTCGAGCTTCAAAATTCTTGGTCTTATTTTTTTCCAGCAATAATAACCGGCAACAAGAGCGTCTCTTTCATGTATGTTTCTCCACACCTTTCCGTAAAATTTCTGGTATGCTCTTGCTATTTTTGCTTTTTCCTTTCTTGAAAACCTGTTTTTGGGGGATACTAATTTTGCACCAAAGGCTGAGGCTATTTTTTCCAGAAGTTTTGGCGGAAGAGAAACATCGCTTGCAACTATTGCGGGTTTTCCGAACTTGGAAACAAAACTTGATATGTCTGATTTAGAGAGGGATTTTTTGCTGCTGACAGAAACAAGCTCTCCGTCCAAATCAAATATAACAACTCCTGTTGTTACACCGGGGTCTATGCCAACAATAAGAGGCTTTTCGCTGTTTTTCACGTTTTATTTTTGAAAAACAGGAATTTAAACTTATTCCTCTTTTATTCCCTTTCTTTCTTTTATCTGCTGGATAACCTTTGGTTCCAGTTCCTTTGGCAGGGGTTCATATACTATGTCAACCAGCCAGTAAAAACCCTGTCCTCCGGTAGAGGATTTTAAATCAGAATTAAATCCGAACATTTCTGCAACAGGCAGTTTTGCTTTTATTATTGTGGTTCCTCTTTCTTCTTTCATGTCTATTATCTGACCTCTTTTGTTTGTGACCTCTTTTGTTGCGCCGCTCACGTGCTCTGTTGGAACATCTATTCTTATTATTTGTTTCGGCTCAAGAATGTATGCTCCGCCAGCTATCATAGCCTCTCTGACGCCCCTTCTGAACGTCGGAATGATTTGCGCAGGTCCTCTGTGAATGGCATCTTCGTGCAGTTTGGCGTCAACAAGCTTAACTTTAACACCGGCGCAGGGTTCTCTTGCCAAAGGGCCCTCATCCATTGCTTCCTTAAACGCCTGCTTAACCATTTCCATTATTTCCAGAATAGCATGAACACCGTGCGTGGCGTCTATAAGTATGTTTTTATTGTATATCATCTTTACTTTCTTTGTGTCTTCTCTGTCCATTCCGAGCTTAACAAGTTTTTCCGCAAGTTCTACATTTTTTCTTTTTATTTCCTGGTCTGTAATCTCACCGGAAACCATTGCATTGTATACCTCTTTTTCCAACGGCTCAACAATAACATAAAGTCTGTTGTGTTTGTTTGGAGATTTGCTTTCTATGGGCTCTGGTGTTACAGACCTTACGCTTTCCCTGTATATAACAATTGGCGGCGAAACCGTTACTTCTATACCCTCCTCTTTCAGTTTGTTTTCAACTTTTGCATTGATATGCAGTTCTCCAAGACCGGAAACCAGGTATTCGCCTGTTTCCTCATTGATTTTGATTCTCAGAGTCGGGTCTTCTCTGCTTACTTTTTTAAGGAATTCTATAAGCTTGGAAAGGTCTTTCGGGTGCTTTGGTTCAACAGCCTTTGTAACCACAGGCTCGAATATGTGCTGAATTGCCTCGAAACCTGTAATAACATTTTCTGGTTCGCATATTGTTTCTCCTGAGGCAGCGTCCTTTAATCCAACCAGACCAACAATGTTGCCGGCAATAACTTCATCCATATTCACTCTTTGCTGGCCCTTATAAAGTGAAACCTGCTGGAGCCTTTCTCTTTTCTGTTTGCCAACCAGATAAACTTCCTGACCCTTTGAAACGGTTCCGGAAAAAATCCTTACAGTTGCAACAAAACCAGCGTGCGGATCTGGATATATTTTTGTAACAACAGCTGCAAGCCTTCCGCTTGGGTCACATTCTACCATGCTTTTCCCGATCTCTGATTCTATATCCCCTGGCCATATCTTTGGTATTCTGTATTTTTGCGCTGTTTTGGGGTCAGGCAAATGCTGGATAACCATGTCAAGAACAACCTCGTGCAAGGGGGCTTTTTCAGCGAGTTCTTTTTCCTTTCCCTGTTCTGTCATTTCTATAACATCCTTGAATGTTATGTTTTTTTTCTGCATAATCGGAACAGATATTGCCCAGTTTTTTGTTGCAGAACCAAAAGCCACAGAACCGTCATTTACGCTCACAGTCCATTTGTCTTTGTACTCCTCTTCAGCAAATTTTTGAATAAGCATGTTTACATCAGTAATTATGTTTTTAAACCTCTCTTGCATTTGTTCTGGCGTGAGTTTTAGTTCTTTTATCAACCTGTCTGTTTTGTTTATAAACAAAATCGGCCTTACCCTTTCTTTTAAGGCCTGGCGGATAACCGTTTCTGTCTGGGGCATGCAACCCTCAACAGCGCATGCCACAACTATAACACCATCCACAGCTCTCATGGCTCTGGTAACATCGCCGCCAAAATCAACGTGCCCCGGCGTGTCTATAAGGTTTATGATATATTCATTGTCCCGATAATTGTGAACCATGGAAACGTTTGCAGAATAGATAGTTATGCCTCTTTCCTGCTCCTGTTTGTCAAAATCCATAACCAGCTGCTGACCGGCAAGTTCCTGGGAAATCATTCCGGCGCCTGCCAAAAGGTTATCGGTAAGCGTTGTTTTTCCGTGGTCTATATGTGCGACTATTCCTATGTTTCTTATTCTTTCCGGTTTTCTCATTAATTCCTTAATTATTTCTGTTGTTTCTTTTGCCATAGTTACCCCAAAATTTACTGACTAATAATTTAAACATATGCATTTATAAGTTTTGCATTTATGGAGCGTGTCTAATTAAATATCTCCAAAACCAAAATATAATGAGAGTGATAAAATGGGGAACAAGAACGGGTCGCTCCCAAGATGGTATTCGTTTTCAGGAAATATAAAATTTATTGTCCAGAAACTCGTGTCATATCCCGAATTAATTTCGCCTCTATCTAATACCCTATAAGGCTTCCCAAACTTAAATTTCATTCGAACCATTTTACTGCTTTACCTAACCAGACAGCCGGATCCATTTTCCGTATGAATGCTTGGGACGGAGTCTCAGCGTAGCGTGTATTCAGCGAGCCGTGCATTTTTACTTTGTTGTACCAGTCCACAAACTCATCAAGTGTCCTGAACTTGTTCCTTTTCTTGTTGTATGTCTGATACCACCGCTCTATCTTGCCGTTGGTTTGCGGATGATTGACCCTCTCAATGATGTGCTTTATCCCATGCTTGTCCAGGAACCTCTGGAACTCTGACCTGCTGGTTCCCTTCTTGTTCTGCTTGTTAGCCACAAACTGGGCGCCATGGTCTGTTAGTATGCATTTTATGCCTCCATAAGGCTCTGCTACCTTCATGGCTTTCTTCAGGGTCTTCAATGCATTTGCTGTGGTTGCATTGTCCCATTCATCGCATGCAAGTACATACCTGGATGCATCGTCCAGATATCCTATTACCTGCTTGCCTGGTACAACCTTGCTTTCATGCCAGTCTGTGTGAACCAGGGACAGGCTGTGCTCCCGCTCATACCTTACCCAGGGCTTCCTTCGTTTCTGCTTCTTGGGGTCATCCTTTGCATAACCTGCATGTTTCAGCACCATATGTATAGTGTTATGTGGTATGTGTATTTTATGCTTCGCATGGATGACATCTTCCATATACAGGGCGCATGAATTGGATAGATGTTCCTTTAATATGAGCTTGATTTGCTCCAGTGGTATTGGTTTTCTTTTTCTTCCAGACCTTTTCAGTATAATGTGTCCTGTTTCCCTGTATGCCTTTAGCAGTTGTTGATCCCTCCTTTGTGATACCTTCTGTGCAGTTGCAAGCTCTTTAGTTGGTGTGCCTTTCCTGTACCATCTCAGTATCCAGCGTATCTTCTTTTTGTTCAATTTACGCATTGAATATATATGTTCTGGTATAGCGAAATAATTTCGGGATACTACAGCAGAAACTCAGGGATATTATCCCTGAAATAAAACCAAACCCAAGAGGACAACCACCAAAACATCCCATCAGGGACTATCTCATTCTGATAATCCTCAAGGAATTCAAAAAAGCATCACTCCGAGACGCAGAAACAGAC